>LFFM01002574.1_pt1 | contig 11890 bp, 8 predicted proteins | sample 643131 | NCBI WGS metagenome assembly LFFM01 (sample SAMN03777445, study PRJNA286221) | soda lake metagenome | biome: soda lake; feature: Kulunda steppe; material: water; isolation source: sample Tc-Br brine of Tanatar trona crystallizer | place: Russia: Kulunda steppe | collected 2011-07
AACACGACAACAATCGCTCCGACTGGCACCACCAGTATGGTCGGAAATACGACAGGTGGCTGTGAGCCGATCTACAACGTCGCCTACTACAAGAACGTCTCCGACGACGTGCAGGGCGACGAGATGCTCGTCGAGTTCGACGACTACTTCCTGCGGGTGTTAGAGGCAAACGACATCGACGTCGAGGAGGTCAAACAGGAGGCACAGGAGCAGATGGCGAACAACGTCTTCGACGGCGTGGAATCGCTGTCGACAGTGCCCAACAGCATCTCCGAGCTGTTCGTGACGACGGGTGACCTCTCGGCCAAAGAACACGCCAGCATCCAGACAGCGTGTCAGGAAGGGGTCGATAGTGCAATTTCGAAAACCGTGAACGCCCCGAACGACTCCACGGCAGAGGATGCGAAGGAGGTGTTCGAGTACATCTACGACAACGGTGGCAAGGGCGTCACGTACTACCGGGACGGGACGCGTTCGAAGCAGGTGTTGACGACTCGTGCGAAGAACACCGAGTTCGCAGATGAGAACGAGGCTGCGTCGGTCATCGTCGAGCAGATTCAGGAGTTGTTCGGCGGCATCGAAGGCTTCCTCGAGAACGAGGACGTTCGCGCCGAACTCGACGCCGACCTCGACGAGTTGTTCGACCCAGGAGTGCAGTACGCCGAGAAGAAGCCGCGGCCGGACCAGCTTCACGGCGTCACCCAGCGTATCGACACGGGCTACGGCAAGCTCTACGTGACGATAAACGAGGACCCGGCGACAGGTGAGCCGTTCGAGTTGTTCGCCAACACCGGCCACTCCGGAGGCTTTACGAACTCGTTCACGGACGCGCTGGCGAAGACCATCTCGGTCGCGTTGCGTTCGGGTGTCGACCCGTACGAGATAGTCGACAAGCTACAGGGCATCCGCTCACCGAAGGTGGCGTGGGACAAAGGCGAACAGATAAACTCCATCCCCGACGCGTTCGGAACGGCACTCCGGCGCTATCTCGACGACGAAATCGACCGGGCCTATCCTGACCAGGCGACGCTCGAAGAGACCGCAGACAGAACGAACGGCGAGGCCGCCAGTGGTACAGAGGTCGCCGACCCTGAAGACCGCGAAACGGACGGCGGGGCGGTCGGAAGAGATGTTGGCAGCATCGAAGACGACCATCAGCGCATCATCGACGCGGGGGAGAATCCCGAGTGTCCCGAATGCGGGTCGCTCTCGCTGTACTACTCGGAGGGGTGTAAGACCTGCGAGTCGTGTGGCTGGAGTGAGTGCTAACGAACAGGACACGATGGACGAAACAGGCGGCCGACCGTGTCCGATCTGCGAGACGCCGATGTACCACCGCCACTGCAAGTACGTCTGTCCGCAACACGGGGTCGTCTACGACTGCTCGGATACGTTCTACTGACCCCGTGGTGGCTCTTACTTCCATCGGGTTGTTCGTACGTATTACCCACGGCAAGAGAGACAGTTGGTTCATACGGACTGTGATGACTCTGTATCAGACCGTCACACCCGTGTTGTTCGAAACTGGTAGAAGAGAGTCACCAATGACGCTCTCAGACGATAAGCGTCAGCATCCCATCGGCCAGAAAGCCAAACGTCGCTGCACTCACCACAAGTCCGAGGAGGACGAAGCCGAGGCCCCACCGGGTGTACTTCTGAGCGATTTCGTCCTCACCCTTGTCCGAGACGATGAACCGCCCAGTGTCGTCGTCGCCCTGGATGATGAGTCGCTGTTCGTTCGAGCCCATCGGGTCTTTTCGCTGTCTCGCCGCGCCGTAGACGTAGACATCGGCGTCGACTGGCAACACCGTCTGGCGGATACGACGACGGCGAACCCGGCCTCTGGCCGACGAACTGTATGTTGGCTGGTTTGGCGAGCCGCTGTCTCTGGGTTTCGTGCTGTTCGCCGTCCCCGGAATCGACCCGAAGGGAAGCTTCGATTCGATTCTGGTGGCGAGGTTGTGCGGTTCCCACTCGATGCTCTCACAGATCGCATCGGAGATGTCGACTGACGTGTCGAGGGTCTTTCTGTACGTTCCAGGAATGCGCCCGCTGAACGTCTTGCTGAATTTGTTGTCACCCGATATCTGGAAGTTGGCTCCGGCGTTTGCGACCACCAGAATCTTGCCAGTCTCGTCCTCCAGATAGAAGGGTGCCGCGAGCGTCTGACTCGAAATGGTCTCCCAGTTTCGCTCCGTCTTCGTTTTACCATCGTCGTCTTTGACTTTCCGCTCGACCTCCTGCTGGACCGAATAGCTGAAGTACAGACACTTTCCCTCGGTGAACGGCTGGTCGAAGACGACGCCTGCATCGCGCGCTTTCCCGCGAAGTTCGGTCCGACCAATCGCGACCGAGCGCACTTTCTCCGGCGGCGTGTTCTTGATGAGCCGTCCGGTCTGGAATCGCTTGGCTCCGGCACCCATGATGGCGAATCCGACCAGGAGAACAAAGACGAGTGCGACGAATAGGCCCGGCTCTTCTTGCAGCATCGTCGCAGGTAGTTCGTGAACGGGACTGATCGTCGCGTGGAACAGCAGGTCTCCGGTACCCAGAGCGTGGGACAGCCAGTCCTCAGTGCTATGTGATAACATAAACTCTGCATGTTGGAAGAAACTGATAAGCGTTTCTATCAATCGGCCAGCGCGAGTTCGCGCTGGTCAGTCCCAGTCCCGAACTTTGTGAGGTACTGGCGCTGTGTTATTGACACTTTACGTTACTTTCCGACAGATTTATTCACGCTAGCGGACTGTCTTCATATATCTACATGGCAACCGCTACGATGATCTCGTATCGTCAGGCTGTCGTTGAACACGTTGTCGACTCCGACATCACTCACTGGCAGATTCAGACGAACAATATTCCGTTTATCATGTCTTGTGTTGACGTTGTACAGGGCAGGGAGACGGAGACAGACATTAACTGGCTGTGTACGTCAGAAACGCTCAAAACTCTCGAGGCCAACTTCGTGGTCGCCGCGAAGTTGAGCGAACTCATCGCAGACGGTCAGCTTTCAGTTCGAACACGGGAGAAGGTCGACTCGGATGCGCCGACGTTGCTTTTGAACCCGGATCGAGCGGTCCAGTTACTCGGACTGACTGGTGACGAGAGTGTCGAGGTAGTGCTCACTGACCCGGAGATAACCGACCGCCTCTGGGAAACCCATCGGCAACGCTGGGAGATTGGACTGATGGAGACAGTCGACGTTCCGCCGTACACGCAGTTGTTGACGATTGCAGAGGATAAACTCGGCCCAGCAGTGAGCGAGGACATCGCAGTCGCATACACCGCACTGGAGACACGCGCTTCGAACTCGTCGCTGGAACCCGTCACAGTCGCACTGCTCGTCGGTGCGAAACACGATGTGCTGTTGCGCGACATCGTCGAGTGGACCGAAACGTCCACGCTGGCAACGCAGGGTACTGTCTCGAAGCTCAAACAGCGTCTCGAAGACATCGGGGTCGTGACGACCGAGAGCGAGAACATCGGCGTTGGCAGACCCAGACAGCGACTCGACCTCGCAGACGAATCCCTCCAGTCGCTCTCGGCAGATGAACTCGTTGCGAACGTTCAGTGTGTTCTCTCCTGAAGGAAACTCTGATAAGTTCTTCCCCCACTATCCCGGTCGACGGAACGATTGCTATAGGGATTATCGTACCTGTACGGGGATTCTCGCTGCGACGGACAGCGAGAAATCTATGATGACGTATGATAATCCCTATAGCTCTCACACGGCACGAGTGGGTTGAGAATCTCTCACAGATTCTGTCGACCGGTCTCCTCTCAGGGCCAGAGACCCCGCGTCTCGTGCGCGTTCGCGACCCGTGAGAGTGCAACGATGTTGGCCGCATCACGCCAGGTAACGTCTCGATTTTCGAACTCGTCGCGGACACGTTGCCAGGCGGCGAGCATCTCTGCATCGAGTTCGTCGTGTACACGGTCGAGCGACCACGACCTGCGATTGATGTCCTGCAACCATTCGAAGTAGCTCACTGTCACCCCGCCCGCGTTCGCCAGAATGTCGGGAATCACTGGAATCTGGCGCTCTTCGAGAACAGCATCGCCACCAGATGTCGTTGGACCGTTCGCTCCCTCGACGACACAACCGGCACTCACGTCGTCTGCGTTCTCCTGCGTGATGACGTTTCCGAGGGCCGACGGAATGAGCACGTCGACATCGAGTGTGAGTAACTCCTCGTTCGGAATAGTCGTCTCCGCGTACGTTGTCACGGCTTCGGGCTCTTCGTCGTGAGAGGGGACCGATTCGGTGTCGATGCCATCGGGGTCGTACATCGCGCCGTTGACGTCGCTGATTGCGACGATTGTCGCACCCCAGGAGTCGAGTAGCCTCGCGGCGTTTGCACCGACGCTCCCGTAGCCCTGAACGGCGACTGTCAATCCAGAGAGGTCCCATCCGTAGTGTTCACAGGCCGAGCGAGTGATGAGTGCAACACTCCGGCCAGGTGCCTCTTCGCGACCCACGCTCCCCCCGACGGATGGTGGCTTTCCGGTCGCAACGCCAGGGACGGTCTCGCCGTGTTGCATCGAGTAGGCGTCCATCAGCCACGCCATCGTCTGTGGGTCCGTCCCCATGTCCGGGGCTGGAATGTCTTTCGTTGGGCCGATAACCGGACGGACTTCCTGTGTGAACCGGCGTGTGAGTCGCTCTTTCTCGCGAGCACTCAACTGCTTTGGATTCACCGTGATGCCGCCTTTTGCGCCACCGAACGGAATGTCCATGACCGCACACTTCCACGTCATCCAGATTGCGAGTCCGACACACTCGTCTCTGGTGACCTCCGGATGGTACCGGAGACCACCCTTGTACGGGCCTCTCACGCTGTCGTGCTGTGCTCGGTACCCTGTGAACACCTCTATCTGCCCGCTCTCGCGCTCGATTGGAACGCTTACTTCGTGAACGCACGCTGGCTGTTCGAGGCGGGTTACGATGTCTGTGTCGAGGTCGAGCTGTGCAGCCGCACGGTGCAGTTGACGACGTGCAGTTTCGAGTGCTGATTCTTCTGTCGCGTGTGTCTGCTCCGGCCGCTCGTTTCGGCTGGAACGGAGTTGGTCTGACATGGCTATTCGAGTGGTGTTCGCCGGTTACGCATTGTGCCGTTACAGTCGGGACACCGGAGTGGATGACGCTCTGCGAGCAGAATCGTTCCGCAGTCGAAACACTCGTACGGACTCTCCTCCTGTGGATCGTAGTGGACATCTCTCATGGATAGTGTGGGCGACACTCGACGGGCTAGCGTCTGCCCTGTCTGAACACAGAGGGACCGCACTGGAAACAAAGATGGTTTAATAACAAACACCTTCGGAAATTCAGTTGTTTGTTATTGAACCCTCTCCTCTTCGGCGTGGTGAGCGCCCAGACCGACGTCGTCGAACAGCGTCGAGAAGAGTTTGCGCTGGACGACTCTCGTGTGCTGGTAGAACGCGGGTGGAGAGATGTCGAGCACCGCTGCGATATCTTCACCTGTCTGGTCACGCGGTGATTCGAAGTATCCACCGTAGTACGCTGTCTGAACCACCTCGAGTTGTCGTGGGGTCAGGCGCTCTAACACGGTCGAGTAGAACTCGTGAACTGGCGTCCGGGTCCCCGTTCGCTTGGCTCTGAGTTCACTTCCATCGAGACGTTCTGTCACGTGCTGAATGATGGGTCCAGCGTCGAGACTCTGTGGGACGTCCACAAAGAGAGTGGCCGCCGCTGGGTCCGCGTCGATGCGGTCGAGAACCGCGCCGTAGTCGGCGAGTGAGGGGGCGAGCGACTGCCACGACAGTTGCAACTGGAGGAGGCTGTTCGTCTCTCCTTCGGTGAGCACCTGAACGTTCTCGATGGCAGTCATCTGCTCTGCCTGTGTACACGTCTTCGCAACAGCATCTGTCTCCACCGTCACGAACATCACGACGACGTCGGTCTGTTTGTGGATACCGGGCTGAAACGACATCGAACAGCCGACGTGCTGGGCCAGCTGCAGCGGAAGGTAGCTCGTATTCTGCGTTTCAAACTCCAGCTGCGTACTGGTGTTCGTCAGGAGCGCATTCTTCCTGTCGAGTGCGCTCAGAGCTAATCCGATCGTTTCACCGAGTTCGACGAGAACGTCCTCGGGGCGGCCGTCGAACACGCCGGGTCTGTCGGCGTACACCGAGAGGACGCCGTAGTGAAAGCCATCGTAGACGAGCGGGATGCTGATGACCGACTGGTATCCCCGTCTCAACGCGTGTGTCTGCCACCTTCCCTCTCGAATCGTCTCCGCAACGTTCGAGACGACGGTGACCTCTCCGTTCGCTGCTGTCCGCGCCGACGGCTCACACGTCGCCTCGTCTCGGTGGTCGTCGTGGCGACGAATCTGGTCGAGATACTCCGTGTCATCACCTGCCCAGCCACGACAGGTGAGTCTGTCCGTTCCGGTCTCTGGCGTTCCAATCCACGCGAAAGTGAAGTTGCGCTGGCGCGTGAGCACGTTACACACGGACTGAAACACCTCCTCGCGGGTCTCGGCCTGGACCAGCGTGCGGTCTATCTCCCGGATGAGTTCGTTTATCTCGTTCACCTGTGCAAGCTGCTGGTTCTGTCGCTGGAGCGTTTCGTCCTGTTCGCGGAGCTGGTTCTCGCGGGCAACCCGGTCGAGTGCGGCCTCCGCAGTCGCTGCGACCAGGTCCGCAATCTCTCGTTTCATCTCGTCGAACGCCCCAGGATGACGTGAACCAGCCACGAACACACCGTGATTACCGAGTGGAATGAGCGCGCTACTGGGCAACGCTGTCTGCCACGACCCGGGTTGAGCAGACTCGTTTCCGTCGTCGAAAAAGCGGGCTTCGTTCTCGAGGAAGCACTGCCCAAGAACGTTCGCGTCGTCGGTTCTGACTGACTGCAACGGACCGTATTTCTGCATCCGATTCGTGTAGGCCACCGGTTGCAGGCGGTTCTCGTCGGTCTGGTACAGATACATCGCGCTCGCATCGACAGCGAGGATGTCGTCAGTATCAGCAACGAGACGGTGTGCGATTTCCTGTTTGGTCTCTGCGTACAGCAACTGCCGTGTCGTCTGATGAAGCGTTGTCAGGGCGTTCTCGCGCTGTTTCCGTTTCGTGATATCCCGACAGCTGAACAGGAGTGTCCCCCCCTGGATATCGACCTCCCGAACGTTCACCAACAGTGTGTGTTCGGTGCCAGCCCTGTCTGTTGCGGTACACTCGATGTTTTTGAGCACGCCAGCATCCGCGAGTTCCGCACGGTCGAACAGGTCCTCGCCGAGGAGTTCGTCGATCGTCCCGAACTCACGAATCTCCGCGACCGAGTATCCGAAGATGAAGGCGACGTTCGGACAGATGTAGGTAAACTCACCGGCTTCGTCGGTGACCAGTACCGTATCGGTCATGTTATTGAGGGTGACCCGGTGCAGTTCCTCTGACGCCCGTAGTTCGCGCTGGAGCGACACCCGCTCGGTTACGTCAACACCCGTGACCACAATCGCTTGGAGCTTTTGCGTTTCGCTGTGAACCGGGTGAGCAGATAGGTCGACAATCACTGACTCAGAGAGTTCTGTTTCCGTCGTTGTCTGTCGCGTCGTCTGCGTGTCACGCGTCGTTTCGACGAACTCCCGGATGTCTTCGCGTGATTTACCCTCGCTTCCGGTCCAGCAGCGACTCTCCCAGAACGGTTTTCCGACGAGCGATTCGATGCGCTCACCAGTCAGCGACCGGGCGGTCTGGTTGGCACGCTGGACACGTCCGGCTGAGTCGAGCACCCACGTGGCGTACGCGCTGTTCTGGAAGATGGACTCGAACTGCCAGGCTCGTTCCCGGTGTGTGGCGCTCCGCTGGGCTGTTCGCACCGCCCGGTGTATCCTGTCGACGACTGACTCTACTTCTTCTCCTCGAACGGGAACGTAATCTGTGGCTCCGGCAGCGAGCGCACTGTTTGCGACCTCCTCACTGCCGTCTGCGGTACACAGGAGCAGCGGTGTCGACTGGTCTTCCTGTCGAATCCGGTCGATGACGTCGATGCCGTCGTATCCGTCGAGTGCGTACGCTGTCACGAGGCAGGTGGGCGAGCCCGTCCGAAGGGCGTCGACCGCTTCTGGCCCGGTCCGTACCTGCTGGACTGTCACGTCGAGGGTCGCTTCGAGTCTGGAGGCGAGTGGACTGGTCCACACTGTCGTCCCAGCTACCAGCACGGTCGTCGGGTTCTCGAGGCCGACCATACTATCACCCACAACACGTCGCAGTGTTAAGCTGATTGGTCACCGGAGTGCAGATGCGATGAGTACCGCTGCGAGGAGCAACAGCACCAGTGCGGTGAGAGAGTCACCGCCCGCTGCGAGCGCGTAGCCTCCGTATGCAAACGCAACAGCGCCGACTCCAACGAGCGTCGTTGCACTCAGGCGAACGAGTTCCAGTCGCGTGGTTGGTGCGTTTCTCCCCACCTGCTCACCGAGACTCCGCGCAGTCGTGGCGCTGTCGTACGCCAGCACCGCGCCGACGGTGGCGACCAGCAGGACGAGTGCAGGGACCCCTTCGATACCTGCGAGGAGAACGCCGACGAACAGAGCGCTCGCCCCGAGTGTAATGGCTGATTGCTTCCCAGCGAGGAGACCGATGACGAGAGAGATGAGACCGAGGAATCCGACGCCGAGGGCTGCCCACGAGTACACGCCGATGACGCTCACGGAGAACGCAGCAGCGACTCCTCCAACGAGGCTGCTCACTCTCGTGGGACCACGATCGACGCTCATCACGGGCTCACCCCGGTGCTCGAAAACCGAGCGACTGCTCCCGGCAGCGACTCGTCCCATCCCCAGTCGATGACCGGGATGCCGTCCCTCCGGATGTCGGTGACGTGGACTCGTCGCCCGATTCTGGCGAGTCGCTGTGAGGGTGTGTTCGCTGCAGTCGGGTCCGGGCTGACGACCGTGACCGGATACCCCGCCGCCTCGAACTGTCGGATGGTTCGAACGACCGATGGTCGACACAGCGGAGAGAACACGAGAAGTTGAGTCTCCGGGGAGAGACGGCTCCGGAGTATCCGTTTCGCGCGGACGGGACTCTCGTCTGGTTCGTACGGAGTCGACTGTAGAACCGGGTGTGTGGCCAGTAGCTCACGTGTTTCCTCTCGGTGGGTTGCTCCTGTACCCGGCGGAAGCCAGCAGGCTGCACTCTGAAGCGTCGCGACGCCGACGGTGTGTCCCGCGCTCTGGAGCGTGGCGTAGAGCTGGCCCGCCGCATCGACTGACCGGTCGAGAGTGTGTTCGGTGTTCGGTTCGGGTGCAACGAACGTCCCGGCATCGATGACGAGAACCACCCGTAGCAGCCGTTCCTCGCGAAAGAGCAGCGTCGAGAACTCGCCGGTTCTCGCCTGCCGGTTCCAGTCGATTCGGCTCATCGAGTCGCCCGGCTGGTACAGCCGGGTTGCGTAGAACTCCGCTCCGTCCCCCGCAGAAGCTGTCTCTTCGACGCCCGCATACTGCGTGGTAGTCTGGCGAAGTGCCAGCGACACGGGCAACGGGTCGAGACGTGGTACACACGTGAGCGCCGACGGGGATGGCGTGGCAATCGACCACTCGTCTTCGACCGTTCCCGGGAGGGTGCGAACGAGAGCGAGCAGCGGTGTGAACTCGTGAACACCCCGTCGAGCCTGCACCGTGTAGGAGAACTCGGCCCGCTCTCCCGGCCGCAACGCCGTGCCCAGTCGCGGTGATCCATTGGTGACTGACAGCGGTCCCGGTACGCCGTCGACGAGACGAATGTCGGGGAGCATCCGGCCACTCTCGTTTGTCACCGTGACCGTCACCTCGACGGAATCGCCTGGGTCGGGACGCTCGTCACTGACCGCTCGCTCGACCGAGAGTGGCCGCTCCGACGGCGGGTTCGCCCGGGTATACGCTGCGTAGACGATGCCGACGACACCGATGAGCAACACGCCGGGCTGTTCGACGAGTACGCCGACACCGACAGCAAGCAACGCCACCACACTGATACCGTCCCAGCGACCCGTCTGGCGACGAGCGTGAAGGCCTTCTCCACCACGCTCCTCACGCTCGTACTCGTCTGGGTTTCTGTGTTCGTCTCGATTCTCTGCTGTATCATTGTCTCGATTCTCTGCTGTGTCTGTTTCCAGTTCCTCACGCGAACGCTCACCACTGTGCTGGTGGCCATTCTCAGCAACGGCTGCGATGGCATCGACACATCGAGAGACGACCTGGTCTGTCGGCGAGTTTCGACGCAACAACGCCCGAAACGAGGTGGGTGTATACGTCCGAACATCGCCATCGCCAGCGAGGAACCTGCCTACCAGCGGGTCATCAGTCCACGTCCCGTTTTCGACGTGCTCCCGGGCGGTTTTCTCGGTGCAGTCCGTGTACCGGGTGAGAACCGAAACAGCGGCATCGGCGAGTCCGTCGCGGACGCCGAACCGATAGTGCGTATGGGGTTTCACACGGAAGTAGCCGAACGCATCGTCGAGCGTCTCCCCTGGTGGCGAGACAGATTGCCTGCGCTCGGGAGTCCCCGTCTGTGCCTGTTGTGTGTCGCGTTGGGAGCGAGCGTACGCAACCCGCACCACCTGTAGCAGAGCCAGCACACCGACCAGTGTTACGGCTGCCTGGTTGATGTCGGCCGTAATCGCCTCGGGTGCGACCAGCGCAAGGATGCCGAGTGTCACTGCTGCGATGCCGGAGACGAGAAGCACCCGGTGCCAGTTCATTGTTCGTCCCTCGCGGTGGACGTACGGTCTCGCCGTATCGACTGGCCATCCACACCGTCTCGCCGTGTCGAACCGCCCTCGGCGTAGGTCGACTCCAGTCGGCGGAACAGCGAGACAGCACGTTGTTCGTCACGCTCGGAGGGGTCTGCAGTCCCGTATCGGACACGCTCGAAAAGGACCGTGAGTTCGCGGACATCGTGAGGGTCCATCCCGGCGTCGGTAGCGAGAGTCGCGAACTCTCCAGGTGTTTTCGTCTCCGGCCGAGACAGGTCGAACAGGGCAGTCATTTCGACCCACGCACGATAGATTTCGTTTTCGAAGCTCCCGTCGTCGTCGAGACGGTCGGCGATGCTCCCGGCAACCTCTCCGAGTGTTTCGGTATCTTCCGTGGTGTCGGGTGACCGGACTGCAGTCTCGTCACTGTCGCGTCTGTGCCGTCTCACAACCACGAACGCACCCACGAGAAGTGCCCCGAAAAGCACGAACAACAGTACAGACGGGACGACAGGGTCGGTCGTGGTGAGTTCGCCGTTGCCGTTTCCGCCCCCGAGACCACTCTCGTTACCGAACTCGACTGGTATCGCGATATCTCGAGGTTCACGGACAAACTGGAGCGTGCGCGACAGCAAGATGACGAGGCCAGCGAGGACTGCAATGCCGAGAGCGAGGCGCACCACTGCTCGAAAGTCGCGGTACAGATACCACACCAGCGCGAGTATCGCCACGAGTGCGAGCACCGCCAACACCTCGGTGAGAAACGGAACAGAACCAACGAGGGTTCCTGCCGGTGCCTCTTCCGAGGGTGGTGAGATGAAACTCCCGTCCCCGTCTCCGTCACCGCCCGGTCCCGCTTCACCTGCTGGCCGTGTCGCTGTGGGCAAGGTTGCCGCAGCCAGCACTACCGCGAGGCTTCCCAGGAGAGCAACGAGAGTGTACTGGAGGGTCGTTCGATCCACGGGAGGGTATCGGACACTGAGCGGTATAGAGGTTCTGGCTGGTCTCAGACCGATTGGTGGACGTCTGTCCGGATTCTCGTCCGTCAGAACGAGAAGCTGTATTCGCCGACGTGGCCCTCTGGAGACCGACCAACCGCAGCGATTTTCTCTGGCGTCTCGACGATGAGCGCCTCACCACCTTCCTTGCGCCGGTTCTTGCGGAGGACGTTCTGACAGATGACGCTGC
>LFFM01002575.1_pt1 | contig 11882 bp, 18 predicted proteins | sample 643131 | NCBI WGS metagenome assembly LFFM01 (sample SAMN03777445, study PRJNA286221) | soda lake metagenome | biome: soda lake; feature: Kulunda steppe; material: water; isolation source: sample Tc-Br brine of Tanatar trona crystallizer | place: Russia: Kulunda steppe | collected 2011-07
AGAAATGGACGCACAACGGCGTTGAATGCGAAGTGATGAAAATGCCACTCGGTCATTACTGTGGCTACGTGATTACACCTCACAGTGCGGCGGAAGCGGCGGAAGAGCTGCCATACCACATCCACGGTGGACTGACCTACGGAGTTGACGAAGAGGGGCGGATCGGCTTTGACTGTGGTCACGGATTCGATAAGTGCGTTGATGAAAGCGGCGAGATGTGGGGCATTCGTGCTGAACACGACATGAGTGGCAGCAACGTCTGGGCGGCAGAGAACGTTATAGACGAAGTAGAGCGGCTTGCTATGCAAGTCATCTTGGAAAACAACTGATCGTGAGACACTGTAAGAACACAGACTGTGACTGGCAAGGCTCGAAGAAAGATATGATCCTGAAAGGGATCGGTCGGCTTCACTGCCCGGAGTGCGTGACGATCTACGGGATCGATCTCCGGGGTGGTCGGTAATGTAACAATGACATTAGTAGATCCAAGAGTGAATATCACTCACCAAATACAGGCAGGACAGATATACAAAGACGCCAGAAGCGAAGATCAGCTGAAGCTCGTCTACATTGACGACAGCCACGTTTTACTGAAAGACGAAGACGGCATTCACGCCAGACTTGAGAACCTGAAACCGTTCGAAAAAGAGGTCGGCGCAGGTCGCTTCAAGGTTGTCGGCAACGTCGAAGTTCGAGCTGACGTAGCCTATACGCCAGTCGACTTCAGTGACGTTCCCGGTGTCGGCAAGAAGACTGCCCGGTCACTGCAAAGAGCCGGTTACACGACAGCAGAGGATGTTAACCGGGCCTCTGATGAGACACTGATTGCTCTCGATGGTGTCGGAACGGGCAATCTCTCCAATATGAGAGAGTACATCGAGAACATGGACGGCCAAGGAAAAATACAATGACTGAAACAGAAACGGACTACGTAAGAGTTCCACGACAGATAGCAGACAATGCACTCGGTCTTGCTCAGTTCGAGGTCGAAGACATACGGCGTAACCCAGAGAAACACGTCAATGCCGACATTGAAGTCTGGCTGAAGACGCGCAACGAGCTGGCAAAGATACTCGGAAAAGATCCGAATCCGTTCTAAACAAAATGAGCGCAGTAATAAACAATTTCAGCACCAGTGAGTACGTCGATCTAATCATCAAGGACACGGAGCGCGATCTGAAGATACAGTTGTTGGAACGAGACAACAAAGTTCACATGGTCGTCACCAATGGTGAAGATCAGGATGTTGCCGTAGCCATTACGGGGAACAATGAATTGTGACTGGTGTGGAAGCCTTCGGCTAAACGGAACAACGGTACGGAAAACTGACGACGGCTACGTCGAGGACAGAAATTACAATCCAGCAGCTGAAAATCAGAGTCGGCTCTGTAGAGGCTGTGCGGCAGATGCGCTTGGGTGGTAACTCAATTGTAGAGTGATTGGTATGCCTCGTACCACCGTTCGAGACATTCAACTGTCTCACGTTCGGCTCCAGCTCGATCACCACACCATTCGAAATCAACGTTGTGGTAATCAGACCAGTTCGCAATCGTTCCCATCACGGAGTTAGGATGGACTTTTCTACGATAATCACCGGACAGAACTGTTTTTACAGGAGCTTCGATCACGACGGTAAAACCGAGCAGATCATCGCCACGAACGATCTCGTTTTTGAAACGATCTCGTTCCCACGTAATCGATTTGAGAAGATCATCGAGCGACTTCCGTTCAACGGCGAACACGTCCTCGTAGCCTTCCACTGAGTAATCGCCGGTCTTCATACCCTGCGTGGTAGTCTCGTAACCGTCAAACTCGTATGGCAGCTTCTCACGGCTGTCTACGACGATCACGAAATCGCTCACAGAACCGCCCCAGCCACTCGGTCGTAACACGAGGCAACTTCCGATGTACGTTCATCGAGGTTGTCTACGAAATCAACGAACAGCGGATCGTTGCTCTCGTCTCTACGGTACGGATGGTAGATACGACGATCAGGTCGGCACGCAATAGAAGCAACACAGAGAGCCACAACAGGAACTTGACTGCCAATCTTCCGCAGATTGAGCGAATCGAACATATCACGACCGATCCGCTTTTGGTGATTTGTTAATTCCAGCTGGCTCGAAACAGCATCGTAGATGGCGAGATTATCGAGACGGCGAATTTTCGTTTGATCCGTCCAGTAACCGTTGTAGATCCCGGTGTTGTATCCGTTCAGCCGTTTGTAGTATTCTCTACGACCTTCCGGTGCTTCAGTAGCATGGAAAATCGTGGCGTTTTCAGTATCAGGAGTAGTTAGTGGTTCTTCAGATTCTTCATCAAATGGCATAATATATTCACTTCAGTTAGTTTTAGATTTCGAGGATCTCGTGAGTGATCACGAAAGAAAGACACCAATACATTCAATCAATAAGTGAGAACTTGTCAGTTGGAACTCGTTAGATAAATGAGAACGTTCAAAGAGATCGTTCAACCTCTTCCCACTATTAGTGTCACAAGAAGTGTTTGTACCTTAGCGGAAGGCGGTTTACCTTGTATTCAAGTAGAATATGGTAGTGAGTGTTATTGGTACAGCTCGTTCCGCTAACGAACTAACACCAATTCATTCCACTTCAACCACTGCAACATTCAACTAAGACGTTTCACTGTTAGTGTGAAATTTGAAACACTTGAGTGGTAACTATTCAGTTATCACTAATAGGGCTGGGGTCTGGCAGGGTTAGCGATCTTATTCGTTCCGCCCCCTGCCCCTCACTATAGAGACTACTCGTACCCTCTTAAGTGTTTCCTAAAGAGTTAGTCTTACAACAGGAGTAACAGAAAATGATCAGTACCAAAAATACGATACACACAAGATGGTTCGAACAGTACCCAAGCACAGTGACAGAATACGAATTAGCCGGGGCTTACGTTGCCGGAGTGATCGATGCAGGATCTTCGATCAGCGTAGACGTTGGAAAGAGCAGCAAGTCTCGACTGGGCTACACGATCTCGCCACGGATCTCTATAAATAGAACAGATCCAACGCTGATCAACGTCGTAGACAGCTGGGCAAGAGATCACGGCATTCAGCCACGAATCAATGAACGAAAAAATTACACGGAGCTAATCATCGAGAAGCGCGACGATCTCATCGAGTTCTTAGAACTCATCTCTCCGTACATCATCGTCCACGAGAACGAGGTTCAGTTGATTCTCAATGAGTTGATCCCCCGGCTCGAAGACGGCGACCACACGGCCAAGGAGGGCTTCGTAGAGACGATGGGCTACGTCGATATGGTTCGGGACTCAACGAAATCAACGGATCACAAATACGATCAGCAGTACTTCAAAGAATTGTGGGCAGAAGAGATCAGCGGTACTTCTCAATAAGATCGCGCAGAGCTTCCGCCGCCTCTTCGTATTCTCTACTCTCGTAGAAAGCTACCAGCTGGACGAGATCGGGGATGGGAATGTGTCCGTCTGGTGCAGAACCCGGCATTTGTAAGAACTTCTCTTCGGAGAATCCACCTTCTCGATCTTCGTTATCATCCCCGTCGTCATCCGGTGGCCGTGGGACTCTGATACCGCTCGTTTCAACCTTAGCGTCCTTCGGGTGTACTGAGTCATCTACTCGGCTCAGATGTACTGACAGGCCGTGTGTGCCTTTGAATCGCTCACCACAGTACTTGCAGACGAGGAGTTCGTGATCGAATTTCTTCTTCGTCGGCATATTGAGAGTTGTTTCCTCGCTTCCGACCACCTTGAGGTTCTTTTTGTCTTCCTCCCACGTATCAGGAACCTCCTTGTGATCGCCGTGAGCTTCGTCAGATGATCGATAAACGTGCAGATAGAGGCCACGAGAACGCTTTTCTGCCCCGCAGTAGGGGCATTCCACCATGTCTTCTTCTCCGATGTGGCGTTCATACCGTGGCTGGTTGGGGTCACTTGCCATGTACTATACAGAGATTCCACTGCGTAAAGGTGTTTCTTAAAAAGTGTAACTTACAGGGTCATGGTATCTATGTAAGAGCAACTTTATAGGAAACACTTAATACAAGGTACGTTGTCTCTATAGTGAGGAGAAACTCTTAATCACGATGTTGGATTTCCGAGTTCGACTCTCGGCGTGATCCTTTCGGGGTCGGAATCCCCGGCGGTTGTCCTGCCGTGATACCGTCCAGTAGTGTCATACACTACAATTTTCTATACAAGCGCGAGAGAGGTTCCCGCGCTATACTAAACGATATGTAAATAGGAACACCACCACTCCCAAGAGAGTTCGAATCTTTCTGGGAGCTTCCCCCAATGAGGGTCGGGGGACAGCGCAAACAAGGTAATGCAATTCTGGATAGAATAAGGTACTACGTGGGTTGCACTTCGATGTGCCAGCTCTGTGTTACAAGCAGAGCTGTAAGTCTCGATAGCTCAGTTGGTAGAGCACTCGGTTGTTAGCCGAGGAGTCACAGGTTCGAGTCCTGTTCGGGACGCTTAGGGTGAATGACACAGAAAGAGAACTTTCACCCGCCTGTATAGTGTGTAAGAACAACTTCGAAAGAAAAACAAAAATGAACAGCAAATACGCAGCAGCAGCGGGCACAAACGCAGTAAGCACCAGCGGCGACGACGAATACGAGCGCGATGCCGTGTTGAAATGGCGTCCACACGCTACCTTCCGTGGTGTTCTCGACGTAGTTCGAGCCGGTGACAACCAGTGGGGACAGTCAATCGGGATCAAATTCAACGACGGAAAAGTCGTTGACGGCGTTGTGATGGCGCGGCTCGACCGAGATTCAGGTGAGCGAGACGGAACGATCAAGCTCTTCTCGTGGGAACAGATGCCGGTTGTCCTCGATGAAAACCTGACAGCCGACGATGCGCCACCAGTGTTCACCGAAGAACTGGTCGGCAAAACGTACCGATACGAGCTGATCGGTGCTCGTGTCGAAGGTGACGAAGAGACAGGACGAACATCCGACCCAGAAGAGCCAGTTCCGTTTGGCGACTTGATGCTCTGGGAAGACGGTGGCAAGAAGCCATCGGCAAGTGCGAAAATCTTCGCTCAACTGCTGACCACGGTCGGTCGAGACGCCATTGTCGATAAGAACGACATTAACAACTGGCTTGCAGTGAACGACATTGAAGCCCGCGAAGACCTGATCGGTCGTGAGTTGGACGTGTTCAAGTACGTCAAACAGGGCGACGAGTATGAGTTCCACTGCCCAGTAGTCACCGACGTGAAAACGGGCAAGGTGATCATGATCGGTAAGAAGTCGACTGCTTCCGCCCCAGCTCCAGCTGACGCGGAACCGGCCCCGGAGACTCCTGAAGGAGACACCAGCGGTGCGCCAAGTAGTGAGATGCCCGAACCAGTTGCCGACTTCGTGGAGTTCTGCAAAGACTTCGGTCTGGATAACAAAGAGCAGATCCTCGATAATCTGAACGAGATGGCCGACGAGTCAGATAACTCGCTCACTCCCGGTATGGTCGACTCCGTTGGTGCTGACAACATTGTGAACGCGATCATCTCGTAGAATGAGACTGAAAGAACACGTCGTCAGCTACGGTCGTAAAGTGCAGCTCGAACGGTTCGAACCGATTGACGTTCATGAGAGCGTCACCGTCGAGCTTGAAGAGGGCGACGACCTCGAAGAGATCTCTAAAGAACTCGATGGAATCATTCGTGACAACGTTGAGCGTCGGATTCTGAAACGCATTCTGGCGAAGAAGATGGAAGACGAAAACGACGACGAAGACTAACGTAGTCGCTTTTCTGTAGGCAGTTAGGACAGCTACCAGTTTGAAATATACATGAAATGCGTAGCCGTGGCTGACTGATACAGGTGATAGTAAACAACACATATGACACAAACAACTGACGCTGAAGGCGTCGAGAGTTACGAGAACCCGGAGTTATTCCATGTGCTGCAAGCAGCACAGGACGCCGGACTCGTTGGCGAAGAGAAAACAGGGTTGACGCTATTCGCGGCGATGATCCGTGGCGGCCTCGTCATCATGCTTGGCCCGTCGAGGGTCGGCAAGACCTTCACGGTGCAGATGATGAGCAGGCCGATCCCAAACAGCGACATTTACGAGATGAGCACAACATTGTCTCCAACTGCACTCTATTACAATGCAGATGAAATCAATGCCTGTCGGGTTCACGTCTATCAGGACTTGGCGAGCTTACCAGAGCACGTCGAGGGTGTCCTGAAGGCGACCGCCGAAGGAATGCCAGCGAGTCGTGAGATCACCGACGTAACGTCGGGTGACACGATCCGCATGACGATCAATCCGCCCGACTGTATCATCATCGGGATTGCGTCGGACAACGAAAGCGTCGACATTAACGACTTCCCTGAGCTGCGGAACCGGGGACTGATCGTAAGCAACGACGCTTCACAGGAACAGACTGAGCGAATCCTTGACCGGCAAGCCGACAACATGAGTGGGTTGTACGAAACCACACTCACAGATGACCGGCTGTCACAGATTCAAGAGTACATTGGCTCGATCCCTGTGAAGAGATATGCCCGCGAGGAGTCAATCGGAGCGATTCTAAATATTCCCGGCGGAAGGCCGCTGCGAGAACAGAACCCCGTTCCGACACATTTCACTGAGGCACGAGACGACTACAAGCGGCTCAATCGATTCATTGAGTCCGTAGCACTGTTCCACTACCAGCGACGTATGGAGATCCTCCACGACAGTCAGCCGACGATCTTGGTGGCTCCCATCGACGTGTGGTACGGAATGAAGGTGTTCGGAGAGCAGATGATCATGTCTGCACTCAACTTGCGAGAGATCGACCTCGTGATCCTTGAGCTGCTTCGTGAGAAGGCAACGGCAATGACTGTATCCAAGATACAGGCCGAAGTCCGACAGCGTGGTCAGGGATACAATATCACTGATCGGGACGTGCAGTCTTCGTTGAAATCGATGAAAACGAAGGCGTATGCCGACGTGAATCAGGGAGACAATCCCCAGACGTGGTACGCTACGTCGTTCGCTTCAGCTGTGGATCACCCGACTGCGATTAACTATCAAGAGTTAGTTGATCGGTCGAAGGAGATCGCTAAGAAGATTCTCCCACCTGAGGAAGCAGAAGAATACATCTCCCGCTTCTGTCAGGGCGAAGGACTGCTCGGCATTGATCCGATCACTGGTGAGCAGGTAAACATCGTCGAGGATACTTCGTTCCAAGAAGCTCTCGACGAGGCCGGTGAGGATCTCGATGAAGTGCTCAACACTTCCCTGTGGGGTAACGGCGATGAATCCGAGAGCGAGATCGAGGATGAAGTCGAAGAAGAAGAACCCGAACCCGCGTTCGGTGACTTCGCCACTGTTGAAGGGAGTGCAGAAGGACAGGGGACGCTAATGTGAGTGGCAAATTAAAGCAAGCAATAGATGTCTGGTGTACTACGTATCCGAGACGGGTTACGTCACAACAGCGGTGGTGTACGAATCCGCTTGGGGTAGCCAAAGAGATAATGAAGATCAACGGGTCACAGACAGTGGCTCCGTTTGTGAGCGTCTACGGGTTTCCCAACGGACACCCCAAACATGGTCACATTCCTGATATTGATTGCATCTTCATTGACTTCGACATTCCCGCTGGTGGCGAATATCGAAGCTCTGATCCTGACCCAGAGGCGTGGTATCGAGATATGTCTGCACTTCTAACGAGAGTTAGAGAGGTGTGCAGACTACTCATAAAAGAAAATTCCGCAGACAACTTCCGTGCTGCACTGTCTGGTCACAAAGGCGTCCACATATTCCTTGATTTTAATTCTATTGACGCCAACGAAGGAACACCACAACAGTTCAAGAACGGATTAAAACGGTACGCCGAAGACCTGATTGAGTATCTCGAAAATAAAACTCACCTCGACATGGAAGCGTGGGTTGACGTAGACAGTAGCGATCTGTCTCGTCTGTGCCGCCTTCCGAACACGAAGCACGTTGGGGCATCAAATGCCTTCGATGAAGACCGATACTGCGTACCCGTATCGATCCGAGAACTTGCCAACATAACTCCGAATGAGTACATGAAGCTCACTCGGCAGCCACGAGATGTACCCGAAGACTGTCAGCGATCCTTGAATGGGAGAGCGACACAGATCATCACCCAGTACATTCGCAAATCGAGCGGAAGCACCTACAGGGGTGTGAGCAGCTACGATCCACGAGCACTGGATAAGTATGAATCTGAGATACAGAATGAGAACATTGAACTGAGCGATATACCGTTTCTGACAGGCCAAAAACCGTGCATATGGGCGTTCCGCGAACGATCCGATATGTTCGATCACGGTGCGGCGAGTCATGCAATGGAACTGAACGTAATATCACATCTCGTTGAAGAGAGCGTCCCAATCGATGTGATTGTGGAGTTCTTCAACACAGCAGACAATTTCAACGAGGAGTTTACTCGATCACAGGTTGACAAAGTGATTGCTCACAAATTGAATCCATATCGGTGTGATACAATTTGGCAGCAAGCACCAATGTTCTGCCTTGGCGATGTATGCGACCTCTACGAGAAATACAAAGGGACACCGGCTTCTAACTGATCTTCTGTTCCTACGACTGCTAACTGCGGCCTACTACTAACCCTAATGAGTTATAAACTAACACCGGCACAGAGCAACGTCTACGAACAACTTCCAGCGACCACGGGCGAGGTTGCGGAAGCCCTCGGAATCACAGAGTCGACAGTACGTGATCACCTCCGGGCAATTGATGAAGAGATCCCCATCGTGAACCGTGGCGGGGTACGAATCCCCAGCAACGAGCTACGGAAGATGGAGCAGCACCCGACGAACTACAACCCGCTCTCGAATCGGGTTTCAAAGTCGGCACAGTCGAAAGCCGCGAACAAACATATGGGTGAGCTGAACGACCGGCTCGCTGTCCTCCTCGATCAGAGCCTTCCGGCAGTTGCCGATGGCGGTCTGGTCTACGATCCCAGTAATGAGGATGTGGTCATTCACCGATCTGACGATCACATTGGGGCACTCGTGAAAGACGAGTTCGGCAATGAGATATTCAACAAGGATATTGCAGCCTCTCGTATCGCCGGAGTCACTGACTCGGTGATGGATCTCATTGACCGGGAACAGAAGGCTGACCGGCAGTTCGACACAGCCCACCTGATTCTCGGCGGTGACACGGTGACTGGTGAGAACATCTACAACAGTCAGCCGCACGAGATCGATCTCACGATGGACAAGCAGATCGACTTGGCCTGTGAGCTGTATATGGAGCAAATCTACCGACTGGCTGCCCGCTTCGATACCGTTCAAGTGATCTGCCAAGCCGGGAACCACGGTGAGCTGCGAGCAAACGGGATGAGCGAGATGGCTAACGCCGACCGCATCGTCTACATGATGCTCGACCGGATGGTTCGAATGAGCGATCTGACTAACGTCACGTTCATTCGATCTGAGGCAACCGGGTTCATCAACTTCGAACTACGGGGTGGACTGCACAGAGGCCACGTTCGGCACGGTCAGAACTGCCTGTCGCATATCGGAACGGCGTCGGGACAGAACAAGTGGCGTGGCTGGCAAATCAAACACCAGTTCGATCTGGCCTACCGGGGCCACTACCACGAGTTCAAGCTCGAACACGTCATGAACCGGCCAGTTCTCATGTCCGGCTCGATCTGCCCGCCTTCCGACTACGAAGACGGGCTGAGTGTGTGGAGCGAACCAGCTGCAACCGTCCACGGAGTCACTGACGACTACCCACTGGCGTGGTTGTACCCGGTCCAGTTCCGCGACGAAGACGAAGACACGTTCGATGATCCATCGGTTCCGAACAGTGGAACAGGTCAGTATCTGGCTTCTAAGAGCAACACCGAAAGAGTTACTTCCTCTGGAGAGATGGAGCCATTGACCGAGATTGAAACTGCAAGTAAAAGTGGTGTGTCTGCATGAAAGCAGACAACGTGGTTGTTCGAGAGTCAGAAGGACTCTACATTGCCTACTATATTGCAGAAGACGCGCCGATCTTGGACGGGTACGGAGCAACGAAAGAGAGTGCGATCAACTCTCTGACAGGGGAATGGAAACGGTTCCGAAACATCATCGATCAGAGCGTCGAGTGTTACGGGGTTGCCGATGGGTGCTGATAACCATCCTACGGTCGTTCCCACGAACTACGAAGATACAAGCAGCAGTAGCAGCGACGAAAAGAAGCTATTCCAGCTGTGGACAGCAGAAGAGTGCAAGGAAGAGCTACTTCCAACATTCGTCTACATTCAAGCTGAAGACTTGGAAGACGCTGAAATCAAAGGTCTGCTCGTTGCTGTGGCATTCGGAGCATACTGCGAATGTCAGTATGAGGTTCGGCCCGTTGAATTGTACGTTTGAACAAGCGGCCTGCGGAACTGCGGTTATTCCTACCACTACTATGCACGTTGACAGAAGAAACACACGAGCCGATCACTTCGAGATTACAGACACACTCAGCCGGAAAGACGGATCTCCGGTGCTTGTGAACGTTCCCGGCGGTCGGGTCGTTGTAAAAGAGATCGAGTACACGACGACGATGTGTCCAGAGTGTACTGACGAGGAAGATGAACACACAGTTGCAGCATGGACTGACGACAAAGGAGACGAGATTTGCCCGATCTGTGGCATCCTCTGTGGAGGGTTCCGCAAGCAAATCCTACCCGAAGACATGACGTTTGGTTCACGGGGTGGATTCGAACCATCCGGTGCTCCGGCACTGAATGACTCCGCTCCTACCGATGTATCGTTGTCGCCGGAACTCGTTTCGTTTGAGGTCTAAGAGTCACTATGTTAGAGAATCTTAACACAAAACTCTACGGTACAGAAACAGGTGACTTCCTATCTCCTGCACAGATAGCCGAAGACGTGAACTCGCTGCACGAATCGCTGGATGAAGCGAAAGCGTGGTCGCTCGAAACCGTCGAGTGGCTGGCAAGTGAGCAGAAGCGGCTCGAAGACGAGGGAGATCACGAGAACGCCGAAGAACTCGATGATCTCATGCTGTACGTACAAACGGTGTTCATGCGGATTCAACACGGGGACGACGAAGTGCTCCCGTCCGTTGAAGAAGAGATCGAGGAACAGTGAGATGGCTGTCTATCAGAGAGTCACTATCACTTGCGGGGTTTCTGACTTTCGCGTTGATGGTGAAATCGTGGCTGTACTTAAAGAAAACCCGCATCGTGGTACTATTACGGTACTGGTGGAGAAGCCAGACTCCTTCAACTTTAGTGGAGCAGCTGCGCCGCTACCCGAAGCAGTGAACGATCCGACCTGTTCTGGAATGGACGGCGAGTGTTCCCGGCCAGTGGAAAATGACGGTGATCTCTGCTGGCAGCACGAGGAAGACGAATGAACATCATTCTGATCTCGTTCCTGTCGGCACTGTTCGTCGGTCTGCTCGTCGGCGGCCTGTTCACCGTGACCAACCTACCGATACCTGCGCCACCAACACTTGCTGGTGTACTCGGTGTCTTCGGGACCGTGTTAGGACTGTTTCTCGGACACCACCTCGTTACGGTGTTCGGATGAGCAGCCAGTCACAAGACTGGGAAGACGTAGAAACACTGAACGTTGACTTCGATCACACGATCACCCAGCGGTCGACCGACGAGTATCTGCCACCGTCAAAGCAGTCGGTGAACCCTGACATGGTAGAGCGGCTACTATCGGCGTACTACGAAGGAAAAACCATCATCGTCTGGACTGCCCGGCCTTGGTCAGATGCAGCCGAGGTAGTCTCAATGTTGACGCTGTGGGGCGTTCCGTTCCACGGCATGATGATGGGGAAAGGTGGATCGGATATGTACGTCGATGATAAAATGATGTCGCCTCAACAATTCATCGACCTTCCCGCACGATTAGGTGAAGAACAGTCGCGGTTAG
>LFFM01002577.1_pt1 | contig 11877 bp, 15 predicted proteins | sample 643131 | NCBI WGS metagenome assembly LFFM01 (sample SAMN03777445, study PRJNA286221) | soda lake metagenome | biome: soda lake; feature: Kulunda steppe; material: water; isolation source: sample Tc-Br brine of Tanatar trona crystallizer | place: Russia: Kulunda steppe | collected 2011-07
AACACGGAAGATAAGCCCGCCTGCGTATCGGGGAGTACTGGAGTGGGAGACCCTCTGGGAAACGCGATTCGCTGCCCCCATTCATATTAGGCCTCACACAGCGCCTGCTGTGTGGGGCTTTTTGCATGTGTAGCGGACACGTAACTGTGCCGTTCCGCTACGCTTAAACGACCGCAGTGATAAGCACAAAGTGTGCCAAGGTGGCAGAGTCCGGCCTAACGCAGCGGCCTGCAGAGCCGCCCATCGCCGGTTCAAATCCGGCCCTTGGCTTACAGCGAAACCCTTAGAATCCAACCCCTCGACTGTTCACGGCACCCGAGGTGATCTCACATATCCACAGTCGTAGCTATTGTTCTATCAAGCGCAAAGCCCGGCCCAAAACTATATCATTTTATTGATTGTTCCATTGTATAGGCTTCGCTGACCACTCGCTTTCGCACATCGGCGGATAGCGAGTTGTGGAGGAACTCTGCCGGGGAACGTCCAAAATCTTCCGTGGTATCAGCCAGCTGATGATTCGCATCATAGTGACCGGTATAATCGTTCCTGTATCGACCGCATGACTGCGTCCGGTCGAACCGGTAAACGGTCGTACCGATCACTATCACTCCGTAACCGAACACGGATGCGATCTATCCCTACTTTTTAACTTGGAAGTATGCGTCGGCACCTGCAGCGATATGGACGAGGGGCGTAATAAACATCATAATCCAACCGAAAATTAATAAAAATCCGATAAACATGACGATATACCACGCTACAGTGCCGAGGAACCAGTACATGCCGCGTTGTGATTTACCACCGTAGTAGTGTCCCAATCCCGGGATGAACCACGATAAGGTGGCTGAAATGATGGGACTTTTAGTGGACGATTCTTTCGCAACTGATGGTGTTTCGGTTGCCATCCCTCCTATAATTAAAAAAAACTAATATCAAATTTCGCATTTAATTATTCTGTTTTTAAATAGCACCGGTACTTCCTATTAGTTCCGTTTGTTGACCTGATTTCTGTGGCGAGGAACAGCAGACTCTCGTTCAGTAGGAGTTCGATCGGAACTGGACGGCGGTCTCACGTCAGTGAGAACGCTAATTGCCCGCGCGTGAGACAGAGCGGTCGTTCTGGGCAATCGCTGGGTTCGGGCGAGTTCAGCCCGCGTCCAGCTGGGCATACGTCACGGGAATCCCGACCCCGTTTGTCGGTGCCTCTCACATCCGGGCTAGCGTCTCGTCTAACATCAACCACTCACGAAACACTTCGAAGCGGAACCAGACGGGCAGTGGCCGCCCGCTGCGCCGCGGCGTGGCGAGTACGCCCATCGTCGATATCAGTATCCGTCCGAATACCGCCGTCCGGGTAGCGAATGATTTCGAATCCGTCGATTACTACGCCTGAGTCAGCAATTGTAATAGCCGCGGTATCTTCAATATCCACTCCATCCAGTGTCGCCCCGTCAGGTGCGGTCACCGTGAGTTCTTTATTGATCGTAATCGACTCGTCGTACGTTCCCGGTAGTACCTCGACAGTGCCACCCGCGTCAGCCTCGTCAATCGCTTCCTGAATCGACTCTCCCTCTTGTACTTCACGGTGATTTTGGTCGCCGCCACCCTGCATGTCATCCTGTTCTTTGATGTTTTGGTCCTCAGTACCCCCATCGCTCGATTCAGTCTCCTCCTCTACCATTGCGGTACATCCGGCTATGAATGCGGTTCCCACTCCGGCAATCGAGGCAGTCATCAATCGTCTTCGGCACAATTCGGTAGTGTAATCTAATCGCTTATTACTCATTTCAGATCGACAGAGAAATGATTTTTTAATAAATTAGAACATTTATATGTCCTTCTTTTAAATTACTGTCTATCCTCGGTTGGTGTACGGTTATCAAGCGCTTGACTTGGTCGATCGTAATTTGTGATTCTCTGGTTTCGTCCGACCTGATCTCCACATCGTTTTTATGCGTGTTTTTCAATCTCGTCCGCTTTGATTTCGCCACTGAGAAATCGTTTTCCGAGTCCGACCCGACTCGCCGGACGATTGCGCTCGAATGACTTCTTCGCCTCTCGCTACCCCTGGAATGAGGCTGTAATAAGAGCAAAAACGAGTCTGAGACATACAAATTACCACTTCATTGCCTGCTAAGCAATCTCGATTCGCCGAATAATTACTATTCGAACCTTCTGTGAAATGAGAAAATTGGACGGTCACGTCTCGTTTCGCGCCCATACTCTTCACACGGAATCAAAAAAAACAGAGTGGAATGTGAGTTTATGAGTGAATTACTGGGGGCCTCAGGACGGCTGATGATTATTGAGTCGCCAGGTGAAAATCACCCGCCGGACGACCACGAGGCTGTTTCGCTCGCCGGCACCCCAGATCGCCGTCTCTTCGACCTCTTCGGTAGTAGACATACCATCCACGAGTGCGCTCATGAGCGCCGTCTGTTCGTTTGTGATCAGCAGGCTTCCAGCGGGCGTCTCCTCCCACTCCTGGAGGGTCTCGAACAGTTCGGCTCCCGGCACCGTCTCCTGGATACGTTCCTCGACTTCATTGGAAATCCCTGCCAGGTAGATCTCGACACCACGCTCCGCGGCAGCTTGAAGCCTGTCGAGGTGCTCGCCACTGAGCAAGTCGTCAGTGGTCCGTGTAGACGATCTGCTCGTCGGCGTCGGCGATGAACTCATCAGTGCGGGATGCCGGGCCTCCCGCCCGGTGACTTCACATCTTCGTATACGGGAGACTTTGAAATCGAGCTAGCCTGCCGTTCCGCTGGTGAGCGAAGCTCTGCTTCGCGATTCTCGCCAGAACTCGCTTCTGACGCTGGCTCGCATCCCACGTTCGGTAACGCGCTTGTCGCGTTTACTGGACAGCCAAGAGTGACTGCTGCTGGTGGGTCGTGCTTGATAGTGCCCGCTGTCACTCCGATTGGGACGAAAAACAACGGCAGCAATTGTTCAGTGTCCAGCCCAGCGACACACAGTTATTCTCTCTTCGTGAGAGATGCTGCTGTTCGCTGCTGAAAATTGGAACGGTGCTCGACCGTTATCGTTGCTCTTCGAGGTCGTCGATCGCACGGAAGAACTGCTCGCTGTGAGCTGGATGCTCCGACGTCGTCTGTTCTTCCAGTACGCCGATGTACTTCTCGAACTCGTCGTGGGTGAGATCGGCCGCGAGCACGCACTCAACGTATCCGTCGAGGGCAGATTGCACGGTCTTAGCGTAGTGGTCGTACGCGGCGTCGATGCGGACTTCGTTATCGTCGATCGCTTCGAACAGCGCGCGATAGACGGTTGCGGCCTCCAGGTAGCGATCGCGCTCGCGGTACTGCCCAGCGAGGTCGAAAAACCGTGAGAAGTCGATGGCCTCGGTGACGACCGGGTAGTCCTGGGTGTGCTGGTCGAACAGATGCTCGATATCGGCGCGGTACTCGTGGACTGAGTTGCCCTCGTCGCCGAACCGTACGAGAAACCGATCGCGGAGGTCCGGATTCGTCGCGAGTGTGTCGCGTACGAACTCACGGAGGTCGTCGGCCGAGATGTCTCGGAGTACTGATTCCACGCGGTCGCTCTCGTCGTCGGGCGGGTCGGCGGCGACATCCAGCAACACCGCGACGACGTGTTTGCACTCGCCCGCGCCGTTGTAGGGGCACGTACACTGGGTGTCGATGGTATTTCCTCCCAGTTCGACGGTCGCGTCGTAGAGGTGTGATCCTTGAACCGCGGCTGTGACCACATCGTCGAACCCATCGATTCGCTGGATGCGACTCTCGTTGCGGTAGGTCTCTCCACGCTCGAAAACTGCGTCGGTACACAGGCTCTGGATGGTCTCTCTATCGACGTTCATGAGTGGTGGTTGTACGATCAGTGTGTCACTCGTTGCAGTTGTTAGTATGAAAAGGCTGCAGGCGGTGTGCTGTGTCGAGTTGTGTCGCGCTGCCCACACTCTTCGAGACCCGTCGGAGCCGGTGCTCACCGTTCGCGTAGTTGCTCGCGGAAAAAGCGGGCCGGGCGCGATTTGAACACACGGTCGATCGCTTCCTCGCTCACTCCGTTCGCGAGACTGCGCTCTCCCTGCGTTCAAATCGCGCCGGTTTCGTTACTTGTCGCTCACGGAGTTGTTCGCGACAGGAAAGCGGGCCGGGCGCGATTTGAACACGCGACCGTCTGGTTAAAAGCCAGACGCTCTGCCGGACTGAGCTACCGGCCCCGTACTATCCACTATCGGCGAGTAGTGGTTAAACGTTTCTTTCTTCATTGCCCGCGGGTAGGTGTGCCACGTCGGCGCGATCGGCGATCACTCGAAGTACTGTTCGATCGCTTCTGAGACGAGGTCGCCGGGATCGACGTCTTCGATCGAGGCTCGTTGCCGGAGGTCGCGGTAGGTCTCCGGTGAGAGTGTGAGTTCGAACTGACCGAGGGTCACGCCCGTCTCGGCAAGTGCCTGTTCGATCGGGACGCCGTCGTTAACGGCGCTGGCGATGCCACGTACTTCACGGACGGTGAGGTCGCCATCGAGGGTTGCCCAGGCGAGCAGCAGTCGCCCCTCGCCGCCGACACGGGCGATGTGTTTGGCGGCGGTCGGTGCAATTTGTCCGAGTGCGACCTGCTTGCGGACCGACCGCGGCAGATCGTGGACGCGGGCCCACTTGCGAATAAAGGAGACGGACGCGTCGCCACCAGCGCGTTCGGCGGCGGCCTTGTAGGAGCCTTCGCCGCGGACGAGGGCGGCACACGCGGCCGCCCCGCGGAGCATGTAGAGGTGGTCGCCGTTGGTGGTGCCGCTTGCGAACTGGCGGACGGTGTCGGCGGCGTCTGCGAGGCTCTCGGGGGTGGTCGGGTCGAACTGGACTGCCTCACGCGCATGTGGCCCGGCGACCGATTCGTCACCTCGGATGACCGGCGTTCCGACCGGTGATTCGCGGTCCGTGCGAATCGATCGATCGTGTTCGTCGCGGCCATCGGAACGGCTTCCGGGCCGATTATCGCTCATGAACTCTCGGTACGGTCCTTGGAGGGAAAAAGCTCGCTGCCATGGCGAATATCTCGTTACTCCTCGCGCTGCTCGGCGAGGTGTTCCCAGATTTCCGTACAGCCGGCCCCCTCCTCGATATTGTCGAGATGAGAATCGTCGCGTTCGTCGTCGTCCTCGCTTGGTTCCGGCTTACATTCGATTGCGTCGGTCATTGCCGGCCGTTGTATCGCTGTCCGCTTAAGTGCCGCTTCGCCCGCAAGCGATACCCATGCTCTGTCTTGTGGGTGATTGATGCCGCTATCTCGGACAGTATCGGTTCCTGACGGAGAGGCCCAGAGCTGGGAATCGGCGGAACGAAGACAGCGGCTGAGTTGACAGAGAGATGCGGACTGGGGGCCAGAGACCCGGGTAGCCGGTTGGTAGACGCGATCCGACCATCTTTCGTGATCACCGGCACCTGTGGCGTCGATCGGGGCGTCTGGTCGCTACTGGAGGCGCTGCCAACGGATGGCGCTACGACTCTCAGAGAGTGTCTCGGTTGGTTTACAATCGGTTCGGGATTTGACAGTCGGCCCGGATAGCCGACTCTGGGTGCGTAGAGAGCGTCGGACCTGCTCGGTTGACGACCGGCGTGCTGTCGCGGTCGGATTCGGGAATGTCCAGCAAAAGTTTCCGGTATGTGTGGCATCTGCCCCGCTTCTACCGGCGGAGAGCTGTCGGCACAAAAGGAGCTTTTGCCGGCAATACCGGGTTGGCGCCCGTTTCGGTCCGGAGATCACCGATCTGGGCTCACCACGTCTCGGCACGCTCGATCTCAAAACTGCCGTCTCCTCGAACGCGCAGTCGACAGTCGGCGTACTCGAAGGTAATCTCGAGTCCGTCTCCGCCGTGGGCAACGAGCCGATCGAGTGCGTCCGGATCGATCGTCTCGTACAGCGGCGGGAGGCTGGTTGGACGCGTATCCGTTTGATCGGCGAGTTCGAGAATGAGCCGCGTACTGATTTCTGCTACTGGTTGCCGGGCGATCGTCGGTGTCGTCGTTGGCTCGGTATCGGAGCGTGTTCGATCTGTCATTGAAGCATACCTGGATCTCGACTGTCGGATCCGGCCGGCAGATCCGCCGGACTTGGCGGCCGTGTTTGGCCGTTCGAGTGACGTTCATCAGTATCTAGTATCCCGACCTAAGCGTCGTGCCTATGTTCATTGGGTTCGGCTGTCGGTGTGAACAGCGCCCCGACGAGCTTTTCTTGTCCACAGCGGAGATGTTGGCTAAACGTCGGCTGTGAGATCCCGAGTGCCGCCGCACAGTCTTCGGCGGAACTCTCTCGGGGCCAGGCGAAGTAGCCACGACGGAGCGCGGTTTCGATCGCACAGCGTTGTTTGTCGGTCAATCGGCTCAAAACCGCAGTTCGGTCACCGTCGGGAACGCCAGGAAACCGATCCGGACAGGTCCGCTTTGCGGTCAGTGTCGAACTGGTGTGGATCGTACAGAACCGATCGGTAACTGCAGCCACGTCGACAGCCATCGGGACGTCAGCGACCACTGTCGCGACGCCGTCGGTTGCGACGGCAGAGCGGAGTATCGCACTGCTTTCGGCGATCGTCCTGAACACACAGGGGCCATCGAGTACGACTTCGATCATGGCAGCGTCGGCCGTGGCATGAAGGAGTCGTGTCTCACTGGTCGAGTCGTGGGCGCGGACCGCCGTGAGCGCGTCGTCGGGCACCGTCTCGGTGACCGAGAGAACCGCGAGTATCGTCTCGTCGGACTGGGGGAGCGAGCGTTCGCCGACGATCGTACAGGCTGCTGTCGCCGACACTGCGACGAACAGACAGTCGTGATCACGCAACTCGAATGTCAGTTCGACGACGCCACTGTTCGCGACCTCCTCCATGAGGGGCGTAAGCATGGCCACCTCTTGGCCGTTACTCAGGTGGTCGTGAGTGTTCGTGGCCATTGTTCAGGTGGCCGTGAGTGTTCTGGCAGGTCCTGCGTCGGAAACTGTCTGTTGTTTGTGTGCCACGGTACCTTACAACCTGACTATCGGTCGCCACAGATTGCGGTGATGGTCGGGCTGTTCGACAACTCGGCGCTGATGATCGGACTCTAGACGATCGTGATGGGATCGGTCGCGGCGATTCTCGCACTCGGCAGCCGGCGTGGTGTCGCGGGACGTAACGAGATCGATCGTCACTTCCATGACTGGTCGGCCGAGGGGATCTGGCGGCTCAATCGGCTCTGAGACGGCCAGTTGTCCGTCGGTACCGCCGATCGGCGACCCCATTGGGGCGATCGGCGGTGATTGATCACAGCAATCCGTATGCGTCTCCTGTCCGTACTTCTTTTATCGCTCGCTGTGTACCACCGACTGTGACACGTCCGGTGGCGGGGTCGGGCGGGACCGGCGGGCTGTCGATTCGGCCCGCCGAACGCGCGGACCTGCTTGCAGTCGTGCGAATCGAGACCGCATCGTTCCCACAGCCCTGGCCTTACGAGGCGTTCGATCGCTTTCTCGGCGAGCCCGGTTTCCTCGTCGCGACGCGGGGAGAGACGATCGCCGGCTACGTCGTCGCCGACGTGACGCCGACCTACGGTCGCGATCTGGGCCACGTCAAGGATATCGCAGTCCACCCCGACCACCGCGGCCTGGGAATCGGCTCTGCGCTCCTTTCGCACGTCCTCGGGGTGCTCGCGGCTCGGGGTGCCGACACGGTCAAACTCGAAGTCCGGGAGTCAAACAGCGGGGCGAAACGGCTCTATCGTGAGTTCGGTTTCGAGCCGCTTCGGCTGGTGTCCGGCTACTACGACGACGGGGAAGACGCGATCGTGATGCTGCGAAAACTCGACTAACTCGGATCGCTGTACCCGGTTGCGTCCGATCGCCCGCCGCGAGTCGGGGACGAGGACGTTTTACAGCCCGACGCCGTAGGCCGCACCTATGAGATACGCCTGCCCGGTTTGTGATGCCGACCAGGCCGACGCACAACACCTCGCGAACCATCTTGCCATCACCGCTTCGCTCGGTCGCACGCGCCACCTCGAATGGCTCGACGAACACGCACCCGACTGGCCCGACCGCAACCCCGAAACGCTCGGCGAAATCGTCAGCCAGCACGCCCCCGAGATCGACCCGTCCGCCGTCGAGTCGACCGCCGATCGCGGCGCGACGTTCGAGGACGAACTCGCGATGCAGAGCCGCCAGCCGGGGCGGGGGGCGATGACCAGCGAGGCCGAACAGGTCCTCGACGAGGCCCGAGAGCTGACCCGGCGGATGCAGCGATCGGCAGCCGACGACGGCGACGGGGCCGAATCGACGCCTGCCAGTGACGACGGCGACGACAGCGAGACGTCAGCTGACGACCAGTGACGCCGATCGCGGTGTCACGTCGACGTCGGTCGACGAAAACGAAAACGCGTAACACCCTTTCGGCCGACTGCCCGTGTATGGACACGGAGGGAACGTTCCGTTTCGAGGCGGCTGCCGAGGCTCGCAAGGCGTACGAATCGATCGGCCCCGCGGCACAGACTGTCGTCCGCGAGGTCACAAAAGCGATGGAGTTCGATCGCGAGGAGTACGACGATCGGGTAACGGGCGAGGTCGTCGAGACGGCCCGGGATGCGCTGTTTGCGAGTCTCCTCGAGGTCACCGTCGGCTCTCGTGAGGAGTACGACGACTGGCAGGCGGGCTACGACGGCGAGATCACCGAAGTCGGCCACGAGGCCGTCGATCGGGTCGTCTGGCACGCCGGCCCGGAGACCGAGGCTGTCGCAGCCACCTTCCAGAACGAGGAGGCGGCGGCGATCGCGACGTTGCGCCGGCAGGCGTTTGGGCGACTCTATCGCGATTTGTTCGACGAGTAGGGTGTGCGGTTCGGCCTGCCCGAAACCACACCGCTTAACGCGACAGTCCGCGGACTAGTTGCAATGACCGACCCGACCGAGTGGGAGCTCCGCGAGACCGTCACCGAGTACGAGACGCCGTGGTACGACGGGGGCTACGATCTGTTCGAACAGCCTGATGGCTCCGAGAAGCGCTACTACTGGGCCGCGCTGCCGCCCGCAGTGGTCGTGGTCGCCCGGATCGGGGCCGACGTACTCGCATCGCTTCCGGCGTCGGACGGCTCCGCGGATGGGGCTTCCGACACCGACCACATCCTCTTTGTCGAGCAGTACCGGCCGACGGTCCGCGAGATGCATCTCGAACTCCCCGCCGGGATCGTCGAGGAGGGCGAATCATATACGGCGGCTGGCGCGCGCGAACTCGAAGAGGAGACCGGCTTTCGACCGTCGAGCACCGCCCTGCTCCAGGAGTACGCCGTCGCCACGGGACTGCTTCGACACGATCGGGCCATCGTCTACGCCGAAGGGCTCGAACCCGGCACGCGGGAACTCGACAGCAACGAGTTTCTCTCCGTAACCACGGTGCCGATCGACGAGGCCCTCGACCGGGCCCGCGAACAGCCTGCCAACGACGCGACGATCGAAGGGCTGTTGCTCGCAAAAGAGGACGGCGTGCTCTGAGACGGCCATACCGCTTCTCTTTACGTGTCACGTATGCGGCTGTCCGGTTTCGGTGGCATTCGCCTGTCCGATTTTGTCGGTCCGCGGCTGTCCTGTTCCGGCGACCACTCGATCGGCTCGCTGTCCGTCCGGTCGGCCTTCTTACTCGACTGGTTGTACTGGCACCAACAACCACCGACTCGATTCAGGTGTTCCAGCTCCAGCGTCGATACCCGACCGCTGCCGACACCAAATACATCGGAGAACTGGAAACGTCCAGCGGAACGACCTACCCCTTCGTTTCGCTGGAGCCGATTCCACCCGAACCGAACCCGAAGTGGATCACCGGGACGCTCAGAACGATCGACGACCAGCTGACGTTGTGTCTCACCGACGTTCTGGCTACCAGTGGCGCGTTCTGTCGGGGCCGGTGATCGGCACCCGCCCGATCGAGACCGACCCGTGTGCTTATTCGCTCAGCGAACAAACAACGGGCAAATGGATGGCGAAATCTCCACGACGGAGGTACAGGAACTCCTTGAGGACGATGCGGACGTTCGGATCATCGACATTCGTGACGAACGAAGTTTCACACACAGCCACATCCCGGATAGCGAAAACGTGCCGTTCCATGAACTAACGAGTCGCATCGACGAATTCGAGGATGCCGATCGCATTGTGACCGTCTGTCCACACGGTGAGGCAAGCGTGCAGGCAGCCAGATTGCTCGGTTCCTACGAAGGAACTGCCGATGCACGTATCGAGAGTCTCGCGGGCGGGCTCGAGGAGTACGGGATGCAGTACGGCCTCGTCGGTGACGAGAAATCGACTGCCGACTCCGACTCTCCGTTCTAATACGGACACTACTCCGTATAAGCTCCCGGCGAGTAATTGGGTTCGCACTGACGGTCAGTGGCTCTTCTCGGCCGCAGAAGCCGTTCGCCGATCGTCACAGCGCAGATGCCCCGTTCGATCGGCGGAGTAGTGGCTCGCGGTGGAGTGGCGCGCAAAAAGCGATCGGTCGCGTCTCGGTGCGCGACGGTCGTGGTTCGGAAGTCGTCTAGAGCATCGCGGGCATCAGGCGACGTTGAAGCCGCGGTCCCGAAGGAACGTTTCGATGCGGCCGGTGTGGTTTCCTTGTAGTTCGATCTGGTCGTCCTCGACAGTGCCCCCACAGGCGAACTTCGATTTGAGATCCGACGAGAGACTGTCGAGATCGACGTCCTTCGGATCGAATCCTTCGACGATCGTTACCTCTTTACCGTATCTGCGCTCGTCAATGCGGATGGTGAGCTGTTGTTGTCCCTTGGCTACGTCTTCACAGACGCAAAGTTCCTCGGGCAGCCCGCACGTCGAGCAGACTTCCGACATTACGTTCGATCGTACGAAATGGGCATATTAAACACTATCGGGACCTACACGCCGTCGCGGGGTTCTTTTTGAGTGTGCATACCACGGAACACGGTTATTGGCCGCCGCCAACGCCTGGAACCCGGTCGAAGACGAAGTCGTCGACGGTCTCGATCGCCGCGTTCGCGGTCGGTCGATCGACGCCGTCGCCGTAGGTCGCCTGTTCGTACGCCCGGAGGACGTCCATCGAGCGGGGGTCGATCTCGTGGGCTGTCCGAAGCGCTGTGAGATACTGTCGTCGCGACTCCGATCGGCGACGCGGCCGGTACTGGCCGGAGAGGTACCCTTCGAGCCGTCGGTAGGCGACCTGCGCGTCCGCGTCTGGGTCACCACTGGGGCGTTGCCAGTAGCGACCGATCGTGTGTTGGAGCCGTGTCGTCGCGCCGGTTCGGCGGACGCCGGCGACCAGCCCGACGAGGGCGACCAGCCCGATTGCAGCCGTTTCGCGTGTGACCGTGACCGGGACGGTCACGCCGTCGTCGCCGGTCTCGCCGCCAGTCTCGTCGCCCGATCGATCGGCCGGTTCGGCATCGGCGGGCTCCGTCTCGTTGTCCGCAGGGGAATCTGTCTCCTCGGGCTCCGTTTCGTTGCGATCCGGCTGCTCCGATTCCTCCGGCTCCGGTTCGTCGCTGTCATCGTCGTCGATGAGTGGCACGCCTTCGCTTGCGTCGGTGTCGACGTCGTCCCGCCCGTCATCGCGAGCGTCTTGCAGCCACTCGGCGTGGACGTCGTCGCGGGGATCGCCCGGCGTCGGCTCGAAGGCGACCCAGCCCTGGCCGGGGAAGTAGACTTCGACCCAGGCGTGGGCGTCGAGTCCGCGGACGACGTGTGTCTCCTCGTCGACCTGCTGGCCGCTCGTGTAGCCGGTGACGTAGCGAGCCGGCACGTCCTCCGTCCGGAGCATCTGGACCATCGTCGTCGCGAAGTAGACACAGTAGCCCTCGTCCATCTCCAGGAGGAACGCCTCGGCGACGTTGCCGTCCGGTCGATCGACATCGAG
>LFFM01002578.1_pt1 | contig 11873 bp, 11 predicted proteins | sample 643131 | NCBI WGS metagenome assembly LFFM01 (sample SAMN03777445, study PRJNA286221) | soda lake metagenome | biome: soda lake; feature: Kulunda steppe; material: water; isolation source: sample Tc-Br brine of Tanatar trona crystallizer | place: Russia: Kulunda steppe | collected 2011-07
ATGGTTCCGTACCCGACGTAGAGCACTATCGCTTCGAGGAGCACTATCGCGATCACTGCGAGCGCCTGTATCGACGGCGACGCACCGACGAGGATCTCGGTTCCGGTCATCGGATACCACCAGCGATGCGCTCCGTCTCACGGCGGATCACCCGATCGATAGTAGTCATGTACCTCACCGTAGCCGACGGGTTGATATAACGGTTTTGGGTCTAGTGCACAATACTATATCCGCGTGAGGGACGAGACACGATGGATAACGTCTCCATAAGTTATCAGTCGTACCTCCCCGGTCGGCCATTGCTCATGAGTGCCCCGCTTTCGTCACCGATTCAGAGAGATACGCCACGTATCGGACGGGCTCGATCGCGTTCCGTCGCGCGACGACGCCGATCAGCGACCCTGGTCCCGTCGTCGTTAGTCATGTGACTCTTGGAAGCTACTCACATGACATACACCGCCGTTCCACGACGATGGGAATCCGCGTCTGGTCATTAATACGTTCACCGTATACGGAGGTGTATGAGCCATCAGCCCGGACCATCGCATCAACGTCTCGATTCGGCGTTCAAGGCGTTCGGCGCGGTCGCGATCCTCATCGCCGTCCTGCTGTCCGCCACCGTAATCGCGGTCACTGACCCGCTCGGGGAGCTCGTTGTCGCCACCCCGGCAGTGGTCGGAACCCTGCTGTTCGGCGGGCTACTCCTTGCCGTCGGCTACGTGACGTACATGCTCCGCCGGCGATAAGCGGCCGGAACGGCGGGGAGAAACCATAACCGACTCGTCGACGACGACCCGGGCCGCCGGACGAGACGGTGCGGCCGACCTCAGCTCGATGCGGCGGCCGACTCAGTGGCGTCGACCCCTTCGTACTTGTCCTCGAACTCCTGGATCAGCTGTCCCATCTTCGCGTACCAGTCGTTCAACATCCGCTGCATCTCCCCGGATATCTTCTCGGGATCGGTCGGCTGATACACGTGGTAGTAGCCCCCCTGATCGTAGTTGATCTGCTCTTTGTTGATGAATCCGGTCTGGAGGAGTCGCTGTACGGCTCGGTACGCGGTCGATCGTTCCCGGTCGACCGCCTCACCGATCTCGTCTATCGTCAGGGGTTCGTCGCTCTCGACGAGCACCTGAAAACACTCCCTGTCGAGTGGCTTGAGCCCGTGGAAGCATTCGAGCAATCCCTCACACTCCATGTCGCTTCGGAGCTGTTCGGCCAATGAATCGGGCATAGTATGACTCGTATGTACGAGACCTGCTAATAAAAGGCTTGTGTATAGTATACACAATTCCGCCGGATACGACGTCCCCGCCCGGACGTTCGTCGATCGGGTTACTTCCGCTCCTCCGGGTTGACCCCGGTCGAACGGCCACCGTCCAGGCAGTCGCCGAGTGTCAGACCGACCGCGGCGGGGGGACGAGGAACACGTTTCCCGTCGCGTTGGCGACCACGTCTTCGGAGACGTTACCGAGGAGCAGTCGCCGAAGCCGGCTTCGACCGCGTGAGCCGATGAGTATGGTGCTCGGGTCGTGTTCACGCTCGGCCGCGAGGATCTCTTGGGCAGGGTCACCCCGCCTGATGTCGATCCGCGCGTCGAGTCCCCACTCGTCGAGCCGCTCGATCAGTGGTTCCATCCGGGACTCGACGTCGGCGACGTCGCCGGTGTCGTCCTTCGGTGAGCGGACGTGTGTCAACGTTACCTCCCGCGTGGCGTGGCGGAGGTACTCGAACGTCTCGAAGGCGCGCTCGGCGTTCTCGGAGAAGTCGGTGGCGAACAGCGTCCGCTCGAACAGGTGTCGGCGGATCGTGTTCGGATCGTCGACGCCGCGCTCGATCCGGTCGACCAACAGTGGGACGACCGTCGTTCGGGCGAGGTTCCGCGCCGTCGACCCGATCACACGGTTCTCGAGCGGGCTCTTTCCCCGCGAGCCCACGAGGATCAGGTCGGCACCGACCGTCCCGGCGATGCCATTGATCCGGCGATGCGGGGTTCCGCGGACCACGTGGGTCTCGACCGCGAAGCCCGCGTCCGCTATCGTCGATCGATACCGCCGAAGCGCGCGTTTCCGCCGCTTCTCGAAGTCGATCCCGGGCATCCCCGAGTGGACGTTCGACGGGACGACAGTGACGAGGTGGATCCGCTCGACCCCGATCCGGCTGAGACAGTTCAACCCAGTCTCGGACTCGACCATGGTCTCGCTCGCCGTCGAGAGATCGGTCGCCAACACCGCGGACTTCCCGGTCATCGCCACGCCCCCGTGAGAGCCACCGCACGGCGGGAGGCAGTATTCCACATACAACACAATATTGTCTATACAGATATAAAGCCCGCGGTCGGCACGGTGGGTTTCGGGACCCGGCGCGGATCCCAGCCACGGAGCGGATCCGAGCTACTGGGACAGCGGACCGTCAGTCGTCGTCGGCCGGTACTGCGGGGTTTCTATCGGCCCCAACGAGGACGCCGCGCTCGTTCGCGCGGGCCGCGACCTCCGGCCGAAACGCCCACGCGGCAGCGACGAGGATCGGGACCATCGTGAGCGCGGTGATCGCGTACCCGACATGGAGGTTCGGGAGGAACGGTGCGGCGAAGACCAACGGGTACACCACGCCGCCGACGGTTCCGACCCCGCCGACGACCCCCGCGACGCTGCCCGAGCTGTCCGGGAACATCGCCGGCACCTGTGCGAAGATCGCGCCCTCGGAGAACGCACAGGCTGTCCCCACGAGGAACGCGGCCACCACGGCGAGACGGATCTCCCCTGTCAGCCCGGCCAGCGTCATTCCGCCCATCGAAACGACGACGAACACGAGCGTGAGGAAGGTCCACTGCTCGCGATACCGGCCGGCGAACACCGGAAGTAGCGTCAGCTCTCTGCGGGCGACGAGATCGCTCACATACCCACCGATCGGACGCAGGAGCCCCGCCGCGATCGAGAACGTCGCGGCGAACGTCGCCGCGATCACGAGGTCGCCCTCGTCGAACGCTTCCCGGTAGTACGTCCCGAGCCACCCGTTCATGGCGAGCTCCAGCCCGAACGTCATCACGTACGCCGCCGACAACACGATCGCGCCGTACCGGGTGGCGACGAACAGGAACCCGTCGAACCCGGCACTCTCCCGAGTCGCAGCGCGTTTCTCCGCCGACCGGGCCGGCTCCGCGAAACGGAGGTACGCCACCCCGACGACGACGGCGAGGACGCCCGTATAAAAGAACGCCGCCCGCCAGTTCGACGCGAAGATCGGCCCGGACCAGCCCTCGTCGAACACTCGTGGGAGGGTGAAGTACGCCCCGATCCCTGCTCCCGCGTTGCCGAACCCGGCGTAGATCCCTTCGGCGGTCCCGAGCTCGTCGGCCTCGAACCACTCCGAGACGTGTTGGATCCCGATGACGAACGTCACACCGGCAAGCGAAGCGACGACACGCGAGGCGATGAACACCTCGTAGCTCCACGCGAACGCGCTCACGACGGCGAAGACGCCGACCGTACACATCGTCACACAGGCGACGACGGGCGCGCCGTACCGGTCCGTGAGCGGTCCGACGACGATCCGGCCGAGCGGAACCGCGACCACCGCCGCGCTGGCGACGATTCCGAGGTCCTCGATCGAGAGCGCGAACTCCTCGGCGATGGCTCCGGTGAACGGTGCGAACGAGAACCAGATCACGAACCCGAGGTTGAACATCGCGGTCGCCAACACGAGGTTCTTCCATTTCCCCTTCATCGGGTCTCCCCGCCGTCGGTGACCGTCCGTCGTGGAGCCAGTTCTCCCGTCGGTTCGCCCTGCTCCGACATCACCGATCCGAACGGCTTTCGGGTGCTTAGCCCCCCGTCGGATTCTCACCAGCTGGGAGTCCAGTGGGTGGTCGCCGTTCGTTCGCTGCCCGTCTGCCCACTGTCCGTCCGCCTGCCGCCGACAGGTTCAATCACACACCGACAGTACCCACACACGATGTCGGACGGAACCGGGGACGGAGAGCCCACACGGACGACTTGTGCCCGCTGTGCGGTCGGGTGCGGGCTCCGAACGACCGCCGTGTCCACCGACGACCTCCGCGAAACGTCCCCTTCGATCCGCGTGACCGGCGACCCCGAACACCCCGTCAGTCGCGGGCGCGCTTGTCGACGCGGGATCGAGGAGACCGCCGGGTCTCGATCGGGTGCCGACCGGTTACGCCGCCCGCTGGTCCGTCGCAACGGCGACTTGATTCCCGTCTCGTGGGAGGTCGCTCTCGACGCCGTCGCGGCCCGGTTCCGCCCACGGCTCGATACGGAGCCGGACCGGATCGGCGTGTTCGGCTCCGGACAAACGACGACCGAAGCGGCGTACCTGTTGGGCAAGACCGCCCGCGGCGTGATCGGGACCCGCAACTACGACGCCAACACGACGCTGTGTATGGCGTCGGCGGTGACGGCCTACCGCGACGCGTTCGGAGCGGATGCCCCGCCTCCAACGTACGCCGACATTCCGCGAGCGGACACGCACGTCGTCTGGGGTGCGAACCCCGCCGTTTCTCACCCCGTTCTCTTCTCGTGGATCCGTGAGAGCACCGCGGACGACGGAAGCGAGCTGATCGTCGTCGACCCGGTGAGGACTCGGACGGCCGACGGCGCCGACCGCCACGCCCAACTCGATCCGGACACCGATATCGCGCTCGCACGAGCCGTTCTCGCCACGGTCGTCGCGCGCGGTGACGTGGCCGACGAGTTCGTCGAGACACACACGACCGGGTTCGCGGCGCTTCGCGATCGACTCCCGGACCCGGAGACGGCGGCCGAGACAGCGGGCGTCGATCCCGCATCGGTCTCGCACCTCGCGGATGCCCTGACCCACCCTACCCTCGTCTACTGGGGAATGGGTATCAACCAGTCGGTTCAAGGGACTGCAGCCGCCCGTGCGCTCATCGATCTCTGTCTCGCGACCGGGAACCTCGGCCCAGGGACCGGCCCGTTCTCGCTGACCGGGCAAGCGAACTCCATGGGCGCTCGACTCGGCGCATCGAAGGGTCGGCTGCCCGGGGGGGCCGCGTTCAACGACCCCTCCGCCCGGCAGCGTGTCGCGACGGCGTGGGAGGTTCCGCCCGCCCGCCTTCCGACGGATCCCGGGCCCGGCCCGGTCGGCTTGTTCGAGTCGATCGCGGCGGGCGAGGTCGACACCTTCTGGACTGTCGCCGCCAATCCCGCCGTCGGGATGCCGAACACCACTCCCGTCAGGACGGCGCTCGACGATGTCTTCCTCGTCGTTCAGGACGCGTTCCGTACCCCGACGGTCGAGTACGCCGATGTCGTCCTCCCCGCGGCCACGTGGGGCGAAACGGGCGGGACGCTGGTGAGCATGGACCGCACCGTCTCCCGCGTCCGGCCGAGCTGCGACCCGCCGGGTAGCGCCCGCCGGGACGCGTCGATCATCGCGTCGATCGCGGGCCGGCTCCGTCCGAACGCCGTCGACGATACGGTCGGCCCGGAGGCGCTGTTCGCCGAGCTGGCCGGGTTGACCGCGGGGACGCCGGCCGATTGCACCCACGTGACCTACGCACGGCTGGAGTCCGACGGGTCGATCCGCTGGCCCCGGACCGCAGCCGTGGGGTTCGACTGTGACGACAGCGCCCCCCAGCGCTCCGAGTACCGGTACCGCGACCCCGACGGCGGGTTCACCTTCCCGACGACCGACGGTTTGGCACGCTTTTCGACCGCTCGACATCGATCGCCCCCGGAACCTCCCGACGATCGATTCCCGTTGGTGCTCACGACGGCACGGCGGTCTGACGCGTACAACACCGGCGTTCGGTCCGGTGGCGACGACGAACTCCTCCGGGTTCGAGTCGCGCCCACCACTCACAACGCGTCCGCCGACGGTGTCGACGGGGCGGATCGGGCCGTCGTCGTCTCCCGGCGAGGACGTGTCGACGCCCGCGTCGTTGCCGACGAGCGCGTCCCCGACGGCGTCGTGTGGGCACCGATCCACCATCCGGACGTGAACCGCCTCACGCTGGACGCGGTCGACCCCGAGTCCGGCGAGCCCGCTTATAAAGCGTGTGCGGTCCGCCTCGACCGGAACTGACGGGGTGGACGTGCCCCTTCGAGGGATATAACTCTCCTTGGGAGGAACGCACGGGTATGACTGACGACGACCTCGAAACGGCAGTCGAACAGTTCCTCGACGGAACGGAGACGGCACTCGGAGAGTACGATCAGGGATACGTCGACGCCGACGCGACGCTGTCGGTGATCCGGAACCACCTCGACGAGCTGGCTGCCGCCGCGGAAGACGCGGGCGAGTAGCGCCGACGAGTAGCGCCGACGGCACAACGGGTCGGACTCGGGGCCGTTTATACGTTCCGCGCCCGACCGCCCGGTATGGTCTCGGAGATCTTCGACCCCGACGCGTGGGAGCCGGTCACCGACGAGTTCGACGACGTGACGTACCACCGCGGGGTCGACGTGCCGGCAGTCAGGATCGCCTTCGACCGCCCCGAGGTCCGCAACGCGTTCCGCCCCGGCACCGTCGACGAGCTGTACGCCGCGCTGGATCACGCCCGCAAGCAGGCCGATGTCGGCTGCGTGCTCCTCACCGGGAACGGCCCGTCGGAAACGGACGGCGGCTGGGCGTTCTCCGCGGGCGGCGACCAGTCGGTGCGCGGCGGCTCCGGCTACGAGTACCGCGACGGCGACGAGGCGGGCGAGGCGGACGACCCCCTGGTTCGGGAGGCGCGGGCGGGCCGATTACACATTCTGGAGGTGCAGCGACTCATCCGGTTCATGCCCAAACCGGTCGTCGCCGTGGTCCCGGGCTGGGCGGTCGGCGGCGGCCACTCGCTCCACGTGGTCTGTGACCTCACGCTCGCCAGCGAGGAGCACGCGAAGTTCCTCCAGACCGACCCCGACGTCGCCTCCTTCGACGGGGGGTTCGGTTCCGCGTACCTCGCCAAGCAGATCGGCCAGAAGAAGGCCCGCGAGGTGTTCTTCCGCGGGAAGACCTACTCCGCTGCCGAGGCCGTCGACATGGGGATGGCGAACGAGGCGATCCCCCACGAGGAGCTCGAGACGGTCGCTCTCGAGTGGGCCGCGGAGATGACGCGGAAGTCGCCGACCGCCATGCGGATGTTGAAGTACGCGTTCAACCTGACGGACGACGGGATGGTCGGCCAGCAGGTGTTCGCCGGCGAGGCGACCCGGCTCGCGTACATGACTGAGGAGGCACAAGAGGGGAGAGACGCGTTCTTGGAGAAGCGCGACCCGGCGTTCGAGGAGTACCCCTGGCACTACTGAGGCGCTCCGCGCCGGCTCCCCGGTATCACACCGAGACCCGGGTTCGATCTCCTCCCGGTACGGTCCGAGACGTGGTCTGACACTCGTGGCGAGCGCCGCCGCCGCCGAGACCACGTCGCCGCCTAGGAGTGTGCCGCCACCAGGGCCACGTCGCCGCCTAGGACTGTGTCGCCGCCAGGACCACGCCAGCGACGGCTACCGAGACGCCTTCGGACGACCCGTCCCGTCGCCGCCACGAACTCGGCGAGAACGGCACCGCCGATCAGCTCGATAGCCGGCGACCGCCAGCGCGACCGGAACCTCGGCCTCACGTGTCGTCTCGGATCCCGTCGACGGGATCCGACCTCGCTCGGCCGGGCACACACGACCGGCGGTGACACGAGTTCAGTACGGGAACGCCAGACACGCCACGGAGCCGCCGGCCTTCATGAACTCGTCGGTGGCCACGCCGACCGTCTCGTAGCCGTGTGCCTCCAGTCGGTCGATCGTCGCGTCGTTCGTCTCCTGGATGACGACGAGCTCGCCGCCGACGGCGTGACAGTTACAGGCGAACCCTTCCTGTGCGGCCGCGGCCGGCACCTCGATCAGCGTGTCGAACAACCGATCGAGCTTCGCCCGCCCCGTCGCGGTGAACGCGTCGGGACACACGAGCGCGGTCGTCTCGTCCAGCGCCGAGAAACAGACGTCGAGGTGGTAGTAGGCGTCGTCGGTGAGCTCGAGGGGGACCACGTCGATCCCGAACCGCTCGGCGAGCTCGCGGTACGCGCCGAGCTCCGACCGCTGGCCGTAACCGCCCCACAGTAGGTCTCGGCCGGGATGCCAACGCGCGTCCCCACAGCCCTCGAAGGCGGCGTCCGTGTGGAGCCGCACCACCTCGTAGCCGGCGGCCTCCGCCCACCGCTCGAAGTACGCCGGCTCGTCGCGCCGCTCCGCGGTCGCCATTCGTGCGAGCACGAATCGGTCTTCGCCGGGGATCGAGAGGGCGTGGTTCGAACAGAACGCCATGTCCGGGAGGTCCTCGGGCGGCGTAACCGCCGCTTCCTCGTCGAGTTTCGTCCGTACTCCGTCCGCGTCGAACACCGTTACGTCGGCGAGTTCTCCGAACAGCTCGACGAGCGACTCCCACTGTGCCGTGGCCCGTTCCCCGTCGACGCCGGGCCGCATGTACGGGTTGATCTCGTAGTCGACGTCGAAGTGTGTCGGTGCCGAGAACAACACGGATCGATCGAGTGATCGCTTCTCGAACGATCCTCTGTTCGGGATCGAGTCGACATCGACGAACAACGCTCCACTCATAAGTTAACTATTCCAATAGGTCCGCATCGTATAGTTCCTCGGGTCCGATGAGTCGCGGCGTAACCGAACGGTCACGGCGCGTACTTCGCCTCGGACTCGCGTTCGCTCGCCGTGGAAGCGGCTCGCTCACTTCCCGCTCTCCGATTCGAATCCTTCCGTTTCGAGCCGCGGCGCTCACGGTGTGTGAGCGCCGCGACATGCGGGGGAAGGGATTCGAACCCTCGAACCTCTACAGGAGCGGATCTTAAGTCCGCCGCTTTTGGCCAGGCTCAGCCACCCCCGCGCACTCCCCGCTTCCGGTGGCGCGGTCAAACCCCTTTCGGATGCGGTCGCCGACTCGGGGTCCCGCACCGTCGACCTGGCGTCCGGACGGTCGACTCGTCCTCCCTACCAGTCGACGGAGAGCGTCCCGTCGCCGTGCGGGTCCGGTGCGATCTCCTCGTCGGTCCGGCGGTCGACCACGTGGATGACGCCGCGCTCCTTCTTCGCCGGACACGCTTCCGCCGCCCGGACGTTCTCCGCGAGGTCGTCCTCGCCGATGTAGTAGGTTCGGGGCTTCGCCATCCCGCTCATGACGTCCATCTCCCAGTTGTCCGCGACCTCGGCACACTTACCCGCCCCGAAGCACTTGTTCGCCTCGAAGACGATCTTGTACGGCTTCTCGTCGATCGGCGGCCCCTCGCCGCCGAGGTCGCTCGCGGACAACACGCCCTCCCCGGCGGTCCCGTCCTCGTCGCTCATGCGATCCGATCGGTCCCGACGGGTCTTTCGTCTGTCGGTCGCTCTCGACGACAACGAGGGCCCATCGCTCTCGGCACCGCTGGGTGGTCGTCACTCCCGATCCGCCTCGACTCACTCCCGATCCTCGGTTTCGGTCCTGCTCTCGATCCCGGGACCCGTCTCCGTCCTCGATCCCGGGGCCCGTTCCCGCCCCCGATCCGTCGGGAACGGCCGTTCGCCGGCCCGAGTCGAACGCTTCAAGTATTCGCTGGCTGTTCGTACCTGTATGAAAGACCAGGGACGCTCCACGCGCAAGCGGACCGGCGGCCGACTGAAGCACGCCTCGAACAAGAAGCGCCACCAGCTCGGCCGCGAACCCGCCGAGACGACGGTCGGCGAACCCCGCGTCCAGTACATCGACTCCCGCGGCACGGAAACGAAGATCCGCGCCCTCTCGACGAACGTCGCGCAGGTCGCCGACGACGGCGAAGTCACCGAGGCCACCATCGAGGACGTCGTCGACAACCCCTCCAACGTCAACTACGCCCGCCGGAACATCGTCACCAAGGGGGCCATCATCGAGACGAGCGAGGGCCGCGCCCGCGTCACCTCCCGCCCCGGTCAGACCGGCGGCGTCAACGCCGTCCTGATCGAGTAGCCCGTTCCACTTCCGGTCGGGTTCCGTTCGCTCCGTTCTTTCGGTCACGTTCCGTTTCGCCAGTCCAGCGTGAACGGGCCGGTCTCCGGTCCGAACCACCGGTGCGGATCCGTCCCCGATCTGAAGGTATTTGTCCGTCCCGCCCACCCTTCCGGGCATGTACGTCGGCGTCGACGAGGCCGGAAAGGGGCCCGTCCTCGGGCCGATGGTCGCTGCGGCCGTGCGCGCGAACCCGGACCAGCTCCCGGGCGATGTCGACGACTCGAAACGCGTCCCGCCGGAGCGACGCGTCGCGATCGCCGCCGAACTCCGCGCGCACGACGCGGTGGAACTGCAGGTCGCGACCGTCGACCCGCCCGAGATCGACGCTCCGGACACGGACATGAACACCCTCACCGTGTGGGGGCAGGCCCGGGCGGTTCGCGGGGTGTGTCGCCCGGGTGACCGCGTCGTCGCCGACGCCGGCGACACCTCCGAGGAGCGATTCGCGAGTCGGTTGGCGGAGGGTATCGGCGCGAGCGACGCGCTCGAGAACGGGCACTCACCCGACGTCAGCGCCGCCCACGGGGCCGACGAGTCCGACCCCGTCGTCGCCGCGGCGAGCATCGTCGCCAAGGTCGCCCGCGACGCCCGGATGCGTGCGATCGACGCGACGTATCCCGCGTACGACGGCGTCGGCAGCGGCTACCCGAGCGACCCGACCACCCGCGCGTTCCTGCGGGCGTACGCGAGCGACCACGGCGACGTGCCCGCCCACGCCCGCCGGTCGTGGTCGACGTGTACGGACGTGCTCGCGGCTGCCGAGCAGTCGGCGCTCGACGAGTTCTGAGCGAGAGCCCTCCCGCCGGCGACTCGCTCTCGCCGGGACGTGTGCCCGGCTACTCCTCGCGCAACGCTAACGCCGCCAGTAACGCCTCCAGCTGGACCCCTTCGTTCGCCCCCTCGGCGATCCGGTAGTCGGCCTCGCCGACCCGTTCCATCAGCCGAACGGCCTCGCGTTCGTGGAGGTCGAACTCCCAGACGGAGCGGTGGAGCTGATCGATCACGTCGCCGCCGGCCATCCCGGTGTCGGTGAGCAGCGTGTCGAGGGTCGCGCGCGCCTTCGTGAAGTCGCCGTTCAGCGCGTCGGTCACCATCGACTCGATCTCCTCGGGGCGAGCCGTCGCGGTGATCGCGTAGACGGCCTCCTCGTCGACGACGCCCCCCGTCGTTGCCGCGGCTTGGAGGGAGTTGATCGCCCGTCGCATGTCGCCGTCGGCAGCGTACACCAGCGCGTCGACGCCCGGGTCGGTCACCTCGATCCCTTCCGCCGTCGCGATCTCTCGGACCTGTGCCGCGACGGCGGCGTCCGAGAGCGGGGAGAACCGGAAGACGGCACACCGTGACTGGATCGGGTCGATGATCTTCGAGGAGTAGTTACACGAGAGGATGAATCGCGTGTTGTCGGAGAACTGCTCCATCGTCCGGCGGAGCGCTGACTGGGCGTCGTCCGTGAGGCTGTCCGACTCATCAAGGAACACGATCCGGAAGTCACCGCCGAACGACGACCGCGCGAACCCCTTGATCCGGTCACGCACCACGTCGATACCGCGCTGATCGGAGGCATTGAGCTCGAGGAAGTTCCCCCGCCAGTTGTCCTCACCGTACACTTCCCGGGCGATGGCAGTGGCTGCGGTTGTTTTTCCCACTCCAGCAGGACCTGAAAATAACAGGTGGGGTACGTCGTCCTGGTCGATGTAGCTCTGGAGGCGCTCGATTATCTCCTCCTGGCCGTGGATGTCGGAAAGCGTCTGCGGTCGGTACTTCTCGATCCAGATCTCCCGGCCCGTCGCGGTCGCCGCCGGCGACCCCTCGGCGTCGCTCATGTTCGGATCGAGGGGTCGGCGGGGTGATAAACGAACCGAGAACGGGGCGGTAACGACGGTGTG
>LFFM01002580.1_pt1 | contig 11871 bp, 7 predicted proteins | sample 643131 | NCBI WGS metagenome assembly LFFM01 (sample SAMN03777445, study PRJNA286221) | soda lake metagenome | biome: soda lake; feature: Kulunda steppe; material: water; isolation source: sample Tc-Br brine of Tanatar trona crystallizer | place: Russia: Kulunda steppe | collected 2011-07
TCCGTCCGATTCGGTAACTTCCTTAACCACCGCTTTGAGTCGATCCTCAAACTCACCTCTGTATTTAGCACCTGCCAATAAGGCGCCCATGTCGAGGGCAACTATTCGCTTTTTTTCAAGCCCTTCGGGTACATCACCTTTCACAATACGAACGGCAAGACCTTCAGCGATGGCGGTTTTTCCTACTCCCGGCTCACCCACCAGCACCGGATTATTTTTGGTGCGGCGGTTCAGGATCTGCATCACACGCCGTATTTCCTGATCACGGCCGATAACCGGATCAAGCTTGTTGCGCTCCGCCATTTCATTGAGATCCTTTGCGTATTTTTTCAGAGCTTCATACCGGCTCTCCGCATTGGGATCATCAACTTTTTGATTACCGCGAACTTCTTTCAGGATGTTGAAAACTTTATCTTTTGTGATGCCTTCATCTTTCAGAACCTGCGATGTTGATCCTTTGGAATCAATAATACCAAGCAGAATATGCTCGGAGCTGATGTAATCATCACCCAACTCCTGTGCAAAGTCGTTGGCTTTGTCAAATACAGATTTGGACTCTTCGCCCATATACTGACCCGAAACGGATGAGCCTTTAACCACCGGCATTTTTTTCAGGTTCTCATCCAGCTTTTTCTGTATACCTTCTACAGAACTACCCATTTTCTTCAAAATAGTGACGCATACATTATCCGGATCAGATAATAATGATTTTAGGATATGTGCCGGCTCAAGCGCCTGATGATTACGATTTGCTGCAAGCTCAAGTGCCGCCTGTATCGCCTCCTGCGCTTTAACCGTGAATTTATTTAAGTTCATACTGTTAAACTCTTTTTTTGGGTTCTTATCTATTTATTTCGTTTTGGTCCCTACTATGCCAATACCATACCGATCCATCAGCGGCAGACCGGATTATGTCTTTTTGTCAGAAGGCTGCTTCCCATAGAAGTGTTTGTAATTACAACACAGTTTGTGTGATGCAGAATGGACTTGGGTATTCTGCACCTATTCAATAGTGCTACTGAAAGCGGGATTAGAACTTCAGGAACACAGCCTATGGAAGGAGATTCCTCCCATGAGTCTGTGCTGAATCCTGTGCAATGGTTGTTTTGGTAATTGAATTTTAATTCCTTGCCTGTGGTTAGCGGTCGGAATGACAATCTAATAATAACAACCTCTGCTTGATGCCTTGGTGCCTCGGTGCCTGCTTGGTGCCTTTGTGCCTTTGTGCCTCAATACCCTTTCTCACTCAGCGTTATTTCTCTGTGAGCTCTGCGGTTAACCCGAGCACGCTTTTATTTATCCCCTTCTCTCATCTCAGCCAGTTGCCTGAACATCTCTTTTTCTTTTTCGCTGAGATTTGTGGGCAGCTTAATTTCAATTCTGGCGTACAGATCACCTTTTTTATTAGTCTTTTTGAAAACCGGCATTCCCTGACCCGATAACCGGAATGTTTTACCGGATTGAGTTTCCGGTGGGATCTTGATTTTTGCTGAACCGGACATCGTAGGTACTTTAACCTCTCCTCCAAGCAGCGCTGTGTAGAGATCTACCGGAACCGTTGTATGTAAGTCATTTCCATCACGCACAAATTTTGGATGGGGCTTAATCTGTATGGTGATATACAAGTTGCCGGCTTTACCGCCAGGCCCTTTTTCACCCCGGCCGGTAATCTTTAACCGTTGATTGTGATCAATGCCTGCCGGGATTTTTACTTTAATTTTTTCTCCCCTGAGAGAAATTGATTTTGTGGCACCCTTGTATGCTTCCTCAAGGGTTATTTCAAGGTTGGCGGAAAGATCGCGGCCCGCCTGTTGCTGCTGCTCACCGAAAAAAGGATCACTTTGTTGCTGACCAAACGGATCCCGCCCGCCACCTGACCGGGCTGATCTGCCTCCACCTCCGAATCCCTGACCAAAGAGGGTCTCGAAAAAATCAGAGAACGGATGATCGCCGGAAGTGCCGAATCCCGGATCATCGGTAAAATGATATGTACGCCTTCGTGAACCACGACCACCGGTATTCGCCCATTGACTGAAATCGAAATCCGAAGCGCGACCTCCATTCGCTTGCTTATACTGTTTCCAGTTGGCCCCAACCTGATCGTAAAGCTTACGATCTTCCGGATTCTTCAAAACTTCATAAGCCTCCTGAATGTCATTAAATTTTTTGGCCGCCTCTTCATCATCTTTATTTACATCAGGATGATACTTGCGCGCAAGCTTGCGATATGCCTTCTTGATCTCATCCTGAGAAGCATTTTTGTTTACGCCCAGTATTTTATAATAATCTTTGTATTCCATAATTCCTGCAGGAAATTTAGCCTTTAGTTATACCAAATAATTTCTATACAGCTTTATTACTCTGTCATATTCTCAGTTTAATAACCCATCAAAATGCCTGCCAAAATTTAAGATATGATAAGATTTACAGACTATTCGACAATTTGTCAGGCTTGCCGAATATCTATACCGGCATCAATTTTACAAGCCACTCATGAACACCGAATTGGCTATCATCAATTTGCCATTTTGCCAAAATGATCGAAAAACCGGTGAATCGGCAAACACCATCAGTTTGCCTGAGCCTACATCAAGGCTCCCTATTACCATTGAGTTTTCAAAGTTTTTGCGGGCTTCATGTCCTGCAAATCCGCTCAGGTGGCCCTCCTCTTCGAGAATGCCTACATTCCAGCCATTTTCAAAATCTTCAAGGCCGATAGTATTATTTTTTAGCGTATAGAAATGTTCCGGATATCCGAATCCCATCGGGTGAGTATTATCAAGCCGAACACGGTAAATACTGCCGCGAACAGCCTCGGTGAGCGCATCTCTTCGCCTATCCGCATATCTTCTGCCTCTGGCAGCCTGGTTGCTAAGTTCACTATCCTCCCGGTAACCTTCATCCGAAACGTTCAGAGATAATTGATCCAGCTCGCCAAGCCCGGCAAGTGAAGATACGGTATTGCCAATGGCTACGAGACGTCCGCCTTCGCGCGCCCATTCCACGTAGGTGTTGAGATCACTGTTTGAAAAGTTGCCTGATGGGAGAAACACTACATCATAATTTCGTAAAACCTGCTTGTCTGCATCGTTTTGGTCAATCACTGCCAACGGGTAGCCCAGCTCCTGATCAAAAAGATGCCGTAGCTCTCCTAAATTTCCACTATTGATCCCTTCACCCGATATAATGGCAACATCCGGAAACTCGAGATGTCTCATATTGTTGGAACCGAAATCGATGCCTTCATCGGTGAACCCGGTTGCGCTATAGTTAAGCTCACGTTCATATTTATCCGCATACTCTGTAATGATGCGATCAAACTCCTCACCCATTTGTTCATTTCCTCTGCGGGTAATCACGACTGTTCCCGGAGCAAAGGTTTCCTCATCAATAACAAATTCTTCTTTGGCAACGCGCAGACGAATGTCGTAACCCTCTAATGCACTCAGGTATTTTGCATCTTTGAGTGTTTTCCACCTGGCAATATAGGCATATGGAGGCTCCTCAGGCTCCGGACGATCGTGGGATGTAAAAATAACTTCTTCATCCCGCAAACCGATTTCCGATGTTAATGCATATGCTTCCAGTCCGTGCGCATAAGGTAGTGACCATGCAGTGATATCATAGGTGAGCGAATCCACAATTTCTGTTTTCGGTTCAAGCAATACTTTGGCCAGCCTGGATTTTGACTGATGTGCCGGAATGATAATATCATCCTCTTCAACATTTATACTCTCGGTATCGCCGGTCTTGTAATTATAGGATTGACGGCTTCTCCGGGGCGGATCGGCATATCCGTATTCAATGTGGTTTTTATCAAAATAAGCAAGAAGATCCTTTAACTTATCAGAATTATTATCACCACGGATTAACCAGCTTTCATATTCACCGGGCGGATTTTCTTTAGCATCCAGGTGAAAACTGCTGAATTCTTCTACTATCCGGGTTTGTTCATCCGCGGCAATCTCCACCGTGGAAATACTTGCCATATGGTGGTTGTGAATCCGGTCGGCAAGTGTGAGAGTATCCCCTTCTTCAGTTATCACTGAACGACCCGCGCGGCCGGAACCCGCCTGTTCATAGGTCATCCCGATGGCACCGTTAAATGTCGGCCAGGTATCCCCATAGCTGGGATAAAAAAGGTCAAATACCTCACCGGTGTAGTATAGCTGATAATCCTCATCGAAATACCGTGCGTGATTTTCACCGATGATAGTCTGCAACTCTTTTTGCCAACCGGTAATGTCCTCATGAAACGGGTCTGCCGCTGGTGCAAAATAGTAGGGGCTGTTATATCCCATCTCATGAAAATCCACATGAATATGGGGTTGCCATTTTAGATAAAGATCAGTCCGGTAACGTGTTTCCTGCTGGGTTTGCCAGGCCCAGTCGCGGTTCAGATCAAAATAGTAGTGATTCGATCTGCCTCCCGGCCATGGCTCACTGTGCTCACGGGTCTCCGGGCGCGGATCGGCATCCACACCCGCTGTTTGTGTATACCAGTTGATATAGCGTTCACGACCGTCCGGATTCAACCCAGGATCTATCACCACTACAGTATTCTCCAGCCATTCAGATGATCGTTCATCGCCGCCCGTGAGTGAATACAGCGTTTGCATGGACACCTCTGAACTGGAGGATTCGTTGCCGTGAATGTTGTATGATAACCAGACAATCGAAGGCGCATCCGGGTCAGGATTTCCATCCTTGAGGCCCGCTAACTTCAGATTATTCTCACGAATTTGCTCAAGGCGAGCGATGTTTTCTTCAGACCCTACAAAAGCTACTTTCAATGGTCTTTTTTCATAAGACTGCCCATACTTTTTAAATTTCACCCGATCGCTTTCATCTGCAACAGCGGAGAAATAATCCAGGATGCGATGATGTGGAGTAAACCGGTCGCCCAACTCATACTCAAGAAATTCGGAGGGCGATGGTTGAGCTACTGTTGTATGAGGTAGTGCCGCTAAAATAAAAAGGCACAGCGTGCCAAAAATCACAAAGATACTTTTATTCATAAAAACAGATTAATCAGTAATGTTAAGATCGTCCAGGATTTGTTTGAGTTCAGGCTTGTAGGAATCAGACAGAGGATACATTGGAGGGCGAAGATATGGTTGTATCAACCCGGCCATCTCCAGTGTCGCTTTAATCGGGATGGGGTTACTTTCGAAAAATGACGCCTTCATCAATGGCCACAATTTATTGTGTACTTTTCTTGCTGCTTCAAGGTCTTCTGATTTCGCATTTTCAACAAGTTCACGCATCAGGCCGGGAACCAAATTTGCAATTACCGAAACCACTCCTTTGCCACCTGCTGCGATAATCGGTAAAGTCATCGCATCATCACCTGAAATAACGGCAAACTCATCGGGAACCCGGGATATGACTTCCATGATCTGATTTATATTTCCGGTGGCCTCTTTACTCGCAATGATATTCGGATGTTTGCTGAGCGCCTCGGTTGTTTCCGGCTGAATCAATGTTGAAGTTCTGCCAGGAACATTATACAACATGACAGGCAGATCCACCGAATCAGCCACTTCTGTAAAATGGTTTTGCAACCCTTGCTGAGTCGGTTTGTTATAGTAAGGTGTTACCAGCAACAAACCATCCGCTCCCAGCTCCGCTGCCCGCTTAGAGCGTTTTATTGTACTTTCCGTTACATTTGTGCCGGTTCCCGCCCATATTTTGAAAGAAGATCCAAGATGGTTTCGGGCTGATCGAATCAAAAAATCGAACTCAGCGGCATTGATAGAAGGAGACTCACCGGTAGTACCACAAATAACTACACCGTCCACCTTTCCGGCTACCTGATGATCCAGCAGTGTGAACCAGGCCTTTTCATCAATTTGAAATTGTTCATCAAACGGAGTAACCAGCGCGGTGTATGTTCCTTCTGTAAGTGTTTTCTGGGACATTGGATAAAAAATTTAAAAATTCAGCAGCTCTAATGATCGCCATAACTGCACTATCTATCAATATAAAACCGAACGGTGTTGACCTAAAAGAAGTGCACCATGAATCATCAGTTATCCTTACTGATACTAATTATACGAAAGATACAATTTATCGAAATAAACCGGCAGCCACCTAATCGTCGTTTGTATCAGCATTGAGCAAGAACACTTTGAATGCCATGCCTAAATAGCATTGCACTACTATCATTTAGTTCCAAGTTATCAACGAGTTTCATTCGGCCCGTCACAGACTTTTCCTGAACTGTTAGCCCAAAAAGATTATGAAGCAATGCTAACCGGGATTTCAACAAATTGGCAACTAAGCCCTCATAATCTGCATTCAAAAGCCACCTCGTTGGCCTGGCGCCTCTTCGTAACCGGTCATTTCCACATAACCGGAACCGCTTAGAGACTCACCTCCCCGGCTACCTTCGGCATCAATAGCCCCTTCATAATAGGTAAATGAAACACGCATTTCCTGATCATCAAGTAGCGTATTTATCTCCAGCTCGATTTCTTCTGCCGGTATTTCAAATCTCCAGCGAATCGGGTATTCTGCTCCGCTGTAAGGACTTTGCCAGTGATCGAGTGCTTCCAGTTGAAAGTCGTCCGGGTCGAGTGTAGTGGTGTTACCATCCGGGTCAACCAGAGTAGCGGTGGAAAACGGACTGATTGTGCCATCTTCATTTCGAAGATGATAAAACATCAGATCATAGTCATCCGAAAGTTGCAGGGAAAACCAGTCCCATCCTTCCTGCTCTTCTGAAAGTGCCGATGTGCTCCATTCATGATCCATCCAGCTCAGGCCTTCTACATGATGAGTTTCCCCATCTAATTCAATAGTTCCGGAAGTCTCCAGCCGTGTGAAAGATATATAATAAGAAGCGTCGCCCTCCTCAGGTCCTTTTGGTTCAAGGCCATCATCACCATGAAAAACCGGTTGTTTTGCCGGTATCATTGTAAGATTCAACTCGCTTTGTTCAGTTGCTGCAAACAATTTCATAGGCAGATTTTGCCCTGGCGGGCCTTCTGCCAGAGATTCATCATTTACATCAGCTAACCGTACTTCCCAGTCTTCCAGCCATATATGAAACGGCTCTGCCCGGGCTCCTGCAAGATCCATACCACCCCGGCTGAATCGTTCTTCATGAATGTGATTCCCATTCTCCAAATCACTGATTGCAAGATGCGCAATATACTGCTGGTTAGTAGTCCAGTCCGATTCGTCGCCCGTTGAAAAATCTTCATTCGGCAAAAACTGATTCCTGAATATTGTAAACTGAAAGCCAAATCTTCGATCAGATTCCGTGAATAAATTCCCGGTGTAATACCACCATTCGGTTCGGTATCCTTCATGTGGTCCGTGATCATCCGGAAAGATAAAGGAACGAGGTTCTGTAGCTTGTTTAAATCCCCCGGGATCTGCTTGTAAGGATTCAACAGCTGACACACCGGCTTCAAAGGGCTCTCCGGAATCACGGCTTATCCAAAATGCAAATAACACCAGCCCAAGGACTCCTAATGCTATTCCTGTTAAAATCCATCTGTTCATGCTATTAATAATTTTTCAAAATACTGGTTTTGCTTCATAACCGGATTAATTTGCCTGCAATTTGAAATATTTTTTATCACGTATTAATCATTTCGCAGGGCATCCGCCGGGCGTGCACGAGCCATTTTCCAGGCAGGATATAACCCCGCCGGTATTGCAGCTAATACTGAAAGAAAAAGTGCTTGTACAAAGATTCCCGGTGTAAAAATAAGGTCAAGCGTCCAGCCAAAGGAACGTAGGTTTATGACATAGACCAATACATAAGCCATCGTTAACCCCAGAGGTAGTGAAAGTATCCCGGCCTTTAGTCCCATTGCTCCGGTCTGGGTGATCATATAGTTCCAAAGTTGAAAGGGAGTCATGCCATTTGCTCTTAATACTGCCACCTCTCGGCCTTTTTCCAGCTGCAACGCCATCAAAGCAGTAACGACCCCTACAAAAGCTACAAGAATGGCAAGTATTCTCAGAACAATAGTGACGGTAAATGTACGGTCGAATACCTCCATTGAGGCTTCCCTCAGGTCGCGGTTGGAACGAATAAAGACTTCCTGCATACCGGATGCCAAACCGCGTAATTCAACAAGTGATTGTTCCATCCCCGCTGATTCTGATAAATAGAGCGCAAGACCGGAAACCGATTGGTCATCAAAATATCTTTGATACACTTCCCGGCTCATAGATATCACACCCTGATCGGTGGTGTAGTCATAGTAAATGGCTCCTATCCGAAAGTCAATTTGACCATTATCGGTTAAAATGCGTAGTGAATCCCCGACTTCGGTTTCATTACGATAAGCGTACGCCTCAGAAACCATAACTTCGCGTTCATTTTGAAAACTTTCATCAAAATTTTCGGCTTCTGTTTTAATTTGATACCGGTTTTGCCCGCCACTTTGATGATCTACGGAAACCAAACCATCACTACCGTACTCTGTGTTTACCGTCACATTGCGCACTGTATGTGATTCTTCAACCATATCTGCATTTCTTAGCTCGTTTACGAGCTGCGGATCCAGAATGGCATCATTTTGGCTGGCTACAAAACCTGGTGGTTGAACATATATATCTGCCTGAAGCTGGGATTCAAGCCAAACATCTACCGTATTTCTAAAACTGTCCACCATCACTCCAACGCCAATAGTTGCTGCAACGGCTACGCCAAGTGCGGCTATAGCAACTGATGACCGGTTCAGTTCAGTAACAACGCTACGCACGGCCATCCGGCCGGTTAAACCGAACACCGCTGAAAATACCGGCTTGAGCACCATAGCCATAAACTTGAGGGCCAATGGTGTCAGAAGAGCAAAACCGATAATTATGAAGAGTAATGAGACGTATCCAAGAGCAATAGATTCTCCCGGAAGCGCGAGCAATAAGATACCGCCAATTAAAAATGCAATGCCTGCAAGGCTGATAGCCCAAAGTGAGTTCCGTAAACGGCTACCTTCCTCTGACCGGCGCAATACGGTACTTACCGATGCAGAGGCTGCTTCACGTGCCGGCCATAATGCTGCAAATACCGTAGCTCCAATTCCAAGCAACGCACCTTTCAGCAAACTTGCAGCATCTACTGTTATCTCCCGCACGCTTAGCACAAAATAAAGATCATTGATGGATTGGGTCACCAACTGCAGCAAACCATTGGCCAGCAGAATACCTCCACCAATGCCAATCAATGTTCCCAACAAACCAAGAAGCAGGGCTTCAAATATGATCAAATAAAGAATTTCAGAAGAAGTGACACCAAGAGCTCTGAGCCGCCCGACTAACTTCCTACGCTGTACTACGGAAAAAGTCATCGTGTTGTAGATTAAAAACATTCCCACCAGTAATGCTAATAAGCTCAGAGCTTGCAGATTGTATTCGAATGCTCTGGTCATTTGAAGAGCACTTTCAGACCGGGTCTCGGAGCGCTCAAGCAAAGCTCCTCCAGGTAAAGCTTCCTCTACTCTCTCATAAGCCTCAACATCATCTTCCGGAAGGATTAAATCTATGTGGCTTAATGAGCCATGCATCCTCAGGATTTCCTGTGCGGTTCCGATATCAGTGACCAGTACATCATTTAAAGCCCTTCTTGTGCGCTCGTTTTCTGTAGTGATAATCCCGGCTATTACAAAATCAAAGTCTCGACCACCGCTCGATACAGAAACCGTATCACCTTCTTCGATGCCCCACCGCTCAGCATTGTTTTCGGAGATCAAACCGGTTAATCCACCGGCAATTAGCTGCCCGATATCGAGGCCGGCTTCCTGGCTGGTAAAGTTGCGAAAAGGATTTTCAGCGAGTGGGTCCACGCCCAATATGCGGAAAGTGCGGTCATCAGTTGCCACAGTGGCATGCCCCTCTACCACAGGCGCACTTTTACGGATACCGTGCAGTGTTCTTAAATCCCTGTACACTTCTTCATCAAGTTCACCGGAAGCACCGCGAACGTTATGTGTGGCGCTTCCGGTAACAGCTTCAGATGAAAGCTCAAATGCCCGCATGGCACTGTTGTTAGCAAGGTCAATTGAAATAACCACCGCAACCCCAAGAGCAATGCCTATCACGGAAAACCCGAAAAGCCAGGGATGATGCATCAAAAAGCGTACACTCGAACGCATCAATAGCCCCGGCATTCGCCTGAATTTGTCCTTTGGTACGTAAGACTCTCCTGATCGATTAATATTCTTACTCATGAAGTGGCTATATCCCCGCTGATTTCAGGAAGTTCTACAATTTTACCGTCCTGAAGCTGCACCACACGGTCAGCCATATCACAAAGTTCCCTATCGTGAGTGGCTATCAGCATTGTTCGGCCTGTTCTTCTTACGAGTTTATGTAGCATGCCCATCACCTGTTCTCCTGTTTGCCCGTCCAGGTTACCGGTTGGTTCATCAGCCAGAATAAGAATCGGCTCATGCGCCAATGCCCTGGCAATGGTCACGCGCTGTTGTTCTCCACCAGAGAGGCGATCCGGAAAAGAATCCGTGCGATCAGCCAATCCTACCTCCGATAAATACTGAATCGCTTGTTCACCATACTTGCCCCCGGCGCGATCAATTAACTCAAGCGGTAGCAACACATTCTCACCCACGGTCAGAGTCGGGATGAGATTAAATGATTGAAAAATAAAACCGATATTCAGTCTGCGAAAAATAGTTCGATCTTTTTCACTTAAACGATTTACCGGCGTTCCTCCGATAAGCACTTCTCCTTCATCCGGATCATCAAGACCACTGATCAGATTCAAAAGTGTACTTTTACCGGAACCGGAACGGCCAAGAAATACAACCAATTCTCCGGTTCGAATAGTAAAATCAATTTCATCAAGAACCTTTCGAATTTTATTACCCTCATAAAATGATTTGACCAAGCCGTTAATTTGAAGGGCCGGATATTCCTGGGTTTCATGGTAAGATGAACGGGTAACGTGCGAGTCGGACATGTTTATACTGGGCTACAAAATTACTTACAAATTGATAGAGTCCCGAGTAACAAAAACTTTCTCGCTGCGGTTCCTAACTCAAGTTCCTATCACCATTTTATATGGTCCACTTTTAGTGAATGTATTTGCAAAATGGGTTACGGGCTAGCGTGTTTGTCGTTTTTCGTTTGTCGTTTGCAAAAACATCAAACGCCAAACGTCAAACAAACTTTGCCGACAATTCGTAACACACGTAACAATTACAATGGCTTTTATAAGAAGTTCAGCTAATACAAAGTGCTGATTACAGGCTATGCCGGAACCTCTTCCAAAAACTCATCCAGTAATTCAGAAAGTTCGGGGCGGCCGATTTCCTGTAGGTCGTAGCCGACTTTCACTACCGGTTGATCAATTTTTACGACACGTGTGAGATCGATTGGGGTTCCAACGATAACCGTATCACAGTCAACTGCGCGAATGGTAGCTTCAAGATCGCGGATTTGCTGGTCTCCATACCCCATGGCCGGCAATAGGGTGCCGATTTCCGGATAGTCTTTGAATGTATTCTGAAGCTTACCAACAGCCCACGGACGAGGATCAATAAACTCCGCTGCGCCAAACTTTTTTCCTGCGACAGTACCCGCCCCGGTTTTCATCCCGCCATGGGTAAGTGTTGGCCCGTCTTCCACCACCAGTACCCGTTTATTCCTGATTCGCTCGGGGTGATCCACCGTTAGCGGGGATGCCGCATCTACCACGCGCGCATCAGGATTGACGCTTTCAATATTTTCTCTTAACTGAAGTATATCATCAGGCGAACCTGAGTCAATTTTATTGATCACAACAATATCAGCCATTCTCAGCACAGTTTCACCGGGATAGTAATTGAGCTCGTGTCCGGCCCGGTGAGGGTCCGTAACGGTAATCATCAAATCGGGTTTGTAAAAGGGGAA
>LFFM01002581.1_pt1 | contig 11871 bp, 13 predicted proteins | sample 643131 | NCBI WGS metagenome assembly LFFM01 (sample SAMN03777445, study PRJNA286221) | soda lake metagenome | biome: soda lake; feature: Kulunda steppe; material: water; isolation source: sample Tc-Br brine of Tanatar trona crystallizer | place: Russia: Kulunda steppe | collected 2011-07
CGGGCCGCCGGCCCGCTCGCGGCGCGCGCCGGTCGTACCGATGGCAGGCGCTACTTATAAACTGAAATGCCAGCCGTCGACCATGCGTTCGGGCGAGGCGGGTTCCTGCTGGCGGGGATCGGTCGAACGGTCTAAGTACGCGCGCGCCCGAAGTCGACTAATGAGTCTTCGGCCCGCGTGGCTGACGTTCCGGCGGTACGCGGCGGCGACGACGGGGATGACGCTGAGCCTGTTCGCGATCGGTGTGTACACCGCGGCGACCGGATCGGGACTGGCCTGTCAGGCCCAGTGGCCCCTTTGTTCGGACCAGCTCATCCCCGCGTTGACGATCAACCCCGACTTCATCGAGTGGTTCCATCGGGTGTGGGCGATGATCACCGGCTTCCTCATCATCGGCGTCGCCGCGTGGACGTGGCTCGGCTCGCTCGACCGACGAACGCGGCTGGCCGCGACGCTCGCAGTCGTCGTCCTCCCCATCCAGATCACGGTCGGCGCGATCACCGTGACGATCGGCGGTCTCGTTCCCGGCGGCTACACCGTCTCGACGCACGCTGCACACCTGATCGTCGCGCTGATCATCTTCACGCTGCTTGGTCTCACGACGCTGTGGGGCGGCGACCGTCGCGGCGGATCGCTCCGGCCGTTGCAGGCGGCGGTCGCTGCCGGCCTGATCGGACTGCTCGCAAGCGCGCTGCTCTCGCGGGCGGTGCCGTTCGTCACCTACTCGCCGGGCGCACAGGCCTGGTTTTACGTCGCCGGCCTCCTCGCGCATCTCGGGCTGCTCGCCGCGATCGTTTACGCGACCGAGGCGATCCGGTCGCCCACCGGCAGGATCGATGCCGTGACCGCTCGCTGGCTCCGCCGACTCGCCGGCGGAGCGATGGCGTTCACGATCGCGACGCTGCTTTTGGGCCGCGATCTCGTCCTGTACACCGCGTTCTGGCAGCGGATCAACCTCGCCGCGCTCCTCCTCGCGATCGGACTCGCCGGCGCCGCAAGCTGGATGATTCGCGACGTGAGCGCCGACCCGTCATTGGACGCTCCCGTCGGCGGGGACTGACCGTCGAAGCGCGTCGTTCGCCGACGATCGATGGTGACGACCGACGGTGGTCGCAGCCGACGAGCGGTGCCGACCGACGAGCGATGCCAGCCGACGGGCGGTGCCGGCCGACGAACGATCAACGCCGATCGATCGTCCGAAATCGATCGTCGAGAATCGTCCGCTCACCGCCACGATCGCCCGTCTCCGGCCGAGTCGTGAGGAAAGTTTAAAACCGTCGCTCCGCCTCGAACGGGTATGACGCGTCAGATGCGCACCGACGTGAGTCGACGGACATACCTGAAGCTGACCGGCGCCTCCGCAACCGTGGCGACGACCGGCGTCGCCGGCTGTCTCGGCGACGACGGGGAGGAGATCGTTCCCGGAACCGCCCCCGGATTCCCGCCGTTCGAGATGCGTCAGGACGGCGAGCTCGTCGGGTTCGACATCGACCTGCTGGAGGCCGTCGTCGGAGAGACGGAGTACGAGCTCGGTGAGTGGGACGAGTACGAGTTCGACGGGCTCATCCCGGCGCTGACCAGCGACCAGATCGACGTCATCGCCGCCGCGATGACGATCAACCCCGACCGGCAGGAGACGATCTCCTTCTCGAATCCGTACTGGGAGTCGGACCAGGCCGTGTTAGTGCGGGCGGGCGGCGAGTTCCAGCCGGCGGGCTGGGACGACTTCGAGGGCCGCCGGGTCGGTGCACAGTCCGGCACGACGGGCGCCGACCAGGCACAGCAGAACCTGGTCGAGACCGGGATCATTGACGAGGACGACTACTCCTCGTACGGCAACTACGTGTTTGCGGTTGAGGACCTGGAAAACGAGAACATCGACGCCGTCGTGATCGACTTGCCCGTCGCCGAGACGTTCGCCGCCCAGCGCGACGTAGAGATCGCGTTCATCGAGGAAACCGGCGAGGAGTTCGGCTTCGGCGTCCGGCAGGACGACGACGAGTTCCGCGAGGCGCTCAACGACGGCCTCGCGGCCGTGCAGGACGACGGCACCTACGCCGAGATCACCGACCGCTGGTTCGGACAGGAGTAGGATGTCCACGACGGCGGTCGCGGCGTCGTTCGCAACGCTCGCCAGCGCAGCGGTCTGCGTTCCCGGACTCGCGGGGATCGACGGCGTCACGTCCAGTGCCGTCCCGCTCGTCACCGACCTCGACGACTGGTGGTTCGTGCTTCGGAACGTCGATTACCTCGCGGGCGGCCTGGCGCTCACGATCGGCCTGACGATCGCGTCGATCCTCCTCGGCTTCCTGGTCGGCTTCCCAGCGGGGGCGATCGAGGTGTACGGCGACGGGATCGGTAAACGGATCGTCGAGACGGTCGGCGTCGTGTTCCGCGGCACGCCTATCGTCGTCATCCTCGTCGTGATGTTCTTCGTGATCGGGGTCCCGCAGGTGAACTTCGGAGTGTTCTCCGTCTCCGGGGCGGTGATGTCCGGCATCCTGGGACTGGGGCTCCGAAGCGCGGCGTACCAGTCGCAGATCTTCCGGGCGTCGCTCGGCAGCGTCGACGACGGCCAGCTGGAGGCCGCCCGGGCGCTGGGCATGTCGCAGTTCGAGGCGGTCAGGCACGTCGCGGTACCGCAGGCGCTCCGTCGGTCGATACCGGGCTTTCAAAACGAGTTCACCATCGTGTTGAAGGACACGAGCATCGTCTTCGCCATCGGGCTCGCGGAGCTGTTGACGCGGAGCTACGATCTCTTCATCGAGCGGACGACGGCGGTGCTCGAAGTCATCATCCTCATCAGTGCCATCTACTTCGTACTCACGTTCACGACGAACCGCGCGCTCGACCGCCTCGGCGACCACTACGCGATCCCCGGGGGTGAGTCGGCGTGAGCGCTGAGACCGACCGGGAGCGGTTCTTCCGGGCCGTCGACGTCTCGAAGTGGTACGGCGACGAACGGGTGCTTCACGACGTCTCCTTCGAGATGGACCGCGGCGACGTCACCGTGCTCATCGGCCCGTCCGGCTCCGGAAAGTCGACGATGCTCCGCTGTGTGAACCGCCTCGCCGAGGTGCAGGAGGGCGAGATCTTCCTCGACGGCGAGAAGATCACGGCTCCGGAGACGGACGTCGACGAGCTGCGCCGTGAGGTCGGCATGGTGTTTCAGGATTTCAACCTCTTCGCACACCTGCCGGCGCTGGAGAACGTCGCGCTCGGCCCGCGACGCGTGCTCGGCCTCCCGAAGGCGGAGGCCCGCGATCGCGCACACGAGCAGCTCAACCGGGTCGGGCTCGCCGACCAGGTCGCGTCGTATCCGGCGGAGCTGTCCGGCGGCCAGAAACAGCGGGTGGGGATCGCCCGCGCGCTGGCGATGGAGCCGAAGCTCATGCTGTTCGACGAGCCGACCAGCGCGCTCGACCCGGAGCTTATCGGCGAGGTGCTCGACGTGATGCACGATCTGGTCGAAACGGGGATGACGATGCTCGTCGTCACTCACGAGATGAGCTTCGCGCGCGCCGTCGCCGACGAGATCGTGTTCCTCGACGGCGGACACGTCGTCGAGCGGGGTCCGCCGGAACAGCTGTTCGACCGTCCCGAACGGGAGCGGACCGGCCGCTTCCTCGAGCGCATCACGGGCCACGAGTAATGGCGAGCGCGACCCGACCCGCCGAGGTGCGGAAGCGCGCGTCCGAAACGGAGCTCTCCGCGGGCCGGATCCTGCTCCTTGTGGCGGGGCTGGTTTTCTGGACGTGGCTGGTCGCCAGCTGGCTCAACCGCTGGTTCGGCGGCGTGCTCGTTCCGGCCGGCGAGCCGCTCGTCGCGCCGAGCGTCGTCGAGACGATGGTGGCGTCGACGCCGGGACTGGCGGCGTACGCCGCGGACGTCGCGTTCGCGGTGGAGATCTCCCCGGACATCGCTCGCGGGCTGTGGCTAACGGTGGTTATTACCGCCGTGAGTCTGATGGCCGGCTTCTTCATCGCCGTTCCGCTGTCGGTCGCGCGGGTGTACGGCCGGTACACGGCGTACGCCTCGCTCGCGTACACGGAGCTGTTGCGCGGGACGCCGCTTCTCGCCCAGCTGTTCGTTCTCCACTTCGGACTGAACCTGGGACAGTACGTTCCGGGCGTTCTGTCCGAGGTGTTCCCGCGAAACGTCGTCTGGGTGGCCATCGTTGGATTCACGCTCAACGGAGCCGCCTATCAGGCGGAGTACATCCGGGGATCGCTCGAGAGCGTCGCCGAGGGACAGATCACCGCCGGCCGCGCGATCGGGCTCTCGAAGGTGGAGACGATCTACCACGTCGTGCTTCCACAGGGGCTCCGATACGCGATCCCCTCCTGGACCAACGAGTTCGTCTATCTGATCAAGTACTCCTCGCTGGCGGCGTTCATCACCGTCCCGGAACTGTACTACCGGGCGTTCCAGATCGCCTCCGAGACGTTTCGCTACACGGTCATCTTCGCGGTGACCGGTCTGGCGTACCTCGCCCTGGTACTCACCGCCTCGAAGCTGATGGGTCGGGTCGAGGAGGCGGTCGCGATCCCGGGACTGGGCGAGGACCGCGAGTGATCGTCCGTCTCATCCGGACCTCCGCCCCCACACGACGGCCGGTCGCCCAACTCCTCCAGTCACACGATGACGTCGTCACTCGGTCCACAGGCACACGCCGTCACCGGACCACAATCAACACGAACACCGACCGATGTCGGCCACAAACATGTAAAACGGGCAAAAACTATTACCCGTGAGGATGCTACCGGACTCATGGGCAACGGGATGGACGTCCGTCCGGGAGTGGCGTATCGCCGGCCGGACGCGGACCCCGACCTGCTGACTACCGAGTCCGCGGGCGGACCCACGCTCGCAGTCGACGACGTGCTGCCGGCCGACGAGTGTTCGCGGCTCCGCTGGCTCGAGGACGTCCATCCCGGGGACCGGTCCAGGTTGCGGTCGGCGCTCGCCGAACCGGAGATCGACGTCGCCTACCGGGTCGTCGTCGACGGCGGTCCGGTGTGGGTCCACGAGCGCGGCCATCGCGTCGACGGCGACGTCGTCGGCTATCTGTTTCGGGCGGGCGAACGCATCGAGCGGGAGCGGGAACTCGAACAGCAGCGCGAGCGACTCGAGGAGTTCGCCAGCGTCGTGAGCCACGACCTGCGGAACCCCCTCTCGGTCGCGACCGGAAACCTCGAGGTCGCGGCCGAGCTGAACGGAGCGGCCGAGCTGAACGGGGCGGCCGAACGGATCCAACGGGCACAGGCGGCGCTCGACCGCATGGACGACCTCATCGGCGACCTGCTGGCGCTTGCACGGGAGGGGCGAACCGTCGAGAACACCGCCGCGACTGACCTCCGAACCGTCGTCGACCGCGCCTGGGAGACCGTCGACACCGGCACGGGCGCGACGCTTCAGGTCGTCGGCCCGCTTCCGGTCGTGTACTGTGACGAGGGGCGGCTCAGACAGGTGTTCGAGAACCTGTTCCGGAACGCGATCGAGCACGGGGGCGAGGACGTGACGGTGACGGTCGGGGAGCTCGACGACGGCTTCTACGTCGCCGACGACGGCCCCGGAATCGAGCCGTCACAGCGCGAGGCGGTGTTCGACCCGGGCACCACGACCACCGAGGACGGCACCGGATTCGGCCTCGCCATCGTCAAGCGGATCGTCGAGGCGCACGGCTGGGACATCCGCGTGACGGCGAGCGAGTCGGACGGGGCACGATTCGAGATCACCGGCGCGGACGGTGACTCCCGCCACCCGACCGACGCGGACGACTCCTCGTCCGCCGCGGAGTGACGGACCGCCGACGACCGCCCGTGCTCACACGAAGTCGCCGAGTCCCGACTGCCCGCCGTCCCCGTCCGCCTCGGCGTCGTCCGTCTCGGCACGCGAGTCCGTTTCCGTGTCCGCGCCCGTCGCCGCGGGACCGTTGGTCGTCGATCCGTCGTCGTTCGTCCCACTGTCGGTCTCCTCAGGATCCTCCGGCGTGGGTTCCCCCCCGCGTGCACCGCCGGCAAAGGCGCCGGCGGCGTTCGCCGCCAGGCGTTCCTCGCGTCGCGCCTGCGCGTCCGAGACGATCGACGCCACCTTGTTCGTCGATTCGCCGGAACCGGTGACGAACGCGACGCCCGCCTCGTCCAGATCGTACGCCGCCGCCATCGCGACGGTGAGTTCGCGAGGCTTGCAGTGGTGGGTGATAGTCGAAAGGAACGGGAGCACCTCACGGCGCGCCGTCGACATGCTACAGCCGCTCGCGTCCGCGATGCGCCGCACGACCGTCTCTGCGGTGTCGCTCGTCGACGACCAGAACTGCGGCCGGCCGTACCGGGTCCAGCCGCCCTTCGTGTCGTCGCGCGCGGCGGCGACGCCGGCGGCCGCGTTGTCGGTCGCGTAGCGCCAGTAGGTGTAGTTCTGCGTGGCCCGCACCCGGCCAAGCCACCGGTCGGCGTTCGCGAGGAACTCGTAGGCCCGGACCGACTCCATCGGCTCGTACACGTCGAGCACGTTGTCCTCGATCCACTTCGTCAGATCGTCCGGCGTCTCGTCGACCGCGTAGGCGGACCGGAGGGCCTCCTCGGCCGACTCCTCCTTGAACACCGCGTCGAGAAACGGGAAGATCCCCATCGCCTTGTCGCGATCGGCTGTCACCACGTCGTCGACGGCGATCGACGACCGCCCCTCGGCGGCCGCCTGCAGGTCGTTTATCGCGCCACGCAGGTCGCCGCGGTTGCGCTCGGCGATCCGTTCGAGCGCGTCGGACTCGAACTCGATCCCTTCCTTCCGGCAGACGTCGCGGAGTACCGGAACGATGGAGCGTGCGGAGACGTCCCGAAACTCGATGTCCTGGCACGCCTTTCGGAGACCGCGGGAGATGTCGTAAAACTCGTTGGCGATACAGACGATCGGCTGACCCGACTCCTTCACCAGCCGCGTGATCGCCGAGGAGCCGCCGCGGTCGTGGTTGCCGTGGATGTTGTCCGCCTCGTCGACGATCACGAGCTGTCGCGAGGCGGTGTCGCCGCCGGCGGCGCCGCCGCCCGCCGCGCTCCCGGCGAGCGTGGCGTTGCGAGCCGCCCGTCCCGCGAACCGGTCGATCACGTCGCCGGTGCGCTGGTCGGAGGCGTTGAGCTCGACCGTCTCCCACCCCATGTCGTTCGCGAGCGCGTGGGCCGCGCTCGTCTTTCCGACGCCGGGACTGCCGTGGAGGATGACGGCCTCGCGGTGGTCGTCCCACGTCCGGGCCCACTCCGCGAACGCGTCGCGCGCCGTGTCGTTGCCGCGGACCTCCGAGAGCGTGCTCGGACGATACCGCTCCGTCCAGTCGGCCATTACCGGAACAAGGTCCGTCCGTCCTAAAGCCGTTGCGGAGGCCGCCCCGCTCGCCCGGGTGCCGTCGGCAGACGCGGTCGAACCCGCAGTACCCTTATATATGCAGCTACCAGGAGCGGTATGAGCGACTCGCTGTACGATCGGTACGGACGACAGGTGATCGGCGGGCTGATCCTCGCGCTGGCGATCCTCTCGATCGTCGGCGGATACGCTCAGATCGCCGAACGCGGGCTCGCCGCGGCCGGGGACGTCCTCGTCAGCCTCTACATCGCCGGCCTGGTGCTCTGGGGATTCTTTCGGGAGGGGTTCGACACGTTCCGGTTCCGGATCGCGTTGTACCTCGGACTCGTGATGTGGGGGACCGTCGACTACGTGGGCGGCTCCGACTCCCCGCTCACGTTCGTCCTCCTCATCGGCGGTTCGCTGCTGCTCGCTCGTGCGACGTACAAGTACGCCGACCGGCAGCGGCGTCCCGTCTACGAGCGCTGAGCGCCGTAACTACTAATCTCCCTCCCCGCGTCGCTCGTCCGTGAGTCTCCCGATCGCCTCGGTGGTCCGTCTCGACGAGATCAGCCAGTGGGGAGCGGTACAGTACGTCGGTCTCCTCCTCTCGGTCGCGATCGCGGCCCTGAACCTATGGGTCGGCTACGTGACCGATACGGTCCCGATCCTCGCAGTCGGCTGTAGCTTCCTGTTCGGCGTCGTCCTGTTTTTCACGCGGTTCTGGCGACCCGTCCTGTACCTGGTCGGGGTACTGCACGTCGCGGTGCTCGGCGTCATCTGGGTGCTTGCCGGCATGGAACCGTTCCTGAGCGGCGTTCTCAACGGCGTCCTGAGCCTGGGGCTCGCGGCGATCGCGCTGTGGCTCTTCGTTGACGACCAGCGGGCGGTCGGCGAGTGATCGACACGCTCATTTGGATGCGTTTATAAGGGGTACATGTCATGCGCGTTCGAGACTGGCAGGACATCCTCGCGGACGTCGCGGGCGACTCGACCGACCCGGACGGCTGGCGGGCGGTCGCGGGGTCCCGCCGAAACGGGCTCGGCGAGGATCTGTACTTCGGTCACCCGAACGTCGGCGTGTACCATCTGAAGACGTACGCCAAAAGCCCCCGTGAGCTTCGCGGCGTCGGCGCGAAGGTGGCCCGGACGGTCGACGACGAGCTCGATCCGCTGCTTCCCGACTCGGAGGCGGCCGGCCGGTTCGCCGTGCGGTCGCCGCCGGCGGACGAGGGGGAGGCCGAGGAGATGGCGACGCGGCTCGAGGAGACGCTGAAGGTCCACGCGGAGGCACCGACCGATCCCGACCACCTGTTCAGCGACGTGATGGACGCGATCGATTCGCCGGCGTTCGGCCCGATGTCCTACGAGTTCGACGGCCGGCCGGACGAGCTCGACGAGCTCACGGACACGTTCGACGAGGCGGAGACGCTGCTCTCGACGGAGCTCGACGAGCTGATCGACGAGGACGACGTCGACCGCGGCTTCCACTGACGGCGTCGCCGACGGATCCGCTTAAGAACTGCCGTGCAACAGAAAGACGACGAAAAGCAGGAGCACCGCGTACGACAACAACACGAGTACGTTTCGCCTCGGGGCGTTCGGACGCATCCCCGGGATCCTCGCCGAGACGGATCCGTTCATACGCGGACCGATGACCGAGTAGCGTATCGTTATGAGCGGCTTAAACGTACCGGGAATTACATATGCCGTCCATACTCCTGTGGCGCTCCCGCCGCTCGTCGGTGACGTCCCCATCAGTCGCCAACCGGTCGCGGGGCAGCCGCGGCCGTCCCATCGGCCGGCGGCGGACGCCACCGACCGGTACCGTCACGCTCCGGCGAGCCGCCGGGAGGATTTATAAGTCGTTCGGGCACGAACCGACGCGTATGAGCGAGGTACCGATAGACGTCACGCCGAGCGTGGAGATCCCGTCGGACGAGATTCCGGCGTCGGTACCCGGCGACTCCCGATTCGTCGAGACGAATGGCGTGCGACTGCACGTCGTCGAGGCGGGACCGGACGACGGGGAGCTGTTGATCCTGCTGCACGGCTTCCCCGAGTTCTGGTACGGCTGGCACGAGACGATCGCGCCGCTCGTGAACGCGGGCTATCGCGTCGTCGTTCCCGACCAGCGCGGGTACAACCTCTCTGCGAAACCCGACCGAGTCGCCGACTATCACGTCAACGAACTCGCCGCCGACGTCGCCGGCCTGATCGACGCGTACGACCGGGAGACAGCCGCCGTTGCGGGCCACGACTGGGGCGCGGCGGTCGGGTGGTGGCTGGCTATCCACCGCCCGAAGCGGCTCTCGGCGTTCACCGCGGTCAACGTCCCGCATCCGACCGTGTTCGAACACACGCTCCGGAACTCCTGGAGCCAGCGGCTGAAAAGCTGGTACGTGCTGGCGTTTCAGCTCCCGGTGCTGCCGGAGGCGGTCGTCAGTGCCGGCAACTGGCGACTCGCCGTTCGCGGGATGCGCGAGTCCAGCCGTCCGGGTACGTTCGACGAGGAGGACTTCCGGCGATACCGGCGCGCGTGGAACCGCGATGGCGCCTTCGAGGCGATGGTGAACTGGTACCGGGCGATCGTTCGCGACCGCCCGACCCCTGAGACTCCCCGCGTCGAGGTACCGACGCTCGTCGTGTGGGGGGCCCGGGATCGGTTCCTGCAGAAGTCGATGGCGGCCGCGAGCGTCGAGCACTGCGCCGACGGACGGCTGCACACGATCGACGACGCGACTCACTGGGTCGTACATGAGGAGCCACACCGCGTCGCCACGCAGATCGCCGACCATTCCGACCCGCTGCCACCCGGCGCACGGGAGTGAGCGGGGGAACCGTGGTGGAAACGAGTCGCGAGCGTATCGAACGCTTATTAATCCCGGTCGACGACACTGCTACCATGAGTACGGACGATGCCGGCGCTCCCGAGACGGACCCGTCCGGGGGCGCGGACGACGCCGATATCGACCACGAAAACGCGAGCCAGGACGTGATCGCGGTCGACCCCGACGACAACGCGCAGGGAACCGTCAACCGGCTGGACGCCCACACCGGCGACGGGATCCGGCATCGGGCGTTCACCTGCCTCGTGTTCGACGCCGACGGCCGGATCCTGCTCGCGCAGCGCGCGCCGACCAAGCGCCTCTGGGACGGCCACTGGGACGGCACGGTCGCCTCCCACCCCGTCGAGGGACAGTCGCAGGCGGCCGCCACCGAGCAGCGGCTAGAGGAGGAGCTCGGAATCACGCCGGACCAGTACGACGACCTGCGGGTCACCGACCGGTTCGAGTACAAGCGCTACTACCCGAACGAGGGCGTCGAGTGGGAGGTGTGTGCGGTGTTGAAGGTCACCCTTCAGGACACGACGCTCGATCCCGATCCCGAGGAGATCGGCGGCCGGATGTGGGTCGACTACGACCATCTTCACGAGAATCCCGCGTTGTACCGTCAGCTTCGGCTCTGTCCGTGGTTCGAGATCGCGATGCGGCGCGACTTCGCGTAGGCGGCCGGACTGGGGCGGTCGGGCGGTCGGTCCTCGGATGCGCCGCCGTTCCCGGGTGCGATGTCGGCCGAGTCGACCGTCCCAGGGCGACGAGGCTCGGCGCGGCGAAGCCGTGAACCTCGCCGCGGCGAAGCGGCGCGTTAAAGGACGTTCCGCGGTCACGTTCGGGTATGACCATCGTCGCCGTGCTGGCGAATCCGCCACGTGAGGGACTCGTCGGAACCGAGATCGCGGAGTCGTCGCCGCTGTCGGCCGCCGAGGCGACCGACCTGTACGAAGCGCTCCTCCGTGACGTCGTGCTCGCGGTCGACCGCTCCGGCGGCGACCTGCTCGTCAACCATCCCGTCGACGAGGACCTGCCGGCGCCCCACCGGACGGACACCCCGCCGGAGGCGGCGCTTCGGGCGGTCGTCGCCGACACGCTCGGCGGGACGGACGACGTCCGCTTCGAGCCGCAGGTCGGATCCACGTTCGACGCCCGGGCGGGCAACACCGTGACCCACCTGCTGCGCGAGGAGGGCGCCGACTCGGTCGCGGTCGTCACTCCGACCGCGCCGCTGCTCTCCCGGACCGTCATCGACGCGGCGGCGATGAAGCTCCGGACCAACGAGGTCGTTCTCGGCCCGTCGACCCGCGGCCGAACGTACTACGCCGGCTTCACCGAACCGATCGACTTCGAGGGGGCGTTCGATGCGCCGGCCCTGTCGACGCTGGCGCGTCGCGGACGGGACGCGGACCTCGACGTGGAGTTCGTCGAGCCACAGCCCGCGCTGGCGACGGGAGCCGATCTGCTCGACGTCATCCCGACGCTCCGCGCCCGGTTCACCGCCGAACGCGTCGTCCCGGAACATCTCGCGGCGTTCGTGTACGACCGCAGGCTCGACGTAGCCGTCGAGGACGGTACCGAGCGCGTCGTTCGGGAGTGACGCCGGCGTCGTTCGACGGGTCGGCCACGCGCTCGTGGGTCACGTAGCCGAGAGATCGGCCGGTCCGACCGGGTCGATCCCGCGGTCGGACAGCAGGCGTTC
>LFFM01002582.1_pt1 | contig 11870 bp, 11 predicted proteins | sample 643131 | NCBI WGS metagenome assembly LFFM01 (sample SAMN03777445, study PRJNA286221) | soda lake metagenome | biome: soda lake; feature: Kulunda steppe; material: water; isolation source: sample Tc-Br brine of Tanatar trona crystallizer | place: Russia: Kulunda steppe | collected 2011-07
CGGGCGTCGGCCTGCCGGATCTCATCGAGATCCGGCGCGTGCGTATCGATCCACAGCGGTCCGTCCATTACCGATCGGTCGGGGGCGCGTGCTCAAGAATCGGTCGGTCGGATCGGCGACCCACCGTCGGCCCCGACGCCCGAACTTGGCCGGCGGCGTCGGCTCCGGAGACGGCCCGCGGGGTCGACGGCGATCCAAGGGCAGGTTACTCGGGGACGACCAGCTCGACCTCGTGACCGTCCTGGTCCTTCGTGAACGCGTAGCGGTTGTCACACGACTCCGGATCGCGGTAGTCTGGCGCCTCACGCTCCATCAGGTGGTCCCACGTCTCGTCGAGGTCGTCGACGGCCACCGCGAGGTGGCCCCACGCGTCGCCCATCGTGTACGTCCGGCCGTCGTAGTTGTACGTCAACTCGAGTTTCATCGCCTCCTCCGGGGCGTCCGGGGGCGCCATGAAGTAGTTCGCGAAGGAGTCAGCCTCCCACCGGCCCGGAACCTCGGTGTACTCGAACTTTCGCGTCCAGTAGCCGAGCGCCTCGTCGGCGTCCTCGACGCGGATCATCGTGTGATCGATACTCCACTTCGCGCCGTAGTCGCGCTTGACGATCTCGATCTCGTGGCCGTCGGGATCCTTCACGAACGCGTAGCGGTTGTCACACGACTCCGGATCGCGGTAGTCGTCGACGCCCCCCGCCATCAGCTGGTCGTACGACTCCTGCAGTTCGTTCTCGGGGACGCGCACCGCGATGTGTCCCCACGCGTCGCCCATCGTGTACGTCCGGTCGTCGTGGTTGTACGTGAGCTCCAGCATCGCGCCCGCGTCGTGCATCTCCCCCGGGCCGAGGAACACGTTCGTGAACGTGTCCGCCTCCCACCGGCCCTTCTCCTCGTAGTTCAGGTGGGTCTTGTACCAGTCGAGGCTCTCCTCGAGATCCGCAACGCGGATCATCACGTGGTCGAACGGACCTGTCATACCCGCCGCTTCGTCGGCACTACCCAAAAGAGTACTGACCGGGGAGCGCCGCTATCGACGCCGAACGATCCGTCGATGGCAGGGGCGCGAGCCACTGTCCGTCAGTGACGAAAAGCGTCGTTTGTGTCTCCGTCGTTTATAATCCGTTTCCGCCCGTCGTGGGGGACATGAGCGACGCCGCACCCTCCGAGACGCGCTGTACCCGCGCGACCGGCAACGGCCAGCCGGCGAACTCCGCCGAACCGTCGAGTGACACCCCCGAACCGTCGAGTGACTCCGCCGAACCGTCGGGTGACACCCCCGAACCGTCGCGTACCGCCGCCGATACGTCGTGTGACGACGGGTCCGCGTCGCCGGAACGCCGACTCGAGCGCTACCTCGCCCGCCGGGCGGAGGACGGGGAGTTCTACTTCAAGGGGAAGTTCATCGCCGACGACGTGGGACTCACCCCGTCACAGATCGGCACGTTCCTCGCGGAGCTTCGCGAGGCGGACACGGCGTTCGAGATCGAGCCGTGGTCGTACTCGAACGCGACCACGTGGTGGGTCCGACCGGACGAGTGATCTCCCGGGGAGTCGCTTCGCGGCCCGGATTCCCCGCCCGTTCGTCGCTTTATGACCCGTCCCCTCGTCGCTTCGCGGCCGCGCTCTCGATCGCGCCGCCGGTGGGGCCCGCCAGTCCGCCGGCGGGGCCCGCGAGCCCGTCGCCGTCGCCGTTTTCGTCGTCGTCCGGCACGTCGCCGTCGGTCAGATCGTCCGCGGAGATCACGTCGTCGATCTTCAACAGGAACGTGGCGATCTCGCCGGCGGCGGTGATCGACTGTCGTTTCACCCCCGGCAGGTCGTAGATCCCCGCCTCGATCGCGTCCTCGAGCGCGCCGGTTCGGACGTTCAGGCCGACCCGTTCGTTTCCGTCGCGGTGGGCGGCGCGCAGGTCGGTCAACACGTCGATCGGATCGAGGCCGGCGTTCTCCGCGAGCACGGTCGGGACGACCTCCAGCGCGTCGGCGAACGCCTCGATCGCCAGCTGCTCGCGTCCGCCCACGCCGGCGGCGTGATCGCGGACGCCGGCGGCGACGGCGACCTCGGTCGCCCCAGCACCGGGGAGCACGACCCCGTCGCTGACGGCCCGCGCGACCGTGTCGATCGCGTCCTCGACGCCGCGCTCGATCTCGTTGAGCGCGTGCCGGATCGATCCGCGGAGGAGAAACGTCACGCCGTGGGTCGCTTCCCCGGCCGCCTCGACGTGAAACGCCCGTCCCCCCTCGCCGCGTCGGACGTGTCCCGTCACCAGCGCGTCGCCGTCGATCGCGTCGGGATCGGTGTATATCTCCCCGCCGAGCACCTCCCGGAGGAACGCCATGTCGTCGCTTCGGGTCCGGCGGACGGCGAGGATTCCCGCACGCGCCAGTTCGTGTTGCACCGCCTCGTCGATGTGTTCTCCACAGAACACGACGTCGACCCCGCTGTCGAGTATCGGTCGAGCGATCTCGGTCGCCTGTCGACGTTCCCCGTCGCGAAACCGCCGATGGTCGTCGACGTCCTCGACGTGCAGCGTCGCGTCGACGGTCGGCTCAGCCGGTTCGAGCGGGTGGTCCAAAAGCAGGACGTCGGCGTGCTCGACGCTCGTCGGCATCGCCTCATGGACCGGATCCGCGAACACGACCGCCCCGTCGAGCAGCGCCGAATCGCCCGGATGCCCACCGACCTCGCTGCTCTCGATGTGCAGCGAGTGGAGGTCCACGATCCGGTTCCCGTCCGATTCCACCGTCACCTTCCGGACCGCCTCGACGGCGAGCGGCCGCAGGGCGTCGGCGTGCTGCTCGGTTGTCGTTCCGGTCATCGCCGTCGCGGCGACACGCGTCAGTTCCGCGTCGTCGCCGGGATCGATCGTCACCGCCTGCTCGTCGACCAGGTCGACGGCCCGAGCGGTCGCCGCACGGTACCCTTCGGCGACCGTGGTCGGGTGCAGTCCCTGATCGAGCAGCCCGCTTGCCCGCCGCAACAGCTCGCCCGCCAGCACGACCGCCGTCGTCGTCCCGTCGCTGGCCTCGGCCGCCTGGGTCGACGCGACGTCGGCGACCAGTCGGGCTGCGGGATTCGTGACGTGAAGCTCCTGCAGCAGCGTCGACCCGTCGTTCGTGACGAGCACGTTCCCGTGGCTCGTGACGAGCATCGTGTCCATCCCCTCCGGGCCGAGCGTCGACCGGACGACGTCCGCCATGGCCGTCGCCGACGTGATCGTGTACTCGGTCGCGTCCTCGTTCGAAAGTCGACGGGTGTGGTTCGGGAGAATCGTCAGCGGCCCCGTCGGCGTCTGCCGGTCCATCGTCGTATCGGAACACGAGCACGGTAATAAATAGCCGGGTGACGGACCGCGTGCGTCGGGATCCGACGACCGACGCGGCGCGGATCGTCAGCCGTTGACGACCCGCTGTGAGAGTCGCTCCGCCAGCAGCGCGAGACACATCGAGAACGCGACGATCACCGTTCCGATGGCGTTCACCGTCGGATCGAGCCCGTATCGGATCATCGAGAAGATCTCGATCGGGAGCGTCTGCGTCCCGGAGCCGACCCAGAAGAATGTCTGGGTGAAGTTGTCGAACGAGATGGTGAACGCGAACAACATGCCGGCGATGATCCCGGGCGATATCAGCGGCAGGGTGACCTCGTAGAAGGTGCGGAGCTCTGAGGCGCCGAGGTTCTTCGCCGCCTCCTCGAGCGAGCGGTCGAACTGGTGGAGCTGTGCGGCGACGACGACGACGACGAACGGGATCGTGATCAGCACGTGGCCCAACACCAGCGAGAAGAACGTCCCCTGGATGTTGAGCAGGTTGTACAGCGTCAGAACGGCGATCCCGGTGACGATCCACGGCACGACGATCGGCGTCAGGAACACCACGTTCAGCGTCTGTACGCTGAGCAGTTTGCTGTCGAAGTCGCTCCGGATCATCCCGAGCGCCGCCAGCGTCCCGATGATCCCGGCGCCGATCGCGGCGGTGATGCCGACCTGCAGGCTGGTCGCGAGCGCCTCGATCAGCCCCTGGTTGTACGTCTCGCCGGCGAGGTTCACCCACCAGCCGGGCGAGAGGCCGAGCAGGGGAATCTCCGGCGGGATCAGCTCGCGATACCACCGCAGCGAGATCCCCTCGATCGGGAACTGCGGGGTCCGTCTGTCGGTAAACGAGAGCATGATGACGACAAGCACCGGCGCGTACAGGAAGAAGTACACCAGTCCGGTGTACCCCTTCAGCAGCCGGGTCGCCGTCCGATCGCTCGTGTCGAGCCGTTCGCTGATCCGGCGAATCACGCTCATCAGGCCTCACCTCCCTGTCCGTACAGCTCCTCCAGTCCGACGAGTCGGTTGAACGAGTACACGATGACGAGCACGGTTATCACGAAGACGACCGCGAGCGCGCTGCCGAGCCCCCAGTTGTTGATCTGGCCGAACATCTCCTCGACGAGGTTCGCGATCATGATGTTCTCCGCGCCGCCCAGCAGGATCGGCGTCAGGAACGAGCCGAACGAGAGGACGAACACGATCATGACGCCGGCGGCCACGCCCGGCAGGCTCTGTGGGAACGTCACCTCGTAGAACGCCTGTATCTTGTTCGCCCCGAGGTTCTTCGCCGCCTCGACGTGCGAACCGTCGATCCGATCGAGAGACGTGAAGATCGGGATCAGGATGAACGGCAGGAAGACGTGCGTGAGCCCGACGACGATCGCGCCCTGCGAGAACAGCAGCGGTATCGGATCCTGCACGAACCCCACGAGATCGATCAACAGCCAGTTGACCAATCCTCTGTTGCCGAGAATCAGCATCCAGGCGTAGGTGCGGATGACCAAGTTGATCCAGAACGGGATGATGATCAACAGCAGCCAAATGTTCTTGTACTTGAGATCCGAGAACGCGATGAAGTACGCCGGCGGGTACGCGAGCAGGATACACAGGATCGTCGTCTGGACGGCGATGAGGAACGAGTCGAGCAGCACCCGCAGGTAGAACGTCGTTTCGACGAATCCGAGGTGATAATGCTCGAGGGTGAACGTCACGTCGGTCAGCGTGTCCGGCGGCACCGGACGGATGAAGCTGTAGAACACGACGAGCAGAAGCGAGATCCCGAGGATGGCGAACACCAGAAACAGCCCGAGCGACAGCTGTAACAGCGCGATCGAGTTGGGACGCTTCCGGAGGTACTGGCTGATCCCCTCGACGTAGCCCGCCTGGTCGCCCGGTATCCGGCTGATCACTGAGTGGATGAACGACATCGAATCACGCCCCGACGACGATCGATTCTTTGGGGTCCCAGGTGACGACGATCGAGTCGCCGCTCTCGAACCGGCGCTGTCCGGCGCGACCGGGAACCTCGACCAACAGCTCCTCGCCGTTGACGTCGATCAGGAAGCGGGTCACCTTACCGAGGAACGTGTAGCTTCGTATCGTGCCCCTGACCCGGTTTGTCGTCCCCGTGACGTCGTCGGTGCTCTCGGACAGCGAGACGTTCTCCGGGCGGACGCTGATCGTCACCTCGGTTCCGTCTGCGAGGGGGCCGTCCTGGCTCACACCGTTGGCGGCGACCCGGGCCTCCACGCCGATGTCGTCGAGGTCGACGTCGATACCCGCGTCGGTTTGGCTCACGACCGTGCCGTCGAACAAATTCGCCTCGCCGATGAAGTCCGCGACGAACTCCGTGGCCGGCTCGTTGTAGATGCTGAGCGAGTCGTCTATCTGTTCGGCCTCGCCGTCGTTCATGACGAGCACCCGGTCGCTCATCGAGAGCGCCTCCTCCTGGTCGTGCGTGACGTAAATGGTGGTGACGCCGAGCTCCTGTTGGATCCGCTTGAGCTCGAAGCGCATCTGCTTCCGGAGCTTGAGGTCCAGATTCGAGAGCGGCTCGTCGAGCAGCAACACGGACGGTTCGATGACGAGCGCGCGGGCGAGCGCGATCCGCTGCTGTTGGCCGCCGGAGAGCTCGCTCGGATACCGTTCCTCGTAGCCGGGCAGGTTGACCAGATCGAGCACGTCGGCGACTCTATCCGCCCGTTCCTCCTCGGGGACGCCCTCCATCTTCAGGCCGAATCCGACGTTCTCGCCGACGGTCTTGTGCGGGAACAGCGCGTATCCCTGAAACACCATTCCGGTGTCACGACCGTACGGCGGCGTCTCGTTGACGCGCTCGTCGGCGATGTGAATGTCCCCGTCGGTCGGTTTCTCGAACCCGGCTATCATCCGGAGGGTCGTCGTTTTGCCACAGCCACTCGGACCGACGAGAGAGAAGAACTCACCCTCCTCGATCTCGAACGAGATTCCGTTTACGGCTCGTACGTCGCCGAAGTCCTTGATCAGTTCCTCGGCACGTACGATCGGAGTACTACCCATGATACCGGGTATCTAATCACATTACCTAAAGATTTCGTTACGCGTGAGAATAACTGAATAGTTTTCATCATGAATTGGATGATGGCTCACGGCATGCGAAGCCGACGGGCGTCGATGCCACCGTACACAACGGAGTCGATCCACCTTCGAACGTCACGGGACGAGAGCGCATTCGTCGGATCGGGTGCGTGTCGTTACCGATGCGACCGCTCCGAGCCGTCGGCTTTCGGATCGAAGCCGTGGACGGGGTCGGCCGGGTCCTTGAGGTACGTGCTCCGCCCCGTGATGTACGCGCTGCCGGTGACAGCGGCGTCGTACATCGTGGCGCCGTCGACGCGCTTCGTGCCGAGGAGTCGGCCCTCAAATCGGGTGCCGATGCGGCTCTCGTGGACGTACGGCTCGTCGACGTCCAGCGCTCCTCGCTCGGCGAGCAGCGTCATCTTGGCGCAGGTCCCGGTCCCGCACGGCGACCGATCGAACTGCCCGGATCCGAAGACGGTCACGTTCCTGTCGGGGCCGTCCCGCGACCGGTAGAACTCGGTCAGATCGACCCGGGCGGGGTCATCGGTCCGCGGATGCCTGATCGACGTCTCCTCGTTGACGCGACGCCGGACGGCGAGTCCGTGTTCGATCAGCGTCTCGACGGGGTCGTGCTCGACGTCGACGCCGATCCGGTCCGCGTCGACCAGCGCGAAGAAGTTCCCGGCGTACACGACGTCGACCGGGACCGAGCCGAGCCCGTCGACGTCGACGGTAGCGCTGTCGCAGTACGACGTGGACACGTTCGTGAGCGTGACGTCCCGGACCGACCCGTCGTCCACGACAGGATCGGTCGTCACCAGCCCCGAGGGCGTTTCGACGACGACCGGTCCGTCGCCGGACTCGTAGGCGATCGTGCCGGTCTCGATGAGCGCCGTCACGGCGCCGATCGTTCCGTGACCACACATGTCGAGGTACCCCTCGGTGTCCATGAAGAACAGCCCGCAGTCGGCCCGGGAGTCGCCGGGCTCGACGAGCACCGCCCCGAACATGTTTCGATGGCCTCGCGGCTCCTGGAGCAGCAGCGTCCGAACGTCGTCGTGGTCGGCCGCGAACCGGTCCCGTTTTGCGGCGACGGAGTCCGGACCGGCCGCGACGGGGACGCCGCTCACTGCGATCCGCGTCGGCTCGCCGGCGGTGTGCGTCTCGATGGTGTCGACCATGTGCGTGGAGCGCATACGGATTCGTGGAGAGGAGAGGGGCCATGAACATCAATCTTCGTGTCTCGCGCGGCGTGCGGGCGTTCCGACTCGTGTGGGGTCGACGACGGAAGCGACACGCTCGGCGGGGTTCACGCGCGACGGCCGAGCGGGGCGCGCGGACCGTCCGGCGGACCGATGGCCGTGGCGCGTCACAGCCGCTCGGACGCCAGCACGGCACCCTCGTCGAGCGACGCGAGTTTCCGCCAGGCGATGTCAGGATGGACGGCGTTGGCGGACAGCACCGTCTCGAATCCACAGTCGGGGGCGGCAACGACCCGCGACGGGTCGCCGACCGCATCCACGAACCGCTCCAGCCGCTCGGCGACCAGTTCCGGGTGCTCGACGACGTTCGTCTTCACGTCGATCACGCCCGGATAGAGCGTCCAGTCGTCCGGGAACCCGTGATCGGCGATCGTTCGGTGTTCGTGCCCGTGGCGGGGGTTGGCCCCTTCGACGACGAGGCCGCTGGCGTCCGTCTCGAACAGCAGGTCAAGGACGTCGTCGAGCGCGACGTCGTGGTGGTGTGGGCCGGGATAGTTCCCCCAGCACGCGTGCAAGCGAACGTCCTCCGCGGGGACGTTCCGGAGCGCCCGGTTGATCGCCTCCACGTACGTCTCGACGTGTCCGCGGAACTCCGCGACGGTCGCGTCAGCGAACGTGATCGTGAATGCCGCCAGTAGCTCCGGGGCGTCGATCTGCAGCGTCGCACCGTGGTCGACGATCGTCTCGTACTCGGTCGCGAGCGCAGCGGCGAGGTCGAACAGGTACGCCTCCGTCGACTCGTGGTGTTCGGTGTCGGTAAACCGAAGCACCGCGCCCGGCGACGGAGCCGTGTGGAATCGGTCGGCAAAGGAGACCCCCTCGGCCGCGGCCGCCTCATCGAACCGGGACAGCTCCCGCGTTAGCTCTTCGCGTCCGACGTACTCGATCGGACCCTCCGCGACCGGGCCGCCGACGTTCTCCGCGTCGCCGAGAGTCGCCGCCGCGTACTCCGGGTACTCCGCAAGATCGGAGGGAAGTTCCCGTTCGGTGAACTGGTCGCCGAACCCCGACAGCCGGTTGGTGATATCGACGGAATACGCGAGGCGGCTCTGCTCGCCGTCGTTTGCGACGTCGATGCCGACGTCCATCTGCTTGCGAACGACCGCACGAACCGCCGCAGAGACCGCCTCCTCGAACTCGGCAGTTTTGCTCGTGTCCGATTCCGCCAGCAGTTCCCGGATCGCGTCCGACCGTGGTAGGCTTCCCACGTGCGTCGTTCGGATGATCGTATCGTGCGTCATGTGTATAGACAAACGGCGCTCGTCGTGTTCCTTTCGATCACGGTGTATGAACCGACGCCGGGGAGTGGATCGCGCTGGTTGCACCGCCGGCGGGCGTCCCCATCGCGGTCATCGGCACCGCGCTCGTCGACGGCGTTTCGTCCAGCTCGCTGCCCTCGGCTGCACGATTCGCTCCCGAAATCGGTGGGAGACCGGTGCGTCGCTCCGGAACCTGCGTACGAACGATTTATAACCGATGACGGAACGATCGATGGATGACGCCCCCGACGTCGCGCCGACCTCGTCGTACGGGTCTCGACGTCGCGCAGCGGCGATCCCGGGAACCGGGCGTGGGACCGTCTCGGTCATGGCCACGGTGAGGAGACGTCGACGGCGGCGCCGACGGCAACCGCGAGCAGGACGACCGCGATCCCGACGGCAACGGCGTCGAGTCGTCCGAACGCGAGTCGCGGGAGCGTCGGATTCCACGCGAGACAGCGGGCCGACAGCGCGGTGCCGAGTCGGTCGGCCCGACCGAACGCCCGGTCGATCCCGGCGACGGCAACGAGCTGCATCCGCTCGCGGACCGGGCGCGACCCGCCGCCTCGGGCGTGGATCGCCTCGCGAGCGGTCCGCAGATCGCGAACCAACAGCGGAAGAAACCGGAAGACAAGCCCGACGCCGACCCCGAGAACGGAGCCGACCCGGCCCGGAACCGTCCGCTGGATCGCCGCCCGCGACTCGCGTACCGGCGTCGAACGCACGTACGCCGCGGTCACGACCAGCACCAGCAGGACGCGATAGCTCGCCAGCGCCGTGTCGACCGCGCGATCGACGCGAAACCACGGCGCACCGAGCGTCGCGCCCGCGACGAGCGGCGCGACCGCGAGGAACGGAAGCGCGAACCGGTACCCCCACAGCGACCGCCGCCCGCCGTCCGCCAGCCACAGCGCTCCGACCGCGAGCACCGTCAACGCCACCAACCCCCGCGGCGTGGTGTACGCGTACGCCGCGGCGGCGAAGCCGACCTGCACGAGCAGCTTCGAGCGGGGGTCGAGCCGGTGGGCGAGCGAGTCGCCCGGTACGTACGCGAGCGTCACGGAACGCCCGCGTCGTCGTCAGCGGTCGAGTCGCCGTCAGCGCCCGGGTCAACGTCCGATCCGGAGCGGGCGTCCTCCCGTCCCGCGGTCGCCGGTACACGCACGTCCAGCGCCGACAGTCGGTCCAGCGCCTCCTCCGGCGGGGCGTCAACGACGATCCGGCCGTCCGCGAGCCCGACGATCCGGTCCGCGAGGGCGACGACGTCCCGCAGGTCGTGGGTGACGACGACGACGCTCATCCCGGCACGGTGTCGGTCGCGGAGGTGAGCGACGACGGAGCGACGCGCCGGCTCGTCGAGCCCCGTGAACGGCTCGTCACAGACGAGATGATCGGGCGCCATCGCCAGCGCACCCGCGATGGCGACTCGTTCGCGCTCCCCGCCGGACAGCGACGCGATCCGGTCCGTTCCCCGTCCCGTCATGTTCACCGCCGCGAGCGCCTCCTCGACGCGGCGGTCGATCTCCTCGTGGGTGAGCCCGAGGTTTTCCGGGCCGAACGCGACGTCGCCGCGGACGGTCGCCGACACCAGCTGGTCGCGGGGGTCCTGAAACACCATCCCCACCGCGGCCCGGGCGGCGACCGGATCCGACGCGACCGGCGTTCCGTTCACACGCACCGTGCCCGCGTCGGGCGTCACGAGACCGTTGAACGTCCGGACGAGCGTCGTTTTACCGGACCCGTTCGCGCCCGCGACGACGAGAAACTCCCCGTCTGCGACCGTCAGGTTGGCGCCGTCGACCGCGATCACTCCGTCGTCGCCGTCGCCGTCGGCCCCGTACCGGCAGATGACCCCGTCGACGTCGATCACGGCTCACTCCGCGGCGATCGCATCCGATCGGACGATCCCGACGGCGGCGACGATCTTGGCGGCCTCGGCCGGGAGGAACACCGCCGCGCCCTGCAGGAACGCCTCCGGGAGCGTCAGGTCCAACACGAGCGCCAGCCCGACGACGCCGAACGCGTAGATCACGACGGTCCCGGCGACCATCGCACCGACGAGCGTGCCGAGCCCGACGTCGCCGAGCCGGCGGAGCTGACCGCCACGGTGGACGATCAGCCCGACCAGCGCGGCGGCGACCGGGTACGACCAGAGGTAACCGAGCGTCGGCGAGCCGAGCAGGACGCCGATGCCGGCGCTCCCCTGTGCGAACACCGGCGCACCGAGCGCACCCGCCAGCAGATACAACACGAGCGCCGCACCACCCCACACCGGCCCCAGCATGATCCCCGCCAGGAACACGCCGAGCACCTGCAGGGTTACCGGGGCCGGCGACAGCGGGAAGGGAAACGATACGTACGCGAACGCGCCGACGAGCGCGGCAAAAAGCGCCGCACGGGCCAGATTCGTCGCCGCCTCGTCACCGACGAGATCGACCGACTCAGTTGTCGTTGCCATGCGGATGCCTCTTTCGTTAACTTACTTTAACTCATTGGTTTACGACGTCGGCGGGAAACGAGCGGCGGTCGGAGACGATCGGCTCTTGAACGCGACGATCGGGGGGAGGCGAAGTATTAAACGTCTCATTGCCTAACTCGGGCCCATGGATCCGTCTCCCCTCCAGTTCGGCTTCGGGCTGGCGAGCGTCGGTCTGCTGTTCGTCATGCTGGTGGTCATCACGCTCTGGCAGTCGTTCGAGATCGTCGACGCCTACGAAAAGAAGGCGCTCACGGTGTTCGGCGAGTATCGAAAGCTGCTCGAGCCGGGGATCAACGTCATTCCCCCGTTCGTCTCCCGGACGTACCCGTTCGACATGCGGACACAGACGTTGGACGTGCCTCGGCAGGAAGCGATCACGCGGGACAACTCCCCGGTGACCGCCGACGCCGTCGTCTACATCAAGGTGATGGACGCAAAGAAGGCGTTCCTGGAGGTCGACAACTACAAGAAGGCCGTCTCGAACCTCGCACAGACCA
>LFFM01002585.1_pt1 | contig 11864 bp, 8 predicted proteins | sample 643131 | NCBI WGS metagenome assembly LFFM01 (sample SAMN03777445, study PRJNA286221) | soda lake metagenome | biome: soda lake; feature: Kulunda steppe; material: water; isolation source: sample Tc-Br brine of Tanatar trona crystallizer | place: Russia: Kulunda steppe | collected 2011-07
ACCACCGCCTGCGCTGCCGAAAGGCCCCGATATGCCCTGGGCTATCGGGGAATACGCCTTGTGAGCTACAACCGCAGTCCATCGCCACATCAAGGCCCCGATACGCCTTGTGCTATCGGGGAATACGCCTTGTCAGCTACAATCGACCACCCAAAAGTGATCACTGTCGCGGGCTTGCCCCGCCACACCGCTCTCGCCTCTCCGATATTCGCCGCCTCACGCTCGACACTGCCGAAGGCGGGGACCCCTCCGTCTCCACCATCGTGCCCACCACCGCCTGCGCTGCCGAAAGGCCCCGATATGCCCTGGGCTATCGGGGAATACGCCTTGTGAGCTACAACCGCAGTCCATCGCCACATCAAGGCCCCGATACGCCTTGTGCTATCGGGGAACAAGCCTGGTCAGCTACAATCGACCACCCAAAAGTGATCACTGTCGCGGGCTTGCCCCGCGATTGCCGAAGGCGGGGACCCCTCCGTCTCCACCCGGACCGCCGTTGGTGAACTGAAGTCCTAATCGCGTTCGGCGGTTTGGCCATCGGAATCGTCCTGCAGATCACTGAGTATTTCGTCGAGATCGAGTTCTTCGGTGGATTCGTCGTCTTCCGGCAGGACTTCCGTCCATTCGACGCCGGAATCGGTGCTATCCGCGGAGTGATCATCGACGTCCAGGCGCATCGTCTCCGGCTCGGAATCGGGCTGAGGCGAGACCAATTCGTCGGTCTCCGGCTCTGTGCTCTCACAGGTCACTTCCCTGGTAACCGGCTCCGAATCGACACCGGCGTCGCGTGAATTCGCAGGTGCGGGAATGACGCGACTGCCCGACGAATCCTGTTGGAGGGTCGCCGACGATTCGGCGCCCAGTTGCGATGAGCGCTCGACCCGTCGGTCCCGTGACTCCAATTCGTGGTGTCCGTCGGGACGAGCATCACCGGCCGGCGTTGTTGATTTGGCGTCGCGGTGGGCCCGGAGGATGTCGACATCGACGTCGCCCTCGAAGGTTCGGCGCAACTGCTGGGCGTCGAGGTTCGGGATCTCGACGTCGTCGACATCGCGCGAGCCGATAAGTCCCGGGAGTGCATCGTCGATGCGCTGGCCTTTGAGGGCGTCGGTGGGCGTGCTGTCGTCGGCCACGGAGTCGGGAGCGCCCTCGCCGCTGTCGCGCCCCGCTTCTGGCGCCGAGTGCTCTCCGGTGCGGCGAACCGTCGATGGGGTCTCGGGATTGGTCGTCGCCGTGTCGCGAGTCGTCGAATTGGCGGGCCGGTCCGCGGGGTCATCGACGGTCACCGAGCGCCGGGCGCCGTCATCGGTGACCGTCTGTTCACCGACCTCATCGACGCCGTGCAATCGATCTTCGTCGAGCATCACGTCCCAGTCGCCCTCGTCGCAAAGCGCCAGATAACGGAGTCGAATCGACTCGCTCGGTAATCCGCCGATGCCGATTCGCGCCGAAAAGTCGGATGTGCTGTCATCGGCGATGGCCGGCGGCGTATCGCCTTCGGCAGTGGCCGCGGTATCGACAGCGACCCAGCGGTCGGTGACGTCGTCTCCGGCGCATACCGCACGGATATCGGCGCCGCGCACCGGTCCGTCAAAGAGCACCGTCGATGCCCGTTCGGCGACCATCGCCAGATTGCGCCGGTCGCGGTCATCTCGAGGCGGCGCCACATACATCAGTTCGACGCCCTCCGGAGACCGCGGCGGAACGGGGCCGACGTAGACCGCAAATTCGTCGGGCACGCACTCCAGTAGACTGAGCAACAGCGACGAGCGCGCAGCCTGCGGATTGCCAAAAACCACCCCGTTGATGCCGGGGCGAAGTCGGGCCTTCAACAACTCCATCGACCGCCGCGAAAGTCCCGTTGGATGGGGCATGGGACGCCGCTCAAAGAGGACGGTGCGCCGATACCCGGCTCCCACCGGTCGGGCCCACCACCGGTCGAGACAGCAGACCGGGCCGTGGTCGTGAATTCCGCGCACCAGTGCGGCGGAGACATCGGAGGATAACCGCGATGGACAGCGGCCCATCGAACCGCGGCGCTCCAGATACCACCGGCCTTCGGCGTCGACCGACGCCATGGCCACCCGGCGATCGTCGAGGGCCTCCGTCAAGTCGTGTAGGGAGTCCAGCGCCTGTTGAAATTCGGCCAGAGAAGCGTCCATTGAGTCCATCCACTGCACAGCACATCGTCGCCACCGGGTCGGTCAATCATCGGAACTCGCCGGGTGATCCGGTGGCGTCAATTCGTCGCGCTCATCGTCGTCAAGCGTCTCGCCGTCGGGGGTGTCGATGTCGGATTGGAGGCGGGCCGTCAGTGTTATCCACTGGCCGCGCTCGATGTCGACATCGAAGCGCTGGGTCACAAAACCGTCGGCCCGCAACTCCAGGCGATGATAGCCCGCTTCGACGGGAACGACCTGTTGCTGCCAGCCGTCGACAGTGCCCCGGAAGTCGCCATCGATGTAAATTCGGGCCGACGTCGGTTCCACGTCCAATTCCAGATAGGTCTCCTTGGACGCTTCGGAATCGGACACCGCTTCCACTGCGCTACACCCCACGGCGAAACTAGCGAGTACCCCCACCATAGCGAAGATCAACGGGATGGAAAGTAACGCGCGAAACTCGAGACGCATCATAGTGGGCATCCAACCAGAGCAGAGATGCTCAGTGTTGTCCGGTCTCCAAATATTCTTGGATGGCCTCGTAGGCCACCGATAATTCCTGGGACAACCGGGTGGCCATCTTTTCTTTTTGAGGGTCGTCGGCGAAATTATCGGGATGATATTCGCGCATCAGCTTCCGATAGGCCTTGCGGACGGTCTGAAGGTCCGAGCCGTAGGGAACCTCGAGGTTGGCGTAGTACTCCTCGATGGTCTTGTCCTGCGACGACGATGGCGCCGAGTGAGACGATCCGTTGTTATCGGCGCCGTCGGAGCCGGTGCCAATTTCCTCCCACTGCTCCGGATCTCGAGGCGCCCCGGACTCCGGATCGAAAAGCGAGCGAAGCCCGCCCTGCTCTTCGAATTCGCGAACATTGTCCAGAAGGTGGTTGAGATTGGCCCGCACACTGCGGAAGAACCGATCTTTCATGTCACTCATAAATCGCCCGTCGCCAAGTAAGAGTCCCAGTTGCGTTGGCGCCACTCATTCGTCACTGCGCCAGAATGACCAGAAGGCGGCGCCGATGACCGCAAGTCCCATCAGGCCCCAGCTGACCGCCCAGAAGCCGGCGGGAAGCCCCGTCAACTCCGCCATGGTCGCCGCGTCGTTGTGGCCGTGGCCCTGGCTGGTGATATTCCACAGGACCTGAATGCTGTTGAGGCCGTCCAACGAGATCTGAACGCCCAAAAAGAGCACGGTCAGATGCTGGATGAGGCGACTGGCGTAAAAGGCGACCATCAAAATCGCGGCCCCCATGACCAGCCCGATGACCGCCGTCAACAAGCCGCCGATAAGCCACATAAAGACGGCGGCCCCGGCGAGCGCTGCCGTCCCGAGTATGGCGTAGACCCGACGGCCTTTCGCATTGGTCGATCGTCGATTTCCGATCACAAATAAGGCGATGCCGGCGGCGAGAATCAAAAAGGCAAATAGCGACGCCGTAGCACCGCCGTAGCCGGCAAATACCGCCGTGGCCCCGATGGTGGCAACACCGGTGACAATCAGGGTGTTGCGCGCCCACTGGCGGCGCCGGCCGGCAAATAACAGCGCCGCCCCGACGGCCACCGACGCCAGATAGCCGGCGGAGGCCACGATAACCCGCACTCCTCCACCACTTTTGACGTATCCGCTGGTGTCGAAGTTGACGACCATGCTCTCCACGTAGCCCCCGGTGGCGACGGCGGCCACGGCGTGGCCGACTTCGTGGATAAAGGTCCCGAAGAGTCGGAATGGGTACACCAATAGATAGCCGTAGGGCACGAACATCAGGGCGGCGACGATGGCGGCCGCAACCAGCAGCAATGTCTGCGATTTCCAGCGGTCTACAGAGGACATGCTCACAACCCTTTTCCGTCAATGAACCGAGGACTCGACGCCGGCTCCAAAACTGGCAGCCATCCGTTCCTGGCGATGCGTCCTTAGCGATGCATCGTTAAAGGTACAACCAACGCCGCCGTTGACCAACCGAGATACCGGCCAACACAGTAACAACTGCCGAAGGCGCAAACATTCCGCCGCGCTATCCACCGTTGGTCGAGCGCGTCTTCGCCGGTCCCATCGACCGGGCGACCAGAGCCGATTGGGCATAATCGGCGACGCCCTGCTGTTGGATCCTGCGACCCGGTGACGTTTTCGTTGTCTGGCCGTTCGGCGATCGATATCATCGCCAGTCGCAACACCTGCCTGGTACTCATTTTTGCTGGAGTTTCCGTGAGTAGTCACTGTCACAATTCGGATACCGACTGTTGTGGCGCCGACGACGTTGTCGACCTACAACACCTGGAGGCGTCGAACTCGGACGACATCGATGCCGGCGAGCATCGGCGCACCGTCTTCGACATCGGCGGATTGTGCTGCCAGAGCGAAGTCGATCTGATCGAAGACGCCCTACAATCGGTCGGTGGCATCGAAGACTACACCATCAGTATCGCCGCCGGGACACTGACGATCTACCACGACGGCGACGACGAGCGCATCGACCGTGTCGTCGAAGAGTTGGCCGGCGCGGGACTCAAGGCGACGGCCCGCCGGTCGGTAGGACGCAGCGAAGCCGTCGACGACGGCCCGTACTCCGCGCAATTCTGGGTCATCGTCGCCGGCGTCGTCCTCGCCGCACTGGGGGCCCTCTTTTCGTACGGGCTGCAGATGCCAACGGCCGGCGCCTCCACCTTTGCGGCAGCCATCGGCGTCGGCGGCTATTTTGTATTTCGCCGCGCCTGGTCGGGAGTGCGCCGCCGCCAGTTCAACATCCCAATTCTGGTGACCATCGCCGTCATCGGCGCCGGCATTATCGGCGAGTGGTTCGAGGCGGCGACGGTGGTCATCTTATTTGCCTTTGCGGAGTGGCTCGAATCGCGAAGTATGGCCCGGGCGCGCCGCGAGATCGGCGCCTTGATGCAGCTTTCGCCCCAGGTGGCGCTTCGCATCGGCGACGACGGCACACCACGGGAAGTCGCCGTGGAATCCATCGAGGCCGGCGACCGGCTTCGGATCCGTCCCGGCGACAAAATTCCAGTGGACGCCGTCATCGACGAGGGGCGAACAGAGGTCGACGAATCGATGATCACCGGCGAGTCCGTACCGGTGGTCAAACACGGCGGCGACTCGGTCTATTCGGGGACCGTCAACGGCTCCGGGGCATTGACCGTCCGGGCCACCCAGCCGGCATCGAAGAGCACGCTGGCCCATATTATCGACGCCATCGAAGACGCCCGCGAAAACCAGTCGCCCACCGAGCAATTCATCGATCGATTCGCCGCCGTCTACACCCCGGTCGTCGTCGCCGTCAGCGCCCTGGTGGCCGTCATCCCGCCCCTGTTTTTTGGCGCCGCCTGGGTCGACTGGTTTTACCGGGCCCTGGTCTTTCTCGTCATCGCCTGTCCCTGTGCACTGGTGATTTCGACACCGATCGCCAACGTCGCCGGCATGGCCCGCGCCGCCCGTCAGGGCCTGTTGGTCAAGGGCGGTAAATTTCTGGAACAGCTCGGCAAACTCGACGCCATTGCCTTCGATAAAACGGGCACCGTCACCGTCGGGCGTCCCCACGTCGAGGTCCTGCACAGCACCGACGGCGTCACCGATGACCAATTACTGATGGCCGCCGCCCGAGCCGAAGCCGACAGCGAGCATCACATCGGTCGCGCCATCGTCGACGCCGCCCGCCACCGCATGAAACCGGGAGCTTTTGTCGACCGCGCCAGTGACGTGCAGGCCACCGTCGGGCGCGGAATCGAGGCCACCATCGACGCCGAAGGGCTCGACAATGCCGCCTCCGCGAGGCTGCCGGCCCGCGTGGGAACCGTCGATTGGCTGGCATCCAAGGGGGTCGATATCCCGGTGTCGCTCCACCAGCGCCAACAACAACTCGAATCCGACGCCCACACCGTCGTCGCCGTCGCCCTCGGCGATCGCCTGATGGGCCTGATCGCCCTTCGCGACGCCCTTCGCCCCGAGGCGGCAGACGCCATCGGCGAACTGCGCTCGCGCGGCGTCTCACCGGCCTATCTTTTGACCGGCGACAACGCGGCGACCGCCGATGCCATCGGTACCGAATTGGGACTCCATGAAGGCGCGGTGGCCGCTCGGTTATTGCCGAAACAAAAAGTGGCTCGCATCGAAGCGTTGCGCGACGACCACGAGCACATCGCCATGGTCGGCGACGGCGTCAACGACGCCCCGGCATTAGCCGGCGCCTCCGTCGGTGTCGCCATGGGGGCTGCCGGCACCGATGTCGCCCTCGAGACCTCCGACGTGGCTCTGATGGGCGATAATCTCGGCCGACTGGCCGACGCCGTCGACATCGGCCGAAAGACGACGCGCGTCATCTATCAAAATATCGCCATCGCCCTGGGCTTAAAGGCCATTTTTCTGGTGCTCGCCATCATGGGCGTCGCCACGTTGTGGATGGCCATCGCCGCCGATATGGGAGCGTCGTTGATCGTGATTTTCAATGCCATTCGTCTGCTGCGAAGCGACGACACCGACCGCGAGGTCTCGGCCATCGCCGACCGCGAGGCCACACCGCAGGTCGCGGCGGGATAAAGGACTGGAGACGGAAGCGTCCCGCTTTCGGCTGTGTTTCTCGCTTCACCACCACACTGCTGGTGGAGACGGAAGCGTCCTCGCTTTCGGCTATGTTTCTCGCTTCACCACCACACTGCTGGTGGAGACGGAAGCGTCCCGCTTTCGGCTGTGTTTCTCGCTTCACCACCACACTGCTGGTGGAGACGGAAGCGTCCCGCTTTCGGCTGTGTTTCTCGCTTCACCACCACACTGCCGAGGCCAGCGACGGTCCGTCACCATCTCAAATCTTAAAATTGATCGCATGCTTGTGGGTCCGCCACAGCGCCGGGAGCCGGCCGGGCTGTTCTCCATCGACGTCCATCAAGATATTGCGACTGGTATCGACGGGTTTGACCGATACCTTGCGCGCCCGGTAGCGCTGTACTTTGTCGGAGCCCAGGTGTTTGCCCTGATAGAGCCGGGGCATAATTGCCACCATCTGGGCCTTGGTGAGGTTGCCCATGGTCACCACCTGAAATTCGCCGTCATCGATCTCGGCGCCCGGCGCAATCCACATGCCGGCGCCGAAATACTCGCCGTTGGCGGCCACGATATTGAGGATGTGGTCGCGAAACTCGCGGGTGTCGTCGAGGCGAATTTCCAGCTCCGCATTCTGCCACTTCAAAAAGGCGCGAAAGGTCGCCCAGACAAAGCTCGTCGTCCCGCCGAGTCCCTTCCACGACGAGTTGACGAAGTGATCGACCAGGCCGCTGATGCCGGCGCAGGCGATATTGATGAAGTAGCGGCTCGCCAGGGCTCCGTCGTGGTCGACAAAGCCGATTTCGCCGAGGTCGACAGAGCGCGTGTGGCGTCCCCGGAGGTGTTCGACGGTTTCGGCGATGTCGCCCATCAACCCCAGCGTGCGGCGATAATCGCCGCCGGTTCCCATCGGTATATGACCGAGTACGGCGTCGTCATTGATCGGTTCTTGAGCTCCGCCGATTTCGGTGATCCAGCCGTCATTCCGACGAAAATACTCGTCGGCCTTCGGGCGCGGATAGTAGCCGTTGACCACCTCGTTGAGTGTGCCGTCGCCGCCGACGGAGACGATCATCTCCCACCCGGCGCGCAACGCCTCCCGGGCCAGCAGTGTGGCGTGGCCGGGGCCCTCGGTAAACGCGTAATCGAGCTCCGGAAGATTGGCCCTGAGAAGCCGCTCGATAAGCGGCCAGTCGTCGCGCACGGCGCCGGCGGCCGCCGTCGGATTGGCGATGACGAACGTGCGGTAATTGACAGAAGAAGAACTCATCGGAGCCTGGGGGCCTAAGATTTCAATACATCAACAATGGCAATAGCGGACACTACAATCGCCGCCGGGCTGCGATAAGTCAAAGTCGCAACCGGTTATCGAAGGCAGTCGTAAGCCCGACAGACCATCTCCAACACGGTGGTCGTATCCGCCGTATTGCCGGCTTCATCGATGGCACTACAGCACATCGACGACGTGGTCGCCAGGCGACGGGCTCCCGATTTGCGGTCGACGGCGTCGGCGATCTTTTCGGCGGCCCGCAGAGAGGCCTCCGGCTCCAGCTGCCGGTAGTGGCACCGACCGCCGCAACAGGGGCTCTCTGTGCCCTGGTAGGCCATTTTTTGCGGCGGCTCTTCAGCAATATGTCCCACCACGGCGGCCACATCCTCCAGCCCATCGAGCTGGCGGGAGATATAGCAACTTTCGTGGAGCAATACGTCGGAGGCATCGAGCCGCTGTTCGGGCTCGCTCTGCGGCAATTCCGACGCCAACAATTCGAAGAGGTGACCCATCTTAGGCCCCTCTGCGTCGTCGACCGACCAGCTCGCACCGTCGGTGTGCCAGGCCGCCAGCGCCGGACAATCGGTCCACACCTGCTCGACGCCCTGAAGTTGCGGCCACCAGTCTTCGCGGCACGAATCGGGGTCCTCGATGCCGGCGCCGGTCAGTGGAAATCCGCAACACGGTGGGTGCTCCATGTCATCGGACTCGACGAGCCGCACTTTGTGCCCCAACAGCCGCGCCAACAATCTGCCGAGGGCTTCCACCAGTGCCGGCTGGTTGGCGACTGTGGAGCAGTCGGGCCACAGCGCCACCGATGCCTGCTCGTCGAAAATCGCCTCGTCGATTGCAGCCTCGGGCTCACCGTAGGGCGTATTCGACGCTTCGAATTGCTCGTAGAGTTCCTGGTAGGCCTCGGGCAAAAAGCCGGTATCCACGGCCCACCTCCGGGCCTTCCACAGCGCGCGGGGCACGTCATTGTCGTGATCGCAATAGCTCTGGCAGCGCCGACAGCCGGTGCAGTGATAAAAGGCGTCGGCCACGTCGTCATCGAGACTGACCGAGCCGTCGCGGGCCATCTCCAGAAGCCGCATCATCCCCCAGGGCGTGGCGGTCTCTCGGCTCTCGGCATCGGCCGTCGGACAGCTAAACCGACACATCTTCGGGCAATACGTGCAGTAGGCGGTCATCTGCTCGATGTCGGCGCCCAGATCGGGGAGGCTCATGGCGACTCCGTGTCGTCAAGATTGGAAAGTACAGGCCAACTCGCCCACAGTCCGTCGTCAAAAAGCGCGTCGTCGAGGCCAAACCGGCGGGCGTCGGCGGGCTCGTCGTAGGTGACGTAGGCCTCGATGCGGCGCGGCGTCCAGGCCGGAATTTCGATGTCGACGACCCGGTCGCCAAAGAGTTCGGCCAGGTCTTCGCTCAGCGCCGACGGCGCCAGCCAGAACACCCGCATCGCTTCCGCGTCGGGATGGCTGCGGCGATCGGGGTGGCGGGCCTCGAGCCAGCGCCGACGCGTCCGGGCGTCCTCTGCATCACCGGTCTCGTCGGGCTCTTCGACGTGCTCCGATAGCCAGCGAAGGCGGGCCCGCAGAAGCCGGCCGGGCATCGCCAGCTCGAATTGCAGCGCCTGATTTCCGTGACGATAGTGAATCCAGGTCGGCGCAATCGCCGCATCGGCCAGAGCCTGTCGAATCCGGCCCGCATCCTCCAGCGAACAATCGTCGTAGCGCACCAATCGCGACTCCACGCCGCGCCAGGCCACGAGCGTGACGTCCGTGATCGCCCCCGACGAGCAGCCGGCGCCGATAAATTCGTGGCGCAAATCGGGACCGCTGGCCTTTCGCGGCGCCGTCAGATAGCGGTAATCACCGACCTCGACGTCACGGGCGCCGATGGCGACACAGCCGTCGAGGATCGACCCGCCTCGAAGCGCCGACGGGCCCGGCCGCCGGCGCGCCAGCAGGCCGCCGACGGTGGCCGATAGTGGCTGGAGGCCGTAGCGCTGCAAGGTCAATCCCTCGTCGGCCACCGCCTCGCCCAGCCCTCTCCAGTCGATGCCGGCCTCCACGCGGATCAGACCGCTGTCGGTGTCGACATCGATCACGTCATCGACGGCGTCGGTGCGAATGACGATTCCAGCAGCTTGTCGGTCGCTGTCGGGCCTGTGTCGGATATGCTCTCCGCCGCCGACGACACACCACGGCGACGTTGAGGCCTTCGCATCGGCGAGGGCCTCCGCCAATTCCTCCCTGGACTCCGGGCGCAGCTCGCGTCGGGGCGCCGAAAGATGACGGTCGTTGTAAAATTTGGCGTTCATGGCGAGCGGTGGCCGCGTAGAGTCAGGGAGAACGGTCGGGATACACCGTTCCGGGATTGAGAATGCGATGGGGGTCGTACCGGTCTTTGAGTCTCTCGAAGAGCTCTTTTCCGCCTCGGTGATCGCTGCCGGTCCAGGCCGCTTTCGATTTTCCGACGCCGTGGTGATGGGCGATGCTGGCGCCGGAATCGGCGACCGCATCGAGACCGGCCTGCCAGGCGTTCTGGTAGCGCTCGAGACTCTCGTCGACGTCGGAGCCAAACCCGGCGAAGGTAAAGTAGATCGAACTGCCCTCGGGGTAGACGTGGCTAAAATGGGCCATCACGAAGACGTGAGACCGCATCGCCTCTCGGACGTTGTCGTATAAATTTCGGACATTATCCCAGGTCGTCGACACCTCCATGGTGTCCACAAAGGCCCCGCTGTCGAACATCGGCGACTGCTTGTAGGAGACACTGAATCGATTCTCCAACCAGTGCTCGCCGGGCCCTTTGCCGAGGTCGATGCCGTGGTGGCGACAGAGCTCGAAAGCGTATTCGGCGTCCTCGTCGACCAGCGGTGTCGTGCCTTCAAAACCGACGACCAGAAGCGAGTGGCCGGGCAGAAGGTCGGCGATCGAATTGAGGACCAGCGGCTGGCCGACGGCCCGTCCCGTCAGTGCCTGCGTGGCCCGTTCGACGGTCTGGCGAAACGACGAGTCCACCGACTCCGGAACCCACTTCCGGGCTCGACCGGCCAGTCGCTCAAATAGATTCGGCGCCTTCGGCGTTGAGTCCTCGCCCTTCTTTTTGGAGCCGCCGACCAGGCTGTCGACCTCGTCGTAGAGCCGAACCGTCGTCGGTCGCAGCCCGCGCTGCATGATCTGGCGGATGGCATCGAGCGCCCGGTCTAGACTCGAGAATTGAAAGCCCCGGTAGTTGCGCCGCGTCGGCTTCGGCTCAATCCGCATCAGGGCCTCGGTGATCAGGCCCAGCGTCCCCTCGTTGCCCACAAAAATCTCGTTGACATCGCGCCCCGGGTCGCCGCGCCACTTTTCGGAAGTCCGACCCGCGTCGGCCGCCGTCTCGACGATTTCGCCGTCGCCGGTGACCGCCCTCATCGACAGCACCATATCCTCGATCTTTCCGTAGCGACTGGAGTACTGCCCGGCGCTTCGAGCCGCCAGATAGCCGCCCAGTGACGAGCAATACAGCGACGACGGATAGTGGCCCATCGTCCAGCCGGCGTCGTTGAGATAGGTCTCCAGATCCATGCCGATAATGCCCGGTCCGGCGCGGACGGTGCGATTGTCGGCGTCGATCTCAATCAGGTCGTCCAGGCGCTTCAGATCGACGACAATCGACTCGCTGTCGCCCACCGCTCCCGCGCAGACGCCGCTGCCGGCGCCAAAGGGCACGACGGCCACGCCCTGATCGCCGGCCCAGTCAACGATCTCGACGACCTCCTCTTCGCTTCCGGGCTGGACGATCGCCGACGCCAGATGGTGGTTGAGCCGGCGCCCTCTCGACAGAATGATGCCCTTTGGCCAGCAGTCATTCTGGTAGGCCAGTCGGTCCGGAAACGATGTCC
>LFFM01002586.1_pt1 | contig 11864 bp, 11 predicted proteins | sample 643131 | NCBI WGS metagenome assembly LFFM01 (sample SAMN03777445, study PRJNA286221) | soda lake metagenome | biome: soda lake; feature: Kulunda steppe; material: water; isolation source: sample Tc-Br brine of Tanatar trona crystallizer | place: Russia: Kulunda steppe | collected 2011-07
ATGCGCGTGGCAGATATCGTTTGCATCGCTCTTCCTCAGTTTGGTGAACTGATCCCTCGAATTCCGGCGTTAGTGACCCATACTATTATTTATTCTTCACAGATGCGTGGCTATGGCAATCCCGTCGAACTGTCCGGACTGCGGAGATATGGATCTCGACGTGGCGAGTATTCCCCCACAGAACCACGATCGAAGTGATAGTTGGGTTACCCGGACGACGGACACGTCGTGTTCCCACAGTACGTGGTTTGAGTAATCCTCCTAGTGGCTGGTGCCGGGAAGTCCTATTGTTGCTGACGGTCTCCGCCGAATACTCTTGAATCAGCCAGGATGTCTTCGGCGACGAACGTTGACGAAGCGGTTGTGGCTATGTCATATGAGGTGTTCGGAGTGTCAGCGAGGATCGCATGGTTGACCCCGAGGAGGTCTCATGGCTCGGAAATGTCGAGCCACTGACCCTGAGATCGGACACTACGAATCTGCTGGGTCGCAACAGCTCGAAAAGGATGGTAGTGAGCGCGTGCTCGCCCTGTTTTTAGGGGTGAATGCTTCCACCTGAACTGCTTCGTCGATAAGCCTCATTCGTCTGATTATCGGTGAAGTGGGGCCGGACTCTGAATATCAAACTAAAAGCTATTTATCCTCCTTTGTCGTCTGCCGTTATATGAGCGAAGCGATGGTAAACCCGGAAGTCAATAACGGGTACGATACCGAAAGTGAGTCCGAGACGTGCCCGTGGTGTCAACAAATCGTTCGTGGCTCTGGCGTCGAAGTAGGTCCGACACCTGACCGTTCCGCCTGCTCAAACACTTGGACGTTCCACGAGGAGTGCTCCGACCATTGGGAGATGTGTATCGTCCGGCTCGAACGTCTCGCTCGAGAAGGGAAACGGCACACGTTAGTCGACTATCCGATCCGGCACGGGATTGATGACATGTATCAGGACCCGTAGCTTCTTGTCTTCCCCAGTCTACTTTCATATTCTGCTGGGGGCCATCCGGTCTTACAGTAGCCTAATTATACGGGTGGACTGGGAGAGTCCTAACCGAATATGCCTTCTTCCGTTAGTCTTATTTACAGTAGCGTAAATTGTTACTTGGACACAATATATTGACCATAAGTTTTTGCATGTCTGGAGGGCGCAAGGACAGCCATTAGGAATGTTCAGACCGTGCAAAGATGGGTCAGTTCAACTCACATATGGCACAAACAGGGACTAACAATAAACCAATTGAACAAGGGAGTCAACTATCAAAGACCGTCTGTGTCGTCGGTCTCGGCTACGTTGGGTTGCCGCTCGCAGTCGGCTTTGATAAGGCTGGTCACGACGTTCGTGGATATGATATCTCCGCGTCGACGGTAGATCAACTTCGTGACGGGACGGATCCGACAAACGATATCGGCGACGAGAGAATCCGAAAAAGTAAAATCAAGTTCGGCACAGACCCGGAACTGATATCGGGATCCGATGTGGTTGTGATCACAGTCCCGACGCCGATCACGGATGATGAGATGCCAAACCTTGAGTTCGTTGAGAGTGCCGGCCGAACTATTGGCAAACACCTCAGTAAGGGCGCGATTGTCGTGCTCGAATCGACGGTGTTTCCCGGTGCGACACGGGAGGTGCTCGCCCCGGCGGTCGAGGAGACATCTGGATATCAGGTCGGCGAAGAGTTCTCGATCGGGTACTCTCCCGAGCGTCTCGTCCCGGGTGACGAGCGGCACAGCTTGGAGAACGTCATGAAGATTGTCAGCGCGGACGATCCGAAAACACGTGCTGAGTTAGTCAAACTGTACGAGAGTGTCGTTGACGCCGGCGTCTATGAGGCACCCTCGTTGGAGGTTGCGGAGACCGCCAAGTGTATCGAGAACGTTCAACGGGACGTAAATATTGCGCTGATCAACGAATTGTCCCTCGCATGTGACCGACTGGGGATCGACTCAAACGCAGTGCTTGAGGCGGCGGGCACGAAGTGGAATTTTCATGATTACCGGCCAGGACTAGTGGGCGGTCACTGTATTCCTGTGGATCCGTTCTTTTTCATTTACCAGTCAAAGAAGAACGGTTTTGACCCCCAGCTGATTGAAACCGCCCGAGAGGTCAACGAGTACATACCTAAACACGTCGCGCAAAAGACGATCAAAGGGCTCAATCAAGCTGGAAAGGTACTCAAAGAAAGTCGGGTGTTGGTACTCGGGCTTACGTATAAGCCGAACGTTGAGGATATTCGCACTTCGGCGATCGATGGGACGATCGAACATCTCGAGGAGTACGACATTGAGGTTGTCGGTCACGATCCGAATGCGCGAGATGATGCGATACGTGGCGAGTTCGAGATTGACGTGCAGTCCGAACTTGAGTTTGAAGGATTTGACGCAATTATCCTGGGAGCAGCCCACGATGAATACGCAAAGTTAGATTTCAAGCAGGTTGTAGCAGAACTTGATGGGGAGGCCGTAATTACTGATTCAGAGGGTATTATCCAAAGCGACGTTGAAGAACTGGATGTACAATACGAGAGGATCTAGATGTATCGCGACCACAAAATTGGTGTCATCATTCCCGCTTACAACGAAGAAGGGTTCATCGGCGATGTCATTCGGGAGATGCCGGAATACGTCGACCGTATGTTCGTCATCGACGACTGTTCCACCGATGGGACATGGGAAGAGGTAATGGAGGCTGCACGGGAAGATGCCAAGGGGCTCTTCCCGAAGGATGTCCCAGAAGAAGGACGCATTGTCGCTGATGGTGGTACGTCACTTTCGGGTCGCGCCGTGTATCACAATATGATTGGGCGTGTCGTACCAATCCAACACAAAGAGAACCGAGGTGCTGGCGGTGCAATTAAGACTGGGTACCTCGCTGCGTGCGAGGCTGATGTTGATGTGACGGTCACTGTTGACGGTGACGGGCAAATGGACCTGAGCCAGATGACGAAATTGTTAGATCCTATCGTCGAGGGGGATGCAGATTATGCGAAAGGGAACCGCTTGCTGTACAAGGAGTACCGTCAGGATATGCCGAAATTTCGTTTTTTGGGGAACGCCATTCTGACGTTCCTAACGAAGATAGCCAGTGGTTACTGGAAAACAATGGACCCACAGAACGGGTATACAGCCATCTCCGGGTATGCGCTTGACAACATTGGTGTAGAAGGGATGTACGAGTATTACGGGTACTGCAACGATCTCTTGGTGAAACTGAACGCGAAGGGGATGCGGGTGGCTGACGTGGCGATTCCCGCTGTGTATGGGAATGAAGAGAGTAGCATTCAGTACCCGACGTATATTCGGAAGGTCAGTGGAATGTTGTTGCGGAACTTCCTGTGGCGACTGAAGGTGAAGTATCTCGTATTAGACTTTCATCCGCTTGCGTTGTTCTACCTGTTTGGTGCCCTAATGGCTATGTTGGGGATTCTAGGCGGAGGATGGTCACTATTCGAGAAGTTTATGAACAATAATCCGCTGTTTGTACGAGCAATTTCGAGTCTGCTGCTGTTTAGTATCGGAAGTATGTTTATTATGTTTGCAATGATGTTCGATATGCAGGTGAACAAGAACAGTGAAGTGCAGATTCATGAATAAAATTCAACAATTTACTATTCAAGCAAAGAACCATCTCCAATCCGACACTTAATTAAGACATAAAACCCACGATAATACCGAATGAAAAACAAAAATATATTGGTAATTGCTCACCGATACAGCCACTTTACAAAAGAACAGGTTGATGAACTGGCTAATAAAGCAAATGAAATACACATATACGTACGATACAACCGCTTTACAGATCTCAGCAACTTTCTGGGGTTAGAATCACTTAAACAGTACGGAAAGCATGATAAAATAGCTAATTCTCAGCCGGAAAATGTATTTGTACATCCGACTCCACTCACATACCTGCCAATAGATAGATGGTATCAATACCTTGGGCGGCACCATTATCTAGCTGTTCGTCGAAAAGTAGCAAAGAATCCGGTAGACTTCGATATCATACATTCTCACTTCACTTGGACCGCGGGATATGTCGGTGCCAGACTAGGCCAAGAGTATGAAATTCCAAGCGTGTTAACCGTTCATGAAGACGTTGACCGACTCGATGACGAACTATCGTGGGACAATGACGATCTTAAATTGACACTCCGCAATACGGATACGATAATTAGAGTCACCGAAAAAGATGTTGAACGATTAGCGTACTTTAACGAGGATGTCCGTTCAATACCGAATGGATATGATAGGGACCGATTCCCGATCTTGGAAACGAAAGATGCCCGAGCAGAACTTGGACTTCCAGAGGATGCCACTGTAATCTTTTCACTGGGAACGCTTATTCCCAGGAAGCGACCGAAACTATTGATGCAGGCTGTCTCTCAACTGCCCCAAGATAACCTTATTTTCGCTATTGCGGGACGAGGAAAGTTACGAGACGAAGTTGAAGATCTTGCGGACGAACTGAGTGGTAAAATTGATTTCCGGATACTTGGTTATATTTCGGATGATCAGTTAGCGTGCTGGATGAACGCCTGCGATATCTTCGCCCTCGCAAGTTCGTCAGAAGGCAATCCTACTGTGATGTTCGAAGCGCTGGGTTGTGGAAAGCCGTACGTTGGAACGAACGTGGGTGGCGTTGAAGAAATAATTAGTGAAGGAAAAAATGGTCTCTACTGTCCACCGGACTCCGAAAAAGAGCTCGTTCGAACTCTTCAAAAGGGGATACAAACGCAGTGGGATCGTGAAGCAATTCTGGAGGAAGCAGAACAGTTCACGTGGGAAACCATAGCTGATCAGGTCTGGGGAGTATACCAATCTCTATGGGAAAAAGATGAGAACACTACAATAAGCGATCACAAGTCATCGACTAAGGAGCACTGAACCCATGGCTACTGTACTAATTATATCCCCTGGCCATTCTCCATCAAGGGTTCGTCGACAACCCTGGGCGTACCTGCAGGGGATCGCCGACCAACTTGATACAGCAGGCCATGACGCCGTCGTCGTGGGGGACGGGCCAGTTGAAGAAGACGAACCACTCTCAACCGGATTCGTACAGGTCGATTCGGTTCGGGACCCAGAGGACATCGAAGCCGCCGCCGCGGAAATTGCTCCAGATGTCTGTCTCTGGTCAGTCAGCCCCTCGACTTCAATCTATCTATTCAATCGACTCCCGCAGGTTGGGGCAACAATGGGTGCTATCGTTCCAGGTCCCCTTTACACGGCGCGAGATCTCAGTTCGCAGCTCACTATTCGCGATCTATTCCGTTTTTCGTCGTATGCCGCAATAGCAATAAGTTCGCTCGTCCCGGAGACAGTATTCTCCTCATTTCTCCGCCGTCAATTCGATATCTTCATCGCACCAACGATGACAATCCTCGAAAACCTAGAGGATCATGGAGTTTCGATGGACGACACAATCTACGTTCCACATGGTTCAGACTGTGGAATCCTAACGACTCCCTCGGAGAACGACAGGTTTCGAGAAATCGTTCCAACCCCCCCAGAAACTGGCTACATAGTGAACTTTGGGCCACCGCGACCAATTAGAGGTGTCTTCGATTTCGTCGAAAGCCTACTCTTGCTCCGCAATAGAGGATATGACGTACAGGGCGTCTTCTTGGCGCGGATTGATGATGGAGACGATCAGGCCAAATTGAACCGTATCGAGCAGAAACTTGCAGATCGTGGAGAGCAAGATGCCATCCTTATTGTCGATGAATACTTGCAGCCGTTCGAGCTTAAAACATATATTGAAAATGCCAAAGCATCTGTTCTGCCGTACAGACTCGTCCAATCAACCGTTCCGATATCAATCCTTGAGGCTATCGGCCTTGGCTCTCACGTCGTGACTACCGATGTTGACGGCGCACGGGAGTTAGTGCCGTCAGGATTTGCCGTACCCACGAACGATCCCAAGGCGATCGCGTTGGCTATCAGGCCTATTCTCGACGGTGATACAAACGAGAACCCAAGCGGTGAGTCTAGCACTCAGCACTATCCGTCATGGTCTGAGGCAGTTAGCCCGCTCCTCGAAACTATCAAACAAGATCACCGCGGTGGAAACAATAATGAATAAGATATTCCACGACTGGATGAGAGTGACTAAATAAACCTAACAAAAGATGTTACCATGACTGTAGCAGATTATTTTTACCCAGAAAGTTCGCTTCCGACAGATCTTATCACGATCGGCTTTGTTGGATGTGACGGGACTGGCACAACAACGCACGCTAAACATACATCCGAATATCTCCAATCCAAGGGGCTCCAAACCCAAACAGAGTGGATGCGCTTCGATCATCGCCTATCTCTCCCAGTGTTGGCATTGGGCCGATTGCTCGGAAAGACACCGAAATTCGAGGGGGATGACGGCTACTCAGCACGTGGCCACAACTTCGAAGAGTCACGATTCCTCTCAGAACTGTACAAGCAAACCCTCAAAGTAGATCAGTCGATGTTTGCGCGACGAACTTTCAAATCAATCGGAGACGATGTCGATGCCCTCGTCTTTGATCGATTTATTCTTGATGCACTGGTTGACCTGGCCGTTGCGACAAAGGACTTTTCGGTCCTTCGTGGTTCTATCGCCGATGATTTTCACAGTCTGGTTCCAGAGAACGCTGTGGTTATTGGTCTTGATTGTGATCCAGATGTGATCTCTGAACGTCGGCCAGATGTCGCACCGGATCCACATATAGAACTCCGTATAGAAGCGTATCGTGATCTTTATAAACACATGGATATTCCCACAATAAAAACATCGAAACCATTAGAAGAAGCTAAAACGGAAATCAAGGATATTATCAAAGATAGGACAATTAGTGAGCGAGGCACTGTCTAGTTTAGCACCTTCTGAGCTGGTGCACGGTGGTTGAGTGTCTGATGTGGTCGCTACCGATTATAATACTTGACGAAGGCGGCGAGCCACTGCGGTGCGCTCGCCTCACTGCCCACCCACGAGGCATGGAAGCGGTCGATCCGCATCCTGGAGGTGTGAAACCACTTTTCAATGTAGTTTCGAGATGAGTAGTCGAGCCGACCGCTGAGGTCAAGGTGCGCGAGGGCAGTCAGATAGTCGTAGCCATCGACCAGAAACACGGTTGCGGCGTCGGTGCCACGTCCTTTGAAGAGCTCAGCACCCAATAGAAGTTTTGTTTCGGTGTCGATCGCCGCATACAGCCAGTGCAAGGTCGCTATTGATTCGGACAGCCGACTCGTCGACAGCGATTCTTGACGGCTTCGCCGTCGTCAGATCCGCCAAGCAGTCGTCCAGCCGGTGAATCCACTGCCAAACGCCCCATGGGAGCGATCTAGACCGAGGCGTCCTAAGACGGCGGTTTGTTTCCCTAATCGATACGCTAGCAGCGTTGAGACGTACGCCGAACGCCCTGACGGGCGTCGGCCTCCGCTCACGCTGCCAACGCTCAATATTCTCCACCGCGAACGTTTCTTTAAGCAGGTCGCTGAGTAGCATGAGCCACTGGCTCTTCGACCTGCTCGTTCCTTATCTGAACAGTGCTGTGAGTGGAGTTGTTCAAATTTAAGATGTTTATATTAGTTTATTTTTTAAATATAATAATTCATCTTGGGCCAATATATAAAATATGCCAAAATATAATATTATGCCAAATAATAGATGTCCTAACAGATTGACCAGCGGAGACGACTCCAAGGGAAAGAGTTGTAATATAACAAACATTAGTAATGAAGATACAGCAGAAAAGAATACCACGGTATTACTTATACTAGCTCCCACATATTTCAACACATAAAATTGGGTATAACCTGAAATTATTATTGCCGTCATTATCGATGCCAGCACAGCTCCTGCTATACCCCATATTGGTACTAAGACCAAATTTAGGACAACATTAGAACCAGCCCCAATTAAATTGACACCCCCAAGTTTTTGTGTTTCTTCTCTGGCTGTAAACACATATGTATTCATATTAGCATATCCCTTCAAGTACATTGCTACAGATAAGCCAATGATTGGCACAAGTGACTTCTCGGCAATCCTTTCGGTGGATATCAGAGTCAGTAAGTCATTTGACACTAATATAAGTCCGAATACAGATGGAATTCCAACAACTGCATATGCAGCGTACAAATCATAGTATGCGTCTTGTACGGCATCATGATTGTCACTCTCCCATGCTTCCACAACTTGAGGATAGAGGGTAGGCGTAATTACATTAGTAAGTTTTGATATAATGCCACCAACACCAAGACAAGCAGCATAGATCGCTACTGCAATAGGTCCGACAAAAATACTAATGATAATTTTATCAGCATTAGTTATAACACTTTTTGATAATTCTCTAGGAACCATCGGAATACTAAATCTTAGGTGTTGCCCTGTATTTTGGAAATCAGGTACTGAAATGTGATCTCGATACATAAAAACATACAAAGTATTCAGAGAAATGATTATAAATCCTATGGACAATAGGATCTTACTTAGTTTATTGAAATAAATTGATGAAATGATAACGGCAACAAGCTCAGCTAATATATTCATAACATATAGGAACTCATATGATCGGATTTCCCCCAGAGACCGAGGTAAATTGATCAACATGATATTATGTATTTTGGCAATGATGATGATAGGAATCGCAGCAATGCCAACAGGGCCCAAGAAATTTATGTTTGAAGAGGATAAAATAAGGCCGTTACTTAAAATATAGTACACTATTATAGCCATCGATATAGATGAGAATATAGAGATGCTTAGCAAATTGGAGAATATCCTATTGTTAGTTGAGGTGCTCATATAACGAATTAAAGATCCCTGTAAATGGAAATTTCCAATAACTGTGGAGATGCCTATAATTGCAAATACGGTTGCCCACACACCATAGGCTTCTTCAGATAACCAATTGGTTAGTATATATATATAAATTATCCCCTTAAAAATAGTTATAGTTATTCTAAACATAGAGTAAACACTATCTGTAAGAATAGATCTGATATTCATTTATTTATATTGGATTATATACTACACTATTATCAATCGGATTAGAAAGCTCATACGAGTTGCTTTTTAAGTAGGAATTGAGCGTATCAAACGCACTACTTTTCGTATCTATTTCAGAAGATTCAATCGGTATATTGTGCTTCTCAATCATATTTTTAAGTTTGTTTTTATATTCCAGAGAGTAATTTTCTTTATGTAGCAAAGCGTGATAGAGAAGAGAATAAAAATGGTGTTCTGGATCTGGCACATTGAAACCATCGTTGAACTTCCTACGACTCAAAATGTCGATCTCCCAGCTGGTATCATAGTAACTATCACCAACATATCGAAAGTCAAACGTAATATTCTTACCATTAATAGAAACAGTATTTTGTACTCTTGAAGGGTTAGAATGCAACTCTTCAGAATTTGTTATGTGGCACATCTCTAAATAGTTTGAACACAATATATCAATATCACCATGATTATTTTTATAATTATCATCTGGGAGGGGCCCGAAGTTTCGAATGACAACGTATGGTATTGTGGAGTTAAGTACGTAAAACAACTCTTCCAGACTTTTCCAACCGTTGGCTCCCTTTAGATCTCTCTCTAGAGATAAAACCTCTGTACTTCTATTAGAATCATTATAACGTTCCATAACATCTTCTGGAGATTTTCCTAATAAAAGTGTTAAATCATGACTCGTTTCATAATAAGAGTCTGTGGCATGGATCTTATGTCCTCCACCCGTCCATCTTCGATATTTACTCTTCCTGTTGTATGTGTTAATATTCACCCTTTTGTATCCTTGATTTGTTTTTCGAATCCGATATTCTGGGGATGGGTCACTGACGACTATCAGTCTGAATGAATCTGTTCCAATATGTTGTTGCTTCTTTGATTCATCAGGCAAATTCTGGCCGTAAAATCTCGATAGATTTTCCGAGAATTTATCAGTTGACCATTTAATCTCATACGAACGGATAACTTCAAAATAATCAGATATATCGTCAAAAATCTTATTGTATGACTCCATCGCGTTGGCCCAAATTATAAATAGATGAAGTTCAGGTCCAGAAGTATTGTTCAAAAGATGTTCAGACTGATAATTGCTTAACCCTGCTTGACCATCCACCGAGTACTCTTTTCCATATATATGGTTGTGCAAATTATATTTATGTTCTACCAATTTATTATAAACGTAATTATATGAATCGGATAAGAATCGGCGCGCCCCGTGGTTCCGAAACCTGCGGATGCCTGTTCGTATTGGAGGCATATGAGTATGTGAGGTATTTAAGTTGATAAATCCACCGAGTGTGTATTCTATAACTGTCCTCGATAACCCGGTTGAAATTCGTAACTTGTAACAGCGATTCGCAGGGGCGAATTAGTCGGTCTGATCAAGGCTGACGACATTCGCCAGAATGTCACTCTTCTCTAAGAGGTCGGCCACCTTGCCAATGTCCGTCGGGTGAAGATCATCGACAAGCGCGGTCATGAATTCGTTCGCCGTGTACTTGTAGTTCCCCTGATCGTCCTTCTCTACAACGATTTGTTGGCCTCGTACGGGTCGCAGTTCTGCTCGTTCTCTCCCATCCACATGTTGTTCAGGAGGATCATCCAGTTGAACAGGATCAAGCTCTGGTTTCGCATCGGCGTGGCCGATTTTGTCATGAAGTCGTGTTTCAACATCCGATAGGCCGTTTCGATATCCCAGCGGAGACGATAGTTAGCCACCAGTGCCACGCCACTACTGTCGACGGTCTCCGGATCGATGTTCGTGTAGAAGGCTTTCCAGTTCTTCGGATTTTTGAGGCCGATTCCGGCCCGCTTCAGCCGCTTCTCCGACGGTTTCACGAACAGGTAGTGGTTGGCATCGTCGGACGCACCGACCCTAATTTCGCAGGGCTGAGAGTTCCACGAATCTTCGCGCAGTTCCGCGCCCACGATGAGGTCCTCGAACGCGCCCACGTTCTGGGGCACGGTGATGACGAAGTCATGGTCGCATTCCTTCAGCTCGTCCTTGATTTCCCCGGTGTAGAAGTCTTGGTCGAGAAACACGCGCCCGACGTCGAACTTCACTCCCGAGTAGTTTAGAAGCTGATTCAGGTGGTAGTCACGCCGGCCCCGCCGGTTCCGCCATTCCACCGACTGCATGACGAACGTCATCGATACCGGCGTTCCCGTGAGGTCATCCGTCTTTAGTTAAGCGAGAAACCGCGTGATAGCGGCGGCTTATCGAGACATCTTTCGGAAGGAATGAGGAAGCCGAGTCTGTGTACGACAACGGCTCCTCATCTCGAATTATGCGTCGACTCATTACACTGTTTCCCTCCGAGTTCCTCGAAGAGTACGCCAAGGAACTCGGCGTGGTCGAACGTGACCGCAAACTCCAGATCCCTGCCTTCGTTTGGGCGTTCGTGTTCGGCTTCGCCGCAGGCGAAAGCCGAACACTCGCCGGGTTAAGACGCTGTTACAACTCTACTGCCGATGAGACGATCTCTCCCGGTGGATTCTATCAGCGGTTGACACCGACGCTTGCGGAGTACTTCCGCGACCTCGTCGAGGCTGCGCTCAACGAGGTCGCTGTTCCTAACGCTGTTGACGCTGATCTCGACCGGTTTAGAGATGTGATGATCGCTGATGGAACGGTGTTGCGGTTACACGAATTTCTCTCAGACCAGTTCGAAGCCCGCCACGAGGAGCAGGCAGGAGCGAAGCTCCACCTGCTCTACAATGCCACAGAGCAGACGATTGAACGGCTCGATACTGCTAACGAGAAAACGCACGACAGCACCTTGTTCAAAACAGGGCCGTGGATTGAGGATCGCCTCATGCTGTTCGATCTCGCCTAATTCAAATACCGCCGGTTTGCGCTGATCGACGAGAACGACGGCTA
>LFFM01002587.1_pt1 | contig 11861 bp, 9 predicted proteins | sample 643131 | NCBI WGS metagenome assembly LFFM01 (sample SAMN03777445, study PRJNA286221) | soda lake metagenome | biome: soda lake; feature: Kulunda steppe; material: water; isolation source: sample Tc-Br brine of Tanatar trona crystallizer | place: Russia: Kulunda steppe | collected 2011-07
ACCAAGCAGCCAGCTCGTCTTGAGAGTCACTCGCTATGTTTCCGTCCAGTCGAGAAACAATCGTGTTAGCTGTCGCCGTGATAACTTCGAGGAGCTCTTCATCGAAGTCTTCTTCAGCGTTATCTCCGGAGAGTTCCGTGGTTTCGTGTTCGGTTATGCCTTCCGGCGGGGCCACGTACTGACATAGTTCGGTAATCGAGTCGGGACTCGAGGCGCCATAGGTTTCCCCAGTCGATACCGAGAGATTCCAACAGTTTGACTGTTCTGATCCTTCACGTGACATCTATTTAATATTATTTGATGACTCTGCTGCTTAAAAGGGTAAGCCCCCAGAAGTAGTGGAATCTTCAAAAAGAGACGAGTATTATCGTTCGAGCTGTTCCGGCGGGGGGAGTTCCGCCTTTGCTGCGAGTTCGCCTCTATATCGCTTGATGCGTTCGATCATTGCCTTCTCCCCGTCTTCTGACTGCGGTACCGCCTGCTGAATCTGAAATAAGGCCAACCGGACAGCGTAGTTGTACTCGCTATCATCCAACAGATTGTTCTCTGCAATGTTGATGTTCGCGCCGATGTAATCAAGACCCTGCTCGGTTTCGGCCAATACTTCCCGTCCAAGCTGCTCGACTTCTTCGAGTACAGCTATCCGTTTGTCTTTGATACGGTCATTACCCCCGCCGTCACCATTCATATCGTCCGTCATTGCAAACCTGTAAAATAACCACCCACTTAAAAAGGTAAGCCCTGGAATAAGACTTATAATACTCTGATCAAATTCCGCATCTTCTCAGGTAATCGGACTTATTTCAACCTGAGCATTAATCCGGCTGCCGTCTTCCATTTATTTTCGTATAGGTCCAGATCCGTTTCGCCCGAGAGGTTAGTTCTCTCTCTACGGTAAGGTCAACGAATATTTCATTGATGATGACGCTACGACGCCACTGGCAGGGATTTCTGAATGTTTCATTAATGTTCCTGTGCCCGTTCGGTATCTCGCTCTACCACTGGCTGGATTTCCGCACATCACGAACAGATGGGCCCTGAGCTAACAGAGTATACTGAGCGGCTCGCCGAAGATTGTCTCAACTGGGGCCGCCCGACTAATGACTCGACGCGATTGACGAGAAAACGCAAGAGAGAAGGTTATTCAACGCCGGATCACGGCTTGATAGACGACTGTTTCGTCGTCGATCTAGCGTACGTCAAGCAGAATCCTTCTTTCCATTAATCGTTTCCAGTCAGTCTACTCTTCGAGGATTTAGAGCAATTGCGTGACGTAGGGACTGTTCCCCCAACTCCGATGTGAGCTGATCACCGTAATGAGTGTCCGAGCCTCCGCGTGAGCCATATGCCCGTTCCGGGCATAGTCACAAATGAGCCGCGGCGTCGGGACGATACGCGGTCCGCTGAGTACAGCATGAATCAGTGGGAAGTTCGTCCCGCCGAACTCGTCGGTGAGTAACCCGTCGACGGCGAGCGCATTCGCAAGGATGATGCCATCGGTTTCGCCGTCGTCGAGGCCGAACGTCGGACGGGCGTCCGGGGTGTTGTCGCGCTCATACGGATCCTGAACCGTGTAGTGGTTGCTGGCGGCGAGGACGTTGTTCGCAGCAGCGGCGTGTATATCCTGATACTGTGCAATGACGCGGAGTTCTTCGATTACTTCCGGTGGCACGAACACGTCACAAGAGGTAAGCAGGTACTGGAACGGGTCCGGGGTGTCGTTGGTGTCGGACGCCGTGTCCGCACGAGGAACAGCGAGACTGACCAGCGCACTGGTGTCGCCCACGACGGTTCGCAGTCGTGATTCGCTCATCGATCGTCGTCTACGGTGTCGACCGAGATCGCATCGTCATGATAGACGTCGACATCATCGGGCGCGTCGATATTGAGCGGTTCGTCTTCGAGGTCGGCTTTGAGGAGACGGAGTCGCTGAGCAGTCTCGGCGCCGACCAACTGCTTGACCGCTTCGAACTCAAGCTGGCCGTCGTAGTACTTCGTGGCGACCAGCTCCTGGAACGTCTCGCTGTCAGCGGTCTCTTCGATATATTCGCGGATGGCTTCGACGAGCAGATCCGTCCGATCTTTGTCGAAGAGATCGGCAATCGCATCGAGCCGGTCAACGAGGTACTCCGGCGACTGAAAATGGACCCGTCGTGGGTCATCGCTCGTGCCCATTCTATGTGCATATTTTGCACATAGGTGAATAACTGTTTCGGCGTCTGCACATGGCTTGCACATCGATAGCGTGGATTCCAGTTCTGGGTACGATTTATCGGAGGTCACGCGCAGGTCAGCAGGGGTGAGGGGCGTCACCATTTTGCAATCCATTAAGTATGGCTCTGAGAAGTCACAGGTATGCAATATGATATTGCAACGACAGGCGATCACGTGAGTCTGCAAATCAAGCGACCTGATCTGCCGGATGACGAGCAGCAACGTGAGGCTATCCTCGATGATCTCGAAACGGCTGTTAAGACAGTACTCGCCGAGCACGGACTCAACGACGATGGTTTGCGAACGGTCGATGGCCATACGTACTCCTCGATCAAGACTAACTGTCCGCTGTGTGGCGACCGGCTACAATTGATCGAGCCGTCACTCGGGCCGAACAATGGTGCGTTTGCAACGGCGTTGTGCGAGTGTGGGTGGTGTGGCGATGCGATTTATCGATTGATCGACTTGCATGAGAGACACTCTCGACCTGCAGATGATTGTGCTGACTCCGGTAGTGGTGATCCTGATACTGAGAGTGACGAATCGAGTAGCGTCCGGCTGTATGACCTCCAGCCAAGGTATCTCCCCTACTGATGCGTCGCCGAATATCAGCTATCTCAGAACCAACAAAGACAAACTCAGAACTCAAAAATGGTATTTAATCCACCTACAGACGATCTGGAAGACTTCCCGACACTGAAAGAACAGAGTGCAGCACAAGAGGGAGACAGACAGAACCAAGGAGTCACGCTCACCGAGATGCTGGCTGTTGAAGAAGGAGATGCGATTGCTGTTCGAGCAGTTGATGATGAGTCAACCCAGTCGATTATTGCAGGACAAGTCACGCCGTTTGTTTATAGTGCGCCAGCGATCGAAACTATCAAACAATGTGCTGAAGCGCTTGGGTTCACCAGTTTCCTGGCCTTCGAGGCCGATACGTGGTGGCGTCTGTCGGAGGGAGACTGGATCGATCGTAGTCACGAATTACACGACCGACCGCAGATGCGAAAGTTCATCGATTCGACGCCCAGAGACGCACCGCCGTGTTCGCTGGCCTACCGGGACACCGGAGATATCGGCCTCGTGATTCCGATGCCTGCCGGGAACGGATCACGTATTGTTCATTACGAGCCGGGTCATTACGGGCGGGTTGTTGAGTTTAATTATGGAGCTTGGGTCCAGCCTGAGCTACTGCTCCCAGATGGCTACAGCCCACCGTAGTGCTACTTTCACGACGACAAAATGACGATTCGAGAAATGTGATCATCAGAAGAGACGTCTGAACTCGGTGTCGACTCGCCTGAAGGGTTGACCATCGAGCTAACGAATCAAGTGCAGCTAGAGTTGAGTTCTTGACAGAGCGAACTCGTCGCGTGCGATGACCAGCGCAAGCAAAATTAATGATCTCTCCATCATTCGGGGACGGCACTGCCGCGTGTATTTCTCTACCTAATTCCCGTGTTTCGTAAGGCAGTACGGAAGCCCCATTACTTCAACTGCTTCAACGTCAGGTGCTTTCACGACGGCTTGCCCTTTCCCGAAGTTTGGCAGATCTGCGGCGAACTCTGAGGGGATTGACGATACATCGTCAACGACCTCCGATTTCAGGCCGAGGAAAACGTTCGTGTTGATTTGCTTGAGAACGTCGTCGTCGACATCGTCCGGGTTTTGAGTGATGAGACAAAGGCCGAGTTTGTACTTCCTGCCTTGTTTGACTGCCACGCGAGCACGGCGAAGAATGTACTCTTCACGAAGACTATCCGCGCTTGCAAAGTAGTTGTGTGCCTCATCAACAGCGACCAGAAGCGGTGTGTTACGAACAGCAGAATCGACTTGGTAGTCGTCGATTTTATTCTCGATAATGTACGAAAGTATCGACAGCACTGTGAGACTGTCCTTGCCACCGTTGAGGTGGCTCGTAGGGATCACGGTGACTTGTCCCTCACGGAAAATCTCGTCGGAGATATCTGGGAGGAAGTCTGTTCCCTGGTCGAACACTGAATGGAATGTTCTTCTGTCAACCCGGCGCTGAACAGCACCCCATGTCCCGCTCCCGATATCGTTCTCATCACGAAGTCGACTATTTTCGTCGTCATGATCGTCAAGGAATTTGAGGAAATCCTCGTATTTCGGCCGGGAGACGGAGCGATCAGAGTAGCTTGACTGTTCGTCGAAGCACGAAAAATACGCGTCGATGCAGTCGATTATCGCCCCGCGAGTAATCTCCGTCGGTTTGTACGGCATCAACAACTCTGGCCGACCGCGCACAATCTCGAACGGGATCGACAGTTCACGGCTTTCCGTCGTCGACGGCGCGTTCGTCCCACCGACTTTTGGAATGAACACTTCAAGATCGTCAACCCCTCCGTGTTTGATATTATGCTGTCGAAGTGTGCGTTGGATTGCTTCGTTGTCCTCAATCTCTGGGTTGTCCTCTCGCATTTCCCAGTATTCGTTCTCCGGATCGAAGACGACAAGGTTGAGACGACGACGCTGCTCCTCTCCGGTGTCGTGATGGCGAATCGGGTACCGCTTCTCGGAGATGAACTGTCGGAGAATATTCTTGGACAGGTGTGTCTTCCCTTTTCCAGTTGAGCCAGCAACGAGCTCGTGGCGGAATATGGCTGGTTCTCCGTCTTCTACCTCACCCGTTTCACGGTCGATACCGGGATTGCTGAGGTAGTAAGGGAACTTCTTCTCATTGACCGTCATTGCTTCCCCGCCAACGGATAGCCATCCAGCGAAGATTCCTTCTCCAGGTATATTCAAACCGGTGCGGAGACAGTCTTCATCTCGGGCAAGTCGGGCTGTGGAATTTGGCTTTGGAATACGGTTAACGATCCCACTTTCAATGTCGTCAGAAGAGACATCGTGGAGGATTGCGAGTGGTTCCAGTTCGGCGAGCTGAACGTACTCAGATTCGTCTAAGTCAACGAATGTACTGATTTGGTTGTGAGCGTCAGATTTGTCGTCGAGATCAGTATACGGTTCGTATCGCAGCGTGTCCGTGACCGCGAATAACTCGGAGTCGTCGCCCGGATACGGGATCTGAACGTAATCGCCGAGTCGAATGTCGTCTCGGGACTCTGTCCGTATAAACACGTTTACCTGGTAATCTCTACGACTGACGTGAATTTCTTCGCTCGCTACAACGTGCCCAAATTCGTCATCTGCTGGAGCGGATACGCCACTTGGAACGCTTCGCTCCGGAACTTCTGTGCTGTTCGATTGCGTCTCTTCGTCAGTTTCGGTGGAAGTGGTCGTTTCGGGACTCCCACTCGTCTCATCATTGTCGTCTTCAATCGGGTCGTTTTCGAGGATGTCGTCGATGTTGTCACTCATAATTTCGGCTGTCTTCTAAGTAGCTCCACCGACCGTCGCGGTTGTAATCGAATGCGGGTTCGACGGTTTGGAGTGCGTCGCGAATTGTTTTGCGGTTGTCCGGACTAATACGTGCGATACGATCGGCTCTTGCAACGGCACGTGGGACGTCACCTTGACGCGCAATCTCTTTCAATGCCTTCAAACGGATTTGATCACGCTGGCCCTCATCAGTGAGGAACAGGGCCGGTGTTTCGATTCTGAACACGTTCCCCGTCTTCGGCGTCCTAACATAGCAGAATGCGCGCCGGTAGTCGTGAGGACGACCGTGATTGAGGCGGGGACCGACTGCTTCCAGTAGATCGAATGATTCGCCGCGGAGTTCGACGTTCGTCTGTACGAACCACGAGGTGTACGTCAAGTGATCAAGACTAAAGTCACGAAGCACTTCGCCCATGAACTGGTTGTCACGCAACCACGGAACATCGCGGAGAGTGCCATCTGCTCCTCGCAGGTTGTTCCGAGAAATCTTTTCTCGTAGTGACTCGGTCACCTCGCCCATCGAAGAGGTTTTTACAACGCCAAGAACGGGGAGTTCACGCTCGTAGCAGGTATCAACGACTTCGACGTAGTTTTTGATCACCTCTTTCGGGAGGTCCCAACTCCCAACGGGCGCACCCTGTCCAGAACGATCGAGCAACGTCCAGTAAATCACGCCCAGGGGATACACGGACCCATCAAGGAACAACGGGCCGTCCACATCATCGAGACACTGCCGCGCGTGTTTCCCTTCGGCGAGTCGCTGAACTGTGGACGTGAGGATCGATGTCACATTCGTCCGCTGTCGCATCTCTGGAATACGGATGATCTGTCCCTCGACACCGCCCTGATCAATCGTCTCTTGGTGGAGCGTGACGTCATCGTCTTCAAGATAAACGCCAGTTACGACCGTTCCTTGCTGCTCGGGCTCTCGATCGGCGTCAGCTCCACTTACCCCGAGTTTAGCGTGCGCAGTGTCGACGACCAATCCGTTGTTGTACTCAAGCGGACGGGTTGTGCTGGCGTCAACGCCGTACGTCGGCCCATCCCAGGGATCATTCGCCCACGTACCAAGCTCCGCTTTGCGTGTCTTGGAGTACGACAGTTCGCCCAGCGGTTCAACCGTTCCGCCATCGTGGCTAAGCAGATCGAACAGCTGCCGAGCGTGTGTTGCTTGATCCGCTACTTCACGCGGCACACCGGCGTCGATGTGTTCAGCGAGTTCCTGGACAACGTTGAACGCGCGCTCATCCATTCAATCATCACCAGTAGCGGGACTCCCCGTTCGAACATCCACGGTACTGGCGTTCGTCTCCTCATCGATTGTGACGATGCACTCACGCTCAGCTCCTTGGATAAGCCGCTCGTCATGCGATACAACGATTACCTGTGGGACGTCCCAGTCTGTAATGCTGTCGAGCATCTGCTTGAGACGGCCAACGTGTCCCTCGTCGAGGAACGTCGTCGGTTCATCGAGGATGAATGGCGGGAGTCGTCCGCTGTCGCCTTGACGCATTTCTGCGATGAGCTTGTATATCCCAGCACGAAGTGCGAGATTCACGATTGCACGCTCCCCGCCACTGGCGTTACTCGGATGCTCAACCGTGCCGTCATCTCGGAGGAGTTGGATTGCGTACGGTGTTCCATCGGGCCCCTCATCGAGGATCCGGACCTGCTGATAGCTGCTGTTCTTGTAGATATCGCTGAAGATGTCGTTCGTATACTCGTTGACGTACGCGAGGTACTGCTCGCGGAGGTCGGATTTCGCGCCTTGATATACACGCATCATCTGATCAAGTTCATCAGATCGATCCTGCGCCCACTCACGTTTTTCCTCCGCGAGCGCGAGTCGATCTTGGAACCGCTGGAGCTGTTCAAGCTCGTTTGCAAGGACATCTCGATCCGACCTGTGCGACTGGAGTTCCGCTTCAAGATCCTCAACTGTCGCTTCACGTTGGTCAATTCGCTCCTCGACGGACTCCAATTTCGCTCGCGCTTCCTCAATCTCTACTTCTCCGAGTTCCTCTTCGATCTCCTGGATTTCGTCTTCAACGTCAGAGAGTTGCTTGTTTATCGTCTCGATCGAGTCACGAGCATGACCGATATCCTTCTCGTGACTTTCTATGTCTCCCTGAAACTCATCGATCGCGTCGTACGCATCGACAGCGTCACTAACACAGCTGCGTTGTTCCTTCGCTGTCTCGATAGCATCTTCGGCAATCTCTAACGCAGCCTGTGTGTCCGCGACTGTCTCTTGCTGGGCATCAATCTGGTCCGAAAGCGTCTCGATTTCTGCGTCAAGGTCCTCACGTTCAGCTTCTGTCTCTTCGTACTCATTTTGTAGCTCTTCGAGGTTGTCGACGCGTTCCTCGTGTTGCTCACGCAACTCGTCGACACCGTCGAACGCGTACATGACGGCGTCCCCATCCTCGATACGCTCTTCCAGCTCAGAGACCTCTGCTTCGAGATCAGTGATCTCAGCTTCAAGCTCAGCTACTGTAGACTTTGCCTCGTCAAGCTCGCTTTCAGCCTCGGCCAGTGTTTCTTGTTCTTCGTCTAATTCATCGCGGAGTTCGTCTAGTTCAGTTTCGAGAGTTTCGACCTGTTCTTCCGCCGCCAAAACAGAGTCGTTGCGGAACTCTCGAAGATTAATTGCCTCCTCCCGAAGCTCATCTAGCTGATCCCGGTGTGCAAGGTGGTCATCACGCGTCTGTTTTGCCGCCTCCAATTGCGTTTCCAATTCAGTGATCGCTGCTTCGATGTCGCTGAGTTCGCTGTCGAGATGGTCAGCATCAACCTCTTGACCACACTTCGGGCAGGTTGCAAGGCCGTCCAATGACTCCAATTCCGTTCGATCCTCTTTGAGACCTGTTTTTTGTGTCGCGAGTTCAGTTACCCTCTCATTCGCTTCGTCGATCGTTGCTTGGATCTCGGCTTTGACATCAGGGATCTGCTCGTCGATTGCCGTCTCGATCGTATCGGCAGACACCTCGATATCGAAGGATGCAAGTTCATCTTCAAGGGCTACTAATTTGCCGTCAAACTTCTCCTGAGCAGCTTCTAACTGTTCGTGGGCCGACGAGAGATCAGACTCTGTCTCGTCTATAGTCGCTTCGAGACGGTCGATATCTGCCTTCGCAGCATCCACGTCTTCACGAGCAGCCTCCACGTCGTTTTGCTTCGCATCCAGCGACGCCTCCTTGGCCGCCAGGTCCTCAGAAAGCTCGTTCTTTCGGCTGCTAATATCTTCATAATACGCCTCAACCACATCCCGAGTCTCATCACTCACGGAGGTAGGACACCGCTCCTCAGGGAGATACTCCCTTGTAACTGCATTCCGGTCTGTAACTGCGTTCGAGAGCTCTTTGTCGATTCTTTCGACCTCAGATTGGACATCACTGATCCTCTCACTAAGCGTCGACAGTGTCTCATCAAGGTCGGCACGCTCATCACGCAGTTCAGCGTGGTCGTCACTGAGACGATCATGTTCATCTACTGCTTGTTCGACAGCATTTTCTCGCTTCTGTCGTTCAACTTTCGCTGCTTCGACAGATTTTCGTGCCATCTCAAGTGCCGTTTCGGCGGCCGATTCGCTCGTGAGGTCGATCTCGATCGAGCCTGTCGTCGCAGGTGTGTCGAGGCTTTCCAAAGTGTTCGTCTTCGACGTAATTTCCTCTCGTTGTCCCCCGATTTTATCTTCAGCAGTCTGGATCGCTGCTTCTAACTCTTCGATTTCTCGCTGTTTCTCGGACCGTTCCTCTACAAGGTCCGCTTGCTCAGATTCAGCTTCATCGAGATCCGCCACCAACTCGTCATAGTCCTCAATCGTGGACTCCAAGTCACGTTTTCCATCCTGCAACTCTTCGAGGAATTCTTCTACCTCACCTAACTCCGAGTCCGTCTCCGCAATCGCGTCCTCTTTGTCCGAGAGTTCAGAATTATACCCTTCTACGTTATACTCGAACTCGTTCTCGATCGTCTCTTGGTGATTCGAAGCCGCTTGCTTGTTTTCTTTCTTCAAGCGATTTGCCGCCCGTCGAGCTCCTTCCATCCGGCTGTAATACCGGTCGATCTGATCGAGACCGAGAAGATCATCTATGAGCTCTGCACGAGCCTCATCGTCGAACAAGCGGTCAACCTCTCCCTGCTGGACGTACACAGAACGAGAGAAGCTGTCCTCGTCCATCCCGACAACGTCAATGACCTCTGATCGAACGTCTCGAATCCCCGAAATCGGCTCATCGATCGCTGGGGAATCGAGTTCCGCGCTGTTCTGCCCGTCCGTCCTGATCGTCCACGTAACCGTGTACGGAACCTCCTTGATCTCGAACGTGAGTTCAATTGTCCCCTCTTCTGTCCCTCGACGAACCATCTCTTCGAGCGTGAAATTGTTCGACCCCACGGTGCGAATCTTCGAGAGGAACAGCCCACCAAATATCGACATTAACAGGGTCGTCTTCCCAGCCCCGTTCTCCCCACGGACGAGAACTGTCCCGTCAGGTAATTCAACGGTTTCATCGCTGTAACTCCGAATATTCTGTAACCGAAGCTTAGTGACTTTCATTCCTCCACCTCCGTAGACGGAGTGGCGTCAACAATTTCGTTGGGCCCGTCACTGTCACTGAATTCCTGTTCTTGCGCTTCCCGAAGAGCCGGTTCGAGTGCGTCTGCAGTCTTGCCAACGCTATCATTGAGGCTTTCACCTTCTCGGACACGTCCGTCGATTTCCAGCGCGACCGGTGAGAACTCCTCGTCTACCAACCGCTCATCAATAGCGTCATCTAGACCTTGTAGTGACATTGCCTCGATCGACTCAATATCTAAGTCGACACGTCCCCGGTTATCGTCAACGCTTACAACGACAGCGCCTGCGTCACGAGCCATCCGAGTCACCTCGTTCGCGGTGACAGCACCGCGCTCACCCGTGAGTTCGATTTTTGCAACCGCGCCATCAAGCTCTCGTCGGCCAAGCACATCACGGACGTGACCAGCACCGTCCTCTTCACCGAATGCAATATGGAACACTGACCATGGCCGCGTCTCCAGTTCCAGTTGTCGTCGCGTAATGTTCCCATCTTCAATTTCGAGTAACTGGACGATCCCCGTTTCCTCCTGGTCTTTCCCACAGCGTTCAGTCGCGCTGGCGTACCAGATGTCCGTCCCGTTCACGTGGGCGCTCTTGGGCTGGTGAAGATCGCCAAGCGCAAGCCCATCGAGATCGATGCCAACACGATTCAGCACGTCTTCGACAGGATAGTTTGAGACGACCCCCTCAGCAGGAGGTTCAAGCAGTTCATGCATGCAAAGGATCGAACACTCGGCGTCATCTCCTGGCTCTTGCAGTTCGAACTCGGCCGTCTCCCATACGCTTGGCCTAACAGCATCAATACCGTACAATGCCACATCACCAACGATCGTCGGCTCCCGACCCAACCGAGTTACGGCGTTCGTTCGCCTGAGCAGATCGAGCCACTGATCATCGTTTTTTCGCTCATGATTACCCACGATTCCGTAGAACGGAATGCCACGATCCTCCAGTGGTTCGAGAGCATCGGCACACTGCATCACAGTCGGGAGTGACGGCACTGGATCGTCGAATAGATCCCCTGTGTGAACAACCGCATCAACGTCACGTTCAACGGCGAGCTCAATGGCTTGTGCGAACGTATCTACAAAGTCCTCACGGCGACGATCAGATCCGTACTGCCGTTTCCCGAGATGGGTGTCGCTGAGATGTAGTAATCGAGTCTGAGACACGTTCTACATGTAGAATGGCCAACAGCCATAAAAGTGGACCAACCGGAGTGAAAGTAGTTGCTGGATATCGGATTACAGCGGCAGTGAGACGAAGTTCTCTGTCTACGACTTCGAATAAAAAACGGTGTCAGGTCGAGTTACCCCATTCACCGTGCATAGAGTGAGCTCTCATGGCTCGACGTGGTCGAACAGTTCCGGCCACTCCTACTGGTCACGCCTAGCGAACAGCAGACGTACCGCCAGACACAGGACCTCAGTCGACCGTAGAACTTTACCATTACACCGGTGGGGGATCTTCGAGTCGACGGCATAATATCCACTGATAATCGATACACGGGACTCACCGATGAGGAATGGCAGGCATACAGCGACCACCTTGCGGACGCAGTGACTCTTGAAAACAACGCTCATCCCGATAAGTCGTAACACCAATTTTGTTGGCGAATCAATGACCAGTCAACGATGGATGAGGAATCTGCTCAAGTCTTCCTTCCATCACGTGAACAGTGTTTTGAACGTCTCCGTCTCGC
>LFFM01002588.1_pt1 | contig 11858 bp, 10 predicted proteins | sample 643131 | NCBI WGS metagenome assembly LFFM01 (sample SAMN03777445, study PRJNA286221) | soda lake metagenome | biome: soda lake; feature: Kulunda steppe; material: water; isolation source: sample Tc-Br brine of Tanatar trona crystallizer | place: Russia: Kulunda steppe | collected 2011-07
CACGACCGGACTCCGGACGACGTCCAGTTCGCCTCGGTGTCGACGGAGGCGGTCGGCGAGGGTGTGAGTCGTCGTGACGTCGCGGGGTGGTTCACGGTGAACCGCGGGAACTGGACGGTGGCAGTCGATCCCGACCTTCGATTAGCGGAGCCGATGGGGGCGACGTTCGTGCCACACTCGTTCGTTCTGGACGAATCGAACCGGATCGTCTGGTCGGACTCCGGCCTGCACGACGTTGACGAGCTCTCCGGCGCACTCACCGAAGCGGGAGTGGAGGTCGCGTGACTGGAATGGTGGGTGCATGACCGGGGCGGTGAATCCGTGACGGGCGTCACCTCGACCGCCGCCTTTGCCGTCGGCGCCGGAGTCGCCACGTTCTTTTCTCCGTGTGCGTACGCGCTTCTCCCCGGTTACGTCGGCTACTACGTCGCCTCGACCGGCGACGGCGACCCGCCGAACGCCGGCATCATCGCCCGAGGGCTCGCCGCGACGCTCGGGGTCTTCATCGTCTTCGCCGCGGGCATCGGCATCACCGTCGCCGTCGGTCAGTCCCTCGGGAACGTGTTGCCCGCGCTCGAAGCGACGGTCGGTATCGCCCTCGTGTTGCTGGGTGTCGCCGTGTTCGCCCGGGGCTCCCTCCCGCTTCACGTCGCCCTCCCGAAGCGACGGTCGAGCGTATTCGGCTTCGTCGCCTTCGGGGCCGCGTACGCGGTCGCTGCGACCGCCTGCGTGTTTCCGCTGTTTCTGGCCATCGTGATCCGGTCGCTCTCGATGGCTCCGGCGGAGGCCGCCCTCGTGCTCGGCGGCTACGCCGGCGCCTTTGGCTCGTTGATGCTCGGCGCGACCGTCGCCGCCGCCGCGGGCCATCGCCTCGCGGCCGGTCGCGTCGCCGGGGGTATCGAGCGGTTCGTGCGCCTCTCGGGCGTGCTGATCGCGCTCGCCGGCCTCGGGCAGCTCTACGTCGCCTTCGGATGATCCCGGGGGCGACGAACCCACCTCAGCGTTCCCGTTTCGACGAGACGACCTCCGCCGGCACGCCCGCCACCGTCGCGTTCGGCGGGACGTCCTCGACGACCAACGAGTTCGCGGCGACCTGCGCTCCCTCGCCGATCGTCACCCCTGGAAGCACGACCGCGCCCGCGCCGACCATCGCTCGATCACCGACCTTGACGTCGCCGAGACGGTACTCGTCCTGGAGGAATTCGTGACACAGCAGGGTTGCATCGTATCCGATTATCGCGTCGTCGCCGACGGTGATCCGCTCGGGCCAGAAGACGTCCGGCGTCGACTCTAGCCCCCACGCGACGCCCTCGCCGACGGTGACGCCGATCCGTGACAGCAGCCAGTTTTTCAGCCGCAGGCTCGGGCTGACCCGCGCGATCACGATCACCAGATAGTTGCGGACGATCGCGAGCGGCGACTTCGCAGACGGCCACGACCACAGCGAGTTGCGCCGCCCGGGAGTGCGATGTCTATCCAGCCGCTGACGGCGAGGTGGCGACTCGGTCCCCTCGTCCGTGTCGCCGCTTCCCTCGCCGCCCCCCTCACCGACGCGCTCACCCGTCACGACGATCGATTCGCCCCGATGGCGTATAAACGTCGGCGTGAGGGTTTATCAATGAGACCGCGGCCAAGCACCCCATGACCTGAGAGGTCGTCCGCGGTCGGACGGGGCGGTCGTGCGATGATCCGCCGCGGAACGGAGATCCCATCGCCTGTGCGCCATCTTTCAGTCCGTTTTGCTGGTCGGCCGGTTTGGCTCGGCCTGACCCGCTTCGACATGCTCGGTTTTGGACCGACCGGTTCCGGGCGGTTCAGCTCCGGATCTCGTCCATGTGCTCGATCCGGCTCTCCACGAGCTCGGGCTTCCCGATGTCGTGACGGATGCGGACGCGGTCGCCGGCGGCCGAAAGCGCCGCCTCCGCCTGCTCCTCGGCTGCGGCGATGGAGTCGCCCATGCCGACCACCGCGAACGCACGCGAGGTCGTCGTGTAAAGGCCGTCCTCGCGCTCGTCCACGCTCGCATAAAAGAGCAGCGCGTCGGCCACGCTGTCCTCGTTGACGGCGATCAGTGCGCCGGCGTCCGGATCCGTGGGATAGCCGTCCGGTACCGCGTACTTACAGACCGTGGCCTCGCCCGAAAAGGCGAGCTCAGGGAGTGGCTCGTCGTCGCGAGCCGCGGTCATCACGTCGAGAAACGGCGTCTCCAACGTCGGCAGCGTGTTCATCGCCTCCGGGTCCCCGAAGCGGGCGTTGAACTCGACCACCTTCGGTCCCTCAGCGGTGAGCATGAACTGGCCGTAGAGGATCCCTTTGTAGTCGGGGAGCGCCTCGACGACCGCCTCGATCACGTCCGACGCCGCGTCGTAGTCCTCCCGGCTCATGAAGGGAAGGTAGTGAGTCGTGTCCGTGTACGAGCCCATCCCGCCCGTGTTCGGCCCCTCGTCGCCCTCGTAGGCTCGCTTGTGGTCCTGTACGGCGGGCGTCAGCCGGACCTCTCCGTTCGCGACGAACGCCTGTATCGTGAACTCCTCGCCGACGAGCCGCTCCTCCAAGACGACGCGGTCGTAGTCGGATTCGCGGAGGTACGTCTTCGCCTCCTCGGCGGTGACCTGGTCGCCGATCACCTTCACGCCCTTGCCGCCGGTCAACCCGGCCGGCTTCACCGCGAGGTCGCCGTCGTACTCGTCGATGTACGCACAGGCCGCCTCCATGTCGTCGAACGTCTCGAAGTCCGGACAGCCGGGGATGTCGGCGTCGCGCATGAACCGCCGCTGATAGGCCTTGTCCGTCTCCAGCCGTGCCTCCGCCTCGCGCGGCCCGAACGTGTAGACGCCAGCCTCGTCGAGCGCGTCCGCGACGCCCGCCGCGAGGGCGGATTCGGGGCCGATCACGGCGAGATCCGCGTTAACCGTCTCCGCGTACGTGACGATGCCGTCCGCGTCCGTCTCGTCAACGACCTCGAAGCCGTCAGCGAGTCCCCGGATCCCGGGGTTTCGATTGCTCGCACAGGCGTACAGGGCACAGTCGTCCGCGAGCGATCGGGCGATCGCGTGTTCGCGCCCGCCGCCGCCGACAAGGAGCACGGTCTCCGTCATGTCCGTCGAAAATACGCATGTGAGTGTAAAGGTTACCTTCCCCAGCCAGCCATCTATACACGTGCGTGGTCGCCGCATCGAATCCGCGTTCGTTCGCCGTGTGTGCGGGGTTTTTGAATACGGCGGATGAACGGCAGGTATGTCAGTCCCGACCGACCGAAACCGGTTGGACGAGGAGGCTAGCCCCTACCTCCGACAACACGCGGACAACCCCGTAAATTGGCAGCCGTGGGGCGACGAAGCCTTCGAGCGCGCTCGGGAACACGACGTTCCCGTGTTCGTCTCCATCGGCTACTCCTCGTGTCACTGGTGTCACGTCATGGAGGAGGAGAGCTTCGCGGACGAGTCAGTCGCCGAGGTCATCAACGAGTCGTTCGTGCCGATCAAGGTCGACCGTGAGGAGCGTCCGGACGTCGACAGCACGTTCATGACCGTCTGCCAGCTCGTCACCGGTGGCGGTGGATGGCCGCTCTCGGCGTGGTGTACACCCGATGGGAAGCCGTTTTACGTCGGCACCTATTTTCCGCCGGAAGCTCGCGGAAACCACCCCGGATTCGCCGACCTCTGTCGACGGATCGCGGAGTCGTGGGAGGACGCGGAGCAGCGCGCGGAAATGGAGAACCGTGCGGACCAGTGGACGACGAGCGCGAGGGACAACCTCGAATCCCTTCCGGAGGCGCCGGGCGAACCGCCGGAGCCGTCGGTGCTCGACGAGGCGGCATCGGCAGCCATGCGGAGCCATGACGACGGCCACGGGGGATTCGGCGGGAGCGGTCCGAAGTTCCCGATGCCCGGCCGGATCGACCTGCTGTTTCGTGCGGCCGCACGAACCGGACGGCAACCCCTCGCCGGCGTGGCGACGGAGACGCTCGACGCGATGGCATCCGGCGGAATGTACGACCAGGTCGGCGGCGGGTTTCACCGGTACGCGGTGGATCGGGACTGGAGGATCCCCCACTTCGAGAAGATGCTCTACGACAACGCGGAGCTGCCGATGATCTACCTCGACGGTTACCGCTACGCCGGCGATCCGTCCTATGCCCGCGTCGCCGAGGAGTCGCTGGCGTTTCTCGAGCGCGAGCTTCGTCACGACGACGGGGGTTTCTTCAGCACGCTCGACGCCCGAAGCCGGCCACCCGAAAGCCGCGGCGGAGGCGACGAAGACGCCGAAGGGTCGTTCTACGCGTGGACGCCTGAGGAGGTCGACGCCGTGCTCGATGAGCCGGCGGCATCGATCCTTGCCGACCGCTACGGGATCCGACCCGGCGGCAACTTCGAACGCGGAACGACCGTGCCGACGATCGCGACGTCGCTCGAGACGCTGGAAACGGAGTACGACGTGGAGCGGTCGGCGCTACGGACGGTCCTGATGAACGCCCGACTCGAACTCTTCGAGGCCCGAGAGACGCGCCCCCGACCGGCTCGCGACGAGAAGGTGCTCGCGGCGTGGAACGGGCGGGCGATCTCGGCGTTCGCTGCGGCCGGTTGGTCCCTCGGGAAGCCGTACGCCTCCATCGCCCGAGACGCGCTCGAGTTCGTGCGGGATCGACTCTATGACGACGACGGCCGGGCGCTCGCCCGTCGTTGGCTCGACGGCGACGTCGGCGGACCGGGGTATCTCGACGACTACGCGTTTCTCACGCGTGCCGCACTCGACGTCCACGCGGTCACCGGCGATCCCGGTCCGCTCGGGTTCGCGTTGACGCTCGCCGAGGATCTGTTGGCGGCGTTCTACGAGGCCGACGACGGGACGCTCTACTTCACCCGCGATCCGGGCGCGGAAACGGACGTGAAGGCGGGTTCGACGCGTCCCGGCGGCGACGGGAACCTCTTCGCGAGGCCACAGGAGTTCGCGGATCGATCGACGCCGTCCAGCCTCGGCGTCGCGGTGGAGACGCTGACGGTCCTTGACGGATTCCGACCCGACGCTCGATTCGGAGACGTCGCCGAAGCGGTGCTCGGAACGCACGCCGAGCGGATACGAGGAAACCCGCTCGAACACGTTTCGCTCGTGCGCGCTGCCGATCGGCTGGCATCCGGCGGGATCGAGGTGACCATCGCGGCGTCTGATGTGCCCGACGCCTGGCGGGACACGCTCGGTCGGACGTACCTCCCGGGGGCGATCGTCGCTCCACGACCGCCGACGGCGGAGACGCTCGAGGAGTGGCTGGATCGTCTCGGCCTCGCGGAGACGCCGCCGATCTGGGCGGGTCGAGATGCCATCGACGGCGAGCCGACGGCGTACGTGTGTGAGGGATTCACCTGCTCGCCGCCGAAGACCGACCTCGATGAGGCGCTCGATTGGCTGGGAGGTCGAGGATAACGGCTGGCGGCTCCAGTTCGATGCGACGGGAACCGCTTATGTGTCCTGACCTACTTGACGGGCGTATGTACGATCTCGTCGTCGTAGGTGCCGGACCGGCGGGGTCGCGGCTCTCCCGTCGAATGGCGGAGGAGGGGCACGACGTTCTCCTCCTCGAGAAGGGCGAGGTCGGGACCCCGCTCGCCTGTTCGGGACACGTCTCGACGGACGTGTGGGAGTTCGTGCCCGAGGCCGCACGCGAGGAGCTGTTCCAGAACCGCGTGTTCGGCGCACGGTTTCACGCCGGCGGGCCAGGGTCGCGTACGTACCCGTTTTATAAATCGGAGGAGGTCTCCAACGTGATCGACCGCGTCGGCCTCGATCGAACGCTCGCGAGGTGTGCACGCGAGGCGGGTGCCGACCTTCGTGAGGGACACACCGTCGTCGACGTCGATGAGCGGGAGGACCGCGTCCGTCTGGAGGTCAGCGTCACCGACGGCGGGACGGAGCACGTCGAGAGCCGACTCGTGGCGGGGTGTGACGGACCGACCTCACGGGTACGGCGATCGGTCGGGCTTGATGAGCCGGAGGAGCTGCTTCACGGCGTGCTGGCCTTCGACGACGCCGCGGACCACGGCGACTTCGTCGACGTCCACCTCACGGCGCCGACCTTCTTCGCGTGGCGGATCCCGCGCGGGGAGGCGGGGGTGGAGTACGGCCTCGCGGCGCCGCCCGGCGAGGACGTCAAGGGGCTATTCGACCGGCTCACCGACGCCTACGACGTGGAGACGGATCACTTCTGCTCCGGCGCCATCCCGATCGGCCCGCCGGAGCGGACGACCGCGGATCGGGTCTTCCTCGTCGGCGATGCCGCGGCGCAGACGAAGCCGTTCACCGGCGGCGGGATCCGCTACGGCATGACCGCTGCCGACGTCGCGGCGGAGACGATCGATCCCGCGGATCCGTCGACCCTCGCGGCCTACGAGGCTGGATGGCACGACGAGCTGGAGACGGAGATCCGGCTCGGAAAGGCGATCCGGCGGTGCTACTCGCTTCCCGAACCGGTCCAACGGGCCGGTCTCCGTGCGCTCTCGGGCGAGATCGGCGTCCACATGGACGAGCCGAGCTCCTTCTTTTCGCGATCGCACCTCTCTCGACTGTTCTCCCGTGGTGACCCTCCGGCGGAACTGGGGAAGTGACCGACCGCCGGCGACTGCAGGGACCGGGAAGGCGTCCGAGAGTGCATTCGGACGAGTGTAAAAGTTTACTATGATCCGAAGTATGGCCCCCGTATGAGCAGGAACTACGAGTCCTTACACGACCCAAACGCGGAGTACACCATGCGGGAGCTCTCCTCCGAGACGATGGGGGTTACCGGATCGCGTGGGGGGACGCGCAACGTCGAGATCACGGACGTCCAGACGACGATGGTCGACGGCAACTTCCCGTGGACGCTCGTCCGCGTGTACACCGACGCCGGCGTCGTAGGGACCGGCGAAGCCTACTGGGGCGCGGGCGTTCCGGAGCTCATCGAGCGGATGAAGCCGTTCGTCGTCGGCGAGAACCCGCTCGACATCGACCGGCTCTACGAGCATTTGATCCAGAAGATGTCGGGCGAGGGATCCGTCGAGGGCGTCACCGTCACCGCCATCTCCGGCATCGAGGTCGCCCTCCACGACGTCGCCGGAAGGATCCTCGACGTCCCCGCCTACCAGCTGTTGGGCGGGAAGTACCGCGACCGAATGAGAGTCTACTGTGACTGTCACACCGAGGAGGAGGCGGACCCCGAGGCCTGTGCCGACGAGGCCGAACGCGTCGTGAACGAACTCGGCTACGACGCGCTGAAGTTCGACCTCGACGTGCCCAGCGGGCTGGAGAAGGATCGTGCGAACCGACACCTCCGACCCGGCGAGATCCGACACAAAGCCGAGATCGTCGAGAAGGTGACGGAGCGCGTGAGGGACGAGGCGGACGTCGCCTTCGACTGTCACTGGACGTTCTCGGGGGGCTCCGCGAAGCGGCTCGCGGCGGCGATCGAGGAGTACGACGTCTGGTGGCTCGAGGACCCGGTTCCGCCGGAGAACCTCGAGGTACAAGAGGAGGTCACGAAGTCAACGACGACCCCGATCACCGTCGGCGAGAACCGCTACCGGGTCACCGAGGAGCGCCGGCTGATCGAGAACCAGGCGGTCGACATCATCGCGCCCGACCTGCCCAAGGTCGGCGGAATGCGTGAAACACGAAAGATCGCCGACGTCGCGAACCAGTACTACGTGCCCGTCGCGATGCATAACGTCTCCTCGCCGGTGGCGACGATGGCGGCCGCCCACGTCGGTGCCGCGATCCCCAACTCGTTGGCCGTCGAATACCACTCCTACGAGCTCGGCTGGTGGGAGGACCTCGTGGAGGAGGACGTCATCGAGGACGGCTACATCGAGGTTCCGGAGCAGCCGGGACTCGGCGTGACGCTCGACATGGACGCCGTCGAAGAGCACATGATCGACGGCGAGACGTTGTTTGACCCGGCATAGCCGGGTCAGGCTCACCCGGCGTGGCTCGGCGGGGGTAAGTACAAGCCCGTTCGCGTGTGATGACCGACCGGGCCGTGAGCGATCCGGAGACGCGGACGTCTTGGTCTTCCAAGAGGCCGTCCACCAGACGGGCGCTCCTGCGACGTGGGGCCGTGGCCGTCGGAACGGGCATGATCGCCGGGTGCGTGCGAACTCGACCGCCACGGGAGGGGGCTTCGGAGCCCGTGATCATCGGTCATCGCGGCTGTGCAGCGGAGAACCCGGAGAACACGATCGAGGCCATCGAGGCCGCCGCCGGCGTTGCGGACGCCGTCGAGCTCGACCTCCGACGCTGCGGGACCGGCGAGATCGTCGTCTTTCACGACGAGGCGCTCGACCGGCTGACGACCGAACGCGGCCGCGTCGACGAGACGTCATGTAGGACGGTGACCGAACTCGAGGTGGACGATTCCGGCCAGCGGATCCCGACGCTGCGGGAGGCGTTCGACGCGACCCCGTCCGACGTACCGCTCGTGCTCGATCTGAAGGAGTCGGGGCTCGTCGAGGACGTGCTCTCGATTCACGCCGAGTACGACCACGAGGTGCTTCTGTCGTCGTTTCGTCCGGACGTCATCGCGGAGGTTCGGGCCGCGGACCCGACGGTTCCGACGGCACTCATCGTTCGGGAGTCGCGTCCCAATCGGGCCCTTCGGCCCCTGATCCCGGGGCTCCCGTCCGTCGCGTACCTCCCGGAGAACGTGACCGAACTGGTGGATCGAGCCGTGAAGTCGGGGTGTGAGGCGATCCATCCGCGTTACGAACTCTGTCTGCGGACGGATCTCGTGGAGCGAGCCCACGCGGCGGGGCTCCGCGTCGAGGCGTGGACGGTCACGACGGACGAGGAGTTCGAGGCCCTACGGACGGCCGGCGTCGACGCGGTCATCTCGGACGTCTGTGTGACGCTCTCGGGCGACGGCTGAGCGGGACGGACCTCAGCGGAACGTCAATGCGTCACCGCCGAGTGTATTTCGGCGGGGACGATCCCCCGCATCTCGAACTCCCGTTCCAGCGCGGGCGTTCGGTCCGTGATCGCCTTCGGATCGTGGCTGTCGCTGCCGACGGTGAACTCGATCCCGCGATCGACGAGGGCGTCGAGAAAGTCCGGGGCGGGGTGGATCGTGCCGTAGTCGTCGAACAGCCGCCCCGCATTGATCTCGGGGACGGTTCGGGACCGTTCGAAGGCGTCGGCGATCCGACCGTACTCATCAGCCGTCATGAATCCCCGAAGGTGTGGGTTGCGCTCGATGAGGTCGACGTGGGCGGCGATCTCGAACAGTTCGGAGTCGATCAGCGCGAGGAGCTTCTCGACGTAACGGTCGACTAACTCCCGGCGGCGGGCCTCGCTCATGTCGGCGAAGTGTGCTCGAAAATGGACGTTCTCGCCGTCGAGGTCGTGAACGCTGCCGACGGCGTAATCGAAGGTCGCCTCCTCGAGGAACTCGTCGATGACCGCCTCGTGGTCGGGGTGATAGTCCATCTCGACGGCGTCGAAGACGGCGACCTCGGCGTCGGCACGGACCGCCTCGATCGCCTCCCGTCGTCGGTGATACGTGAGATCGAGGTTGAATCCGAACGCACGCTTGTACCGCTCAGCCTCGGGCGTCGGCAGGACGTTACAGTGGTCGGCGAAGCCGACGCCGGCGAGCCCGGCCTCGGCCGCGGCGTTGACCATCCATCGAAGGAACGCCCCGTCGGAGTAGTTCGAGTGGACGTGGTAGTCGTACACGTCCGCCGAGAGGCGCTCGAGCGACACGTGTTTTCGGGTCCTGTGAGCATCGACGAGGCCCGCTCCATGGCGTCGGGCGCGACCGCCGCGACGCGCGTTTTTAAGTCGATCGGGAACGACACGTATTCACGTATGACTTCCGACGATCACGACGAGGCGACCCCAGCGGGTGGATCGACGCGGAACTACACCGTCGATCATCACCTCTCGGACGCGGAGCGAAACGTCCACCGAGCCTGGGACAATTCGCTGGATCCCGTCCTGACGGTCGAGGAGGGCGACGTCGTCAGGTTCGAGTGTCGCGACGCGGTCGACCGCCAGCTTGACGTCGAATCGACCGTCGAGGACTTCGCGAACGTGAGCTTCGATCCGGTTCATCCGCTGACCGGACCGGTCGCCGTCGAGGGAGCCGAGTCGGGCGACGTATTGCAGGTCGATCTGCTCGACTTCCAACACAAGGGCTGGGGGTACACGGGATTCCTTCCCGGCGAGATGGGACTCGGGCTGTTGCCGGAGGACTTCCCCGATGCAGGCGTCCACATCTGGGACCTGCAGGGTGACGTCGGCCGTTTCGTGAACGGGATCGAGGTGCCGCTGGATCCCTTCCCGGGCGTCATCGGCGTTGCGCCCGGAGCGGACGGCGAGCACGACACCCTGCCGCCGTATTCGACGGGCGGCAACATGGACGTGAAACACATGACCGCGGGTTCGACCGTCTATCTCCCCGTCGAGGTGGAGGGCGGGCTCTTCTCGACGGCGGACTGTCACGCCGCCCAGGGGGACGGCGAAGTGTGCGTGACCGGGATCGAGGCCCCGATGTTCGTCACCGCCCGTTTTTCCGTCCGTAAGGACATGGAGATCGAACAGCCGCAGTTCGAGACGACGGGGCCGTTCACGCCGACGGGGCGGGACGAGCCGATGTACGCGACGACCGGGATCAGCGACGACCTGATGGAGGCGACGAAGAAGGCGACGAGACACATGATCGACCATCTCGCCGAGAACCGCGACCTGACGCGGGGGGAGGCGTACATCCTCTGTTCGGCTGCGATGGATCTGAAGATCAGCGAGGTCGTCGACGCCCCGAACTGGACCGTCTCCGCCTACATCCCGGAGAGCATCTTCCCCGAGTAACGGGGGCGGCGGGCGAGTGACGGGGACGGCGGGTGAGTCGCGGGGCGAACGCAACCGCTCAGGGCGAACAGACGTCGTGGAGGTCGGCGAGGCCGTCGATCTCCCAGGTGGGCCAGACGTTCAGGTCCCACTCGTCGCGGTGGGGGCGGCGGATGAACGCGGAGTCGATGCCGGCGTTGTGTGCGGCCTGCACGTCCGACTCGTTGTCGCCGACGAACAGCGCGTTTTCGGCGTCGAGATCCGCCAGCGCCTGTTCGATGTAATGCGGGTTTGGCTTACGAAGCTGCAGGCTGTGGATCGTCGGCTCGCGGCCGTAGGCCGTCTCGAACGGCTCGAAGCCCTCGAAGTGATCGACGATGAAGTCGACGGTCTCCTGTTGGTTCGAGGAGACGATTCCCATGTCCACGTCGAGATCCGTCAGCTCGTCGAGGTCGTCATAGGGCGTCTTGCGCCCCTCGCGGGCCTCGATCTGCTGGGCCTTCGAGACGGTGCTGTCGCGGGTTCGCCAGAATGTGGTCGGGTCGAAATCGTAGGTCTGACAGACGGTGCCGACGCTGCCGGGCGTCGCGCCGATCGTCATCCGCTCAACGTCATCCGGGTCCGGGTCGGTCGCGCCGAGCCGTTCGAACGTGTCCCGGGTCGCCTCCCGGAGGACGTCGAACCGCGTGCGACCGACGAGGACACCGTCGTTGTCAAACACGACGGTATCGTAGGTCATACGCTTCGTTCACGCCGCACATTTAAAAGCGTTTCACCGTGGCGAGAGACGGATCGACCCACGGATCGACAACACAGCCGCAATACGGCCTCTGGGGCCTACTGCTGCCGTTTGAAGGTATATGTTGAGTATCACCGAGGGAACCGGTACCACAAACATTTATATATTTTGATTACCTAACTCCGGGTGAAGGATACGCGAACGCGACGATACCATTTCATCCTTCTCGTCGTGTGTCGCCCCAGTCCTCCGTTCGATCACCATGAGTTCACCACGATTCCGTGCCCACCGGCACACCGACCCGCGAGAG
>LFFM01002589.1_pt1 | contig 11850 bp, 14 predicted proteins | sample 643131 | NCBI WGS metagenome assembly LFFM01 (sample SAMN03777445, study PRJNA286221) | soda lake metagenome | biome: soda lake; feature: Kulunda steppe; material: water; isolation source: sample Tc-Br brine of Tanatar trona crystallizer | place: Russia: Kulunda steppe | collected 2011-07
ATGGAGAAGCACCTATAGTTTTAGTTGGGTTTAGAAGTAGTTTTAATCCGACTCGGGCGTGTCCGAATGGCCGAATACTTGTTGTGTTGTACTTATTCTTACTGAGGTTAATCATGGGGGCGACACCATCAAGTGGGAGTGTAAAGGTTACATCCCACACAAGTATATTGTTACTTAAGATTTATATGTCTATTTATTAATTGTTTGATTATGGTTAAACTTCAAGAAGGAAGTAACGGCCAGAAACTTGTAACTTTGCCAAAACATTTAGCCAAGGCAATGGATCTCAAGAAAGGAGATGAACTTAGCTGGAAGGTAAAAAACTCCAATACTTTAGAACTCAAAAAACCAAAATAGAGGAAGAAGAATGAATTTTTCTGAGGATCAAAAGAATAAGATGGCTGAGTATATAGGAGGATGTCCTAGTCTTTGGGAAAAGCACAGTGAACTAGGTCTTTATCTACTACCTTTCTGGATGGCTTTTGGCTGGGTTTGGAGCAGTATTTCTAGCAGTTTTTCCTTGTTTTCTGATCCTACTTGGCAAAGCCTCGCATGGATGATAGGGTTTATGGTTTGCTTTACATTGTGGGTATTAGAAGTAGATCCTATGGGCCACAAACATAGCTGAGGTATGCTTCTTTTTCAATCCTTGTTCACAGTTCTTACAATTTGTGGTATAACGCTGTTATATTTAGAATTGGAGACTACAACCCCATGTATTTCGAAAATTTTTCTTTTCTCTTTCCTTGATTCAATTCCTGTTAATGAATCTTGTCGCGTGACGCGTTAACGCATGTAAATAGTATAAAGTAAGGGGATGGGGAGGGTTAAGACAGCAGTCATGACACAATTGGAACTTTCTCGTCATTCACTAAGTCCGAGACGCTGAAGAACCATTTGCCTGCAAGCTTAACGCCGCGTATATGTCCTTGGGTTGCTTTGCGCTTAAGCTGTCTAGTGCTGTAGTCTGCCATCTCGCTGGCCTCTTTTGCATCAATCAATTCATCTAGATGCCTGTCATCGAATGGTTTATCATCAAAGAACTCGTCTACATTAACTTTTCCAGGCCTAATATCAGGTATCTCGGCCTCGTAACTCATCCTCAGTTTCACTTCTTGAATATCAGGTATCCACTCAATATTTTCATGAGGGAGATACGGCATCTTGAAATTGTCTTTCTGGAAGCCTGGTACTACAAATTCTCCTCGTTCTAAGTTGTTCACAACATCTTGTCTCACATCTGAATCTTGGCTGTGAACTCGTGCACGCCTCATATAAACTCTATCGTTCACTTTGACGTTGTGGTACTTGTAATGGACTGACTGATAGCTGTGTGTTGCCCCCATGTGGCTTATACGGTTCTTTCTGAAATCTTCTACTTCGCCCGGTAACTCGTATTCTTGGATGCTGTGAAGAGAGCCTTTAGTATCATCACCGAATACGTTATCGTTCTCATCGTTCAAAATCGACACGTGATCCATCCAAGATCTATTATTCAAAGCCGAGAACAGTTCAACGTGCTTCTTCTGGTAATAATATTTGTTCTTCTCATTTTTCGTAGCTACAGGCCTCTCCTTATCAGGGAAATAGTACACATTAACTCTATCTGTTTCACATTTCTCAACGAACTCTGGAATATCGCTGAACTGCTTTATCTCAACGTCAATACCCGGTTTGTTCTCAAGATCAATGTCTTTTTCTCCTTCAACTCCTTTTTTCCTGCTTCCAGTCAAGTTGAAACTGTATTCCTTGAAGTCTTCGTGGATCCACAGCGTCACAGGCAGCTCGTTCGCAGATAAAAGAATCCATTGACAGCTAGATTGCCCTCTCCAAAATACTATCCGGTCATGATGGTAGTCCAGTATTGCTTTGTTAACTAAGGCTAATGTTTTTCTACATCCTTGTTCTCCGAAAATCTGGCTGACTATTCCTCCGACTTCGTTTGACTCTTTTTCTTCGATGACTCTTTCAATTGGCGAAACTTGTTTACTCATCTTCTTTTTCAGCCTCTGTTCTCCTGCACTAGTTGTTTGCCGCCTATACCGCGCTCCATGCGTTTGATTTTTTCTGCAGATGTTATGCCTAGTTCTTCCATCAATGCGTTGCACTGTCGGTATAGTTGTACTGCTTCGTCTAAGTTAAGCTGATAGACTGAAAATATTTGTTCCTCGTCTTCAAGTTCCCTAACCCTCTTCGGCTTATCAATATCTGTTTTATCGAATTTATCTCTTACAGAGTCGTAGTAATAGTTCAGATTAGATTTGAAAAGTGTCTCTGCTCCGTCTTTTTGTATTGATTCTGCTTCCAGATCTCCGGAAGATATGTCTGTATGCTCCATTAACTGTATTTGGTTCAGGTTTTCTCTGCACTCTATCTGTCTTTCCAAGATCTTGTTGTAGTATTCTACAAGTTTTATCCGCGACTCATATTTGTCAGACATAAACCCTACTCAATTTAAGGCCTTCAATTAAAGGTTTCTGGATAAAGAAATAAGGGAGGAAAATATGTGATAGAGAGTAAAAGAAGAGAGGAAAGAGCGTGTTTTTAAGCTCTTCCTCTTCTTCGTCCTCTTATTCCACGACTGTTTCCGTTGCCTCCGAATCCTTTAGTTACTAGTCCGATGATGATTGCGGCAACTACTACTAGGGCGATTAGTGGGAACCATCCGGTGAACTCTCCGATTCCTTCAATCGCATCGTCCACTGCGTCCGCAGCAGCTGATTCCTCTTCGCTGTCGAAGTTGTCTGCTACTCCTCCTAGAACTGCGAGACCTACTCCGAACATTATACCTAGTACGACAAGGGCCATACCCCAGTCTTTCATAGTGTTCATATTAGCCATTTTTCAGGGTTTTCACCTCCCCGCATAAGAAAGATTTGCGGCTTTTATATGCGTTTTCAGTCATCAGGCTTGTCTGGGTTTAGGCCTTCACTTAAAGGCTGTCCTAGGATGCATTATAAATACTCATAGGTTTTATATAATGTCCTTAACGCAGACCAGGCCATGAAGAATATAGCCCAGAACATAAAACACAGTTTGCGCAGTGATCCGACTGCAATGGAATACCAGTTAGAAGCCGATAATCTTGCTAAAGAACTGAAAAAGAAGATGGGGCTGAAACCTGTAAAAAAGTCTTCTAAACGTAAAGACGGTAGCGTAACAGAAGAAATAATTTGGAAGGAAACAGATAGAGCATGGCTGAACAAAAAAGGCATAGAAAACTGTGTAGGCCTTGTAAGAGGGTACGCGGATAAAATAAACCAGATGAGCGACTATGATGAGGTCCAGATCGAGAGATTGATGGGGATGATGCATAGAGCCTTGGCGCGTGACATAGCCGAAAACTGGGAAGAATACGATGTGGGAAAGAGAGGGAACGCTGATAACACTGTGGAACTCATCACAAATCTGGCTTGGAGTACTTTCAACGCGTCCAAAGGAGGGAAGAAAATGGAATTAGTCAACGATAGCGCAGAGACAGTGACCCGAACTACTCAAGAACAAAAATCTGATGATGGAATCCTTCCAAGCCTAAGCAGATGAAACGATTAATATCGGATCTCAGGGCCTCTCTTCCGTTTATCGGAGAGAAGTATACCACTAAATGCTTGATGCTGAGGCGTAGAGGCGACAAATTCGTTATAGAGTTGTTGGACTCTGTCCGGTACAGGTACGATGACAGGCCGAACGCCTACAAACTGGAAACAGGTGAAGAAATCCCTGCTGTAAGTCTTGAAAATGTTTACACAATGGACGATGGAACACCGTTTTTCATGGTCCAGGAACTGGAAGATGAACAGTACAGCCCTGTCAACCTCAGTTTTGACGGAGAGGAGATAAACGCCTCAATAATAAGAGATAAGGATCAGATACTAGGGTTCTACTTAGACCATTTGAAGGAGTCGTACAATAAGTATGCTTCAGGAGGTATCCTACGCGAGCATGCGAACATTATTTTGATAGCTATAACAGGTTTAGCTATAGCGTTCATAATGTACAGTGTAGGCGATTTCCAAGAACTGCTGCGGCTTGGATCTGACTTCCTTTCCGAGCTGTCTAATATAGGTGAGAGATTAGAGAATATTGAAAATCTGTTAGAGGAAGGGGAAGGAGTAGATGGAGGTCCTCCAGGAGAATGATTATAGCTGATATAGGAAGCTGGGTTTCCGGGTTCCTGACTGCTAATACCGATGCCATTTCTTTTCTTATTATTATAGGCGTCTTTGGGGGCATGGTTTTATCAGCTTATACAGGTGATCTAGGATGATTTCTCAAGCTGTAATTATCTTTGTATCTGGTTTTCTAGGTGGTTTAATCGGGTCTTTGATTTCTTTGGTTTTGCTGCTGCGGAAACTTGAGGGTTTGATGAATCCTAGGGAGGATAAGGTGGAGTCATTTATCAACGATATGATGGAAGGATTGTCAACGGAGGAGGAAGGTCTGTGAGAGTTATCGAGAACAAAATCCTTGCTTCTCGTTGGCACTGGATGGCCTTAATAGCTCTCACTCTTGTTGCATTACTTGCAGCAATTAGAAGAGGTATGGTATTCGGAGCAATTATAATGGTTTACGCATTGATGATTTTCTTCTACAGCCGAGGATACGTCAAACAATTCAACGGAAAAATAGGCCGCTAAAAAATCCTTTATTACACTCTGCCTTTGATATACATATATCCAAGGCCTGCCAGTGAAGCAGAAGCAGCTAAAAACGGTAATTCAACAGGCATCAACCCTATACCTGCTAAAAGAAACGCAAGAATAGTTGATGTGAAACTGGCCGCGGTATAAGCAGCTACAAAACCGGCGTCGCTGAGCTTGTAAAAACTAACTATGAAAACTGAAAGAGTAAGTCCGAGACCAAAACCGTCCTCTATACCAGGTAACTGATTAATACCTGTCAACAGATCTGCCAAACTCTTTGGTTCTCCGAACAATTCCTGTGCTTCAGTAGTCATGTGTAATGTCTCACCGCCAACGAGAGAACTGCTATAAACAAAGAAACCGATACAACCGTTCTGAACAATGTAGTAGCCCATCCGGGAACCCATTCATACCCGGCTACCTCATCAACAACTGTAGAGTAAACAGAGCGAATAGCAAACACATCCCCGACAATACGAGGCACAAACAAAGCTCCTGCAACCCGCTCTCTGATACCTTCCCGCTCATCGAAAGTAGACTCATCCGAGGCCTGATCCGTCCAATCACTTTCCAAACGCTCCTGCTCATCCTCTATACCTTCAAAACCCTCAGCATCGACATCCATACGGTCGTAGTAATCCATTGCAAAACTGTTCATACCTACAAATAATCCTACGAACAAAACAGCAGGCAGAATAATACTGGAAATTCTCATCGAGGTTTCAAAAACTACTCAATTTAAGGCCTTCACATAAAACCTTCGGTCAACTTTATCTCCTGCTGTGCAGGAAAATATAGAACAAGCCTACTATGAAAAGACCAGCAACGCTTGCAGCACTAACTTGTAGCAATCCGAAAGCAAAACCCGCGAACACTCCAGCTACAGAAAACATTACCGCCGTACCATAATTTCTCAACCCTATCAACGATATACTGAGGAATAGAATCACTGCCAAGAAAGGAGCCTGGCCCTGAAACAATCTATCCGTGAAATCAAACCTACCTGATTCCAGTACATAGCTGTACTCGTTCGTATGGCCTTTCAACTCGTAACTGTACCTGTAGCCCTCAACATCTTCTTCTCCGTCAAGCTCACATATCAACTGTCCTGGACTGCTTGTAGAAGACTCGCAAACAGTAGTTGTGCCAAGACCTCTACCGCGCTCCAACTTAAGATCTGCTCCCTGCATAATATCATCCTCATGACTTACATCGCATTGAACCCCGTTAAAACCGCCTTCACTATCTGTCAAAGTACTGCATGTATAATCAAAGCCTCTCCTCTGCTCCTCGAACGGAATCACATCATCGCTGATCTGCAGTACTCTTTCACAAGGGATAGTGCTGCAAGTAATCAAGCGCCTATCAAAAACCCTTAAAACCTCGCCCTCATTGTCTCTCACCTGATGCCGGTAATACACATCGTCAATATTCAAGTACGCCAATGACTCAGCGTCATCTATAGATGCACGAGAAACCGTTCTGAACGAGTTCGAGGCCTCGCTGTAACGCTGCGTCTCCAATATACCATTCACTCCATCGCCTGCAGCATCAATGACCTCGAAATAAACAGGTTCTCCCACCGTATCATCTATCAAGTACAGCTCCAAGTCCAGAGCAGGACTAGAAATCTCTTGATTACGTACCTCGTACCGTCTGTTCCTGAAACCATCTGAGGAATAGCTGAAAACCCCGTCAACCAAGACCTCAGCGTATACAGGATCTAGATAAACATCAAAACTATCTACCTCATCTAACTCGAACCCGAAACTTTTCTCCAAGTTTTCCTGAGAAGTAGTGGTATCAAAATTGAAATCAACGCTGCTTTCGACAGCACTATTATCCTCCTCATCAAGAAGTTCCACGGCTAAAACGCTTTCACCCTCGCCGTCAGTGTTCAAAACCACTTCATCAACAGTCACTACCTCTGTTTCAAAGCTTCTAATCTCTTCATCTCCTTTAAAACTGATTAACAGGTCAGACTCAACGTTTTCATCAGCGGATCCGTCAACGTTACCCGGGGTAATCGACCCAGAAAACCCTGTGTAAACACTGTTATTAAACTCAGTCTCAGCCTCAAAACTTATAGAATCGTTTGACAATCCTTCATCCTCATAATCCAATATGTAATCAAAGCTGTGCTTCTCAACAGTCCGATCACTTTGGCCGAAATCAAAACTCAAATCTATAGGCTCCGGTACAAAAGCCTTCTCCACAGTCTGCTCTTCAACACTGCTCTCAATCTCTTTCTCCTCAGTACCTGACTCAAAACCTTCAACAACATAACTAACAGAGAAATACAGGTCACGGACCTCTTCCTCACTACTGACAAGACCAGGCCTAAAACTCAAAGTCTCCTCGTGCCCATACACAATTTCGCTGTCAAAAACCGTTGTATCATCCACAACTTGCTCTCCATCGTAAACCAGAAATACCTGTATTTCTTCAACCATATCCCCTACATCTAGTTCAGCGCTGTAACTATTCTCCTGAGTCTCAAAAACTGTTTCCTGAAAACCAGTAGATACAAACTCTAAAGCCTTCACACTGAAAACGGTGCTTTCAGTTGTCTCCCCGCCTGTGTCATTAGCAACAGCCTCAAAATCAATGTTCTCCCCTATATCCTCCCGGAACTCTCCTTCAAAAGTCTCGGTACCTGTACCTGAAAACTCTTCAATAAGCACACCATCACTATAAAGTTCAAGATCAAACTCCTGATCCGGAACAGCATCATTGTTGCTGTCTATTTCTATTTCGTATGGGGTGTCGTAGCTCCAGTAGGTCTGATTTTCAGGCTGTACAATGTTTATTTCTGGCGGCGTATCATCCAAGAAATAGTTCAATTCTTCTTCTGTGGTGTCGCCCTCAGTATCCTCGGCGGTGAAAGTCGCATTCAACCATTCATTAGTTTCCTCAGGCACAAAAACATCCAACCACTCCGCAGAATCACTATCACCGCTCACAACCCTGCTCTCCTGATAAACCGTTTGGCCGCCATACTCCAGCTCCAACTCCACTTCTGAAAGCTGGGAATCATCATGAGGATCAAACAACTCAGCGTTGTAGCTGACATTTTCCCCGATCTGCGGAGGACTCGGATCACTCTCTACTGAATCGAACTCTGGAGGTTCATTATCTTCTGGAGCTGTGAACAAAACAAATTCATCCGCATCAACATCAGCAATACGATAATAACCACTGTCAGGCATCCAAGCCAGTCCTCTCCAATCTCCGCTACCAATATCTAAGGTGTAATCAGCATCTCCAAAAGAATCATCCTCCCAAAAATAAACCGTTTCCTCACTATTCGTAATCAAATACTCATCAGTAGATGGATGATAGAAAAAATCACCATAGCCATCTGCTCTATCATCAATACTTTCCTCGTGAGAAATACTCCAATCACTTTTATCGATGAAAACCACACTCGGATCATCAGAACCGAAATTAACCTTTACAACAACATAACTTCCATCCCAAACCAAAGACTTACTCGGTGAATCAAAGTAATCAGGATACTCATCATAGTCAAAAACCCTGTCAGGAGTGTCACATCCATCGATACTGGAGCCACACTCAAAAACACCTCCTCCATCAGCTCCTTCACTTCCACCATCGTTATCAATCGAAATGTAGAAAGTATCCTCAATTTTCTCTATACCTACTACACGCTGCTCAGAAGGAGCCACATCAATAGTTCTATCCAGGTTTCCGTTTTCATCAAAAACCCTGATCTGATCACCGTTGTTTACGAAGTAAAACTCTTCCTCATCAGGACTATAATAACCAGAATAATACACCGAATCTCCTTCAGCGAAGTCAAATTCATCTCCAACACGATCAAAATAATCAGAATGAGCTCCTTCAGCAGCTCCCACATGGGTCATCCCCACCAACAGTAGAGTGAGGGCTGCCACACGCCAACAATTAGAGGCCTTCATACTGTTAGAGTGGTGCACGGCGACCACCTCCAGGACTGTTGCCTGAAAATGCGTAAGTCGCTACTATGCCTAGGAAACCAGCAACCAAAACCACTAGATGCAAGTTACCTAGAACTAGGCCTGTCAACCCCATCATATCAAAGATTTCGGCCACAGCAGTATGCTCTGCCATTTCCTCCGGTATCAATGAAATGAAATAGCTCACAGTCACAGCCAAACCCAAGAAAATCGCCGATACCGGTAGAAACAAGGGATTTGCCTTTATCCTTGAAGCCAAGAAAATACTAGATACTGTAGACGCCACAACCACTCCTACACCAAGATAATCGAAAATCATGATTGCGTTAACCGCTGCCTCAACACCTTCAAACTCCATTAATTGATCGCTCTGCCCTAAAATATACGCCAATACAAACAAACTGAACACTGTGAATCCTACTGCGAAAACAGAATACATTATGGCAAAACTATCCTGAGCGCTCATTAAGACCTACTCAATTTAAGGCCTTCACATAAAACCTTCGGTCACAGAAAAAACTTGAGTTTAACCAGAGAATACAGGCCTAAAACCAGTACTACAGGATACCCGATAAAAGCAAGCAACGGATACACAAACTTTTTCCAAGCGTGCTCATGTTTCAAAACAGTGAAATTCAAAGCCGCGTAAACACCCAGCAGGCCTCCGAAGAAACCTGCAGCACCCATGTTCTCAGAAGGAATGCTTATCAAACCAAAAGTATTAGACAAAGAAAGACCGAGAATAGCAAAGAGATAGCCTGCCGAGGTATACTTGAAAACACTGTAAAAATACTTGTAATCCTCTACGCCTTTCATAAACTCTAGAATAGGCCCGAACTTTCAAAATCGTTTCGGCCTCTTCTTTCAAGGCCTGTTGCCGGATCATCTTCTGTACCTACCTCATCCCCTCCTTCTTCGAATAATCCTATTGCGGTTCCGAAGTCAGGAGCAAACTCTGCCTCCACATCATCACCATCGTCTAAAACAGGTTGTTCAACTCCTAAGAAACCTGTTTCACCCTCAGGCTCATCCAAAGGCCTTCCCATGCCTCTAGGCAACCCAGTACCTCTAGGAATAAGTTCTGGATCAGGACCGAATCTGGACTCAGGTCTGCCTGCTGCAGTAGTACCTCGAGAAGTAAATGCAAAATCTGTATCTAGGAATGGTTCAAAACCGAATTCTTGTTCTTGCTCTTGGTCAATAGCCATACCTAGATCTTGTTCTTGGGCAAGAGCTTCATCTTGGACAGGCATCAAACCGAAAGAAAGACCCACTCTCTCCAATCCCGGTATACGCGAAGGCTCCGCGAAGCGTTGAGCCCTGCCTCGTACAGGCCTACGCGGCTGAGGTATCTGTCCTACATCCGCCAAATTCTCAGCTGCACGACCAGTACCTGGCTCTATAAAATCAGCGAAATCATCAATATCTTGGTCAGGGCTTCTCTGCCTCTGAGGAGATAACTGAGCTTGACCCATTAAATCACTGTCATCGAAAAATATTTCCTCCAAATCATCTATCACCTGCCTCATCACTCCTTCATCCCCTGGCGCGGCACGGCGCTCCTCCAAACGCTGCCTCAACAACTCACGTTCCTCGGGACGAAGTTCATCAAGCCCGCCTCTATCACTTGTCTCAATACCTCTTCTCTGACCCCTCACATCTTCATCGAACACTCGTCCACGCGCCTCTAAACCGGGCGCAGCCTCAAACGTTTCAAAAACAGGATCAGGTAAACCTGTTTCAAGATTTCCGCTATCATCCAAAACCTCTCGGGGAACCTGTTCAGCATCAGGAATATCATCAGGATCTAGCTCCGTTCTCTGACGCACAGGCACGTTATCCGAAGCACTCCCCCTAGCAGTCCTACCACTTCCTCCTGTACGAGGCAAGCCCCCGGGAACAGGGATAGCAGCAGTAGCTAGTCCTCCTCCAGCAATCCGCGTCCTCTGCTCCTGAGGAGTAGGACCTAAATCACCCGGAGTAGCCATACGGACAGTAGCAGGGCTTAGCTCTCCATCCTCTTCAATATCTGCCTCGGCCCCAGCAGCGAAAGGCGCTTGTTGAATAGTAGGCTCCAAACTATCAGCAAACTCAGAAGCCGTACCCACGGGATCCCTCAAAAGCGCTCCCCCGAACTGCAAAGATCCAAGGCCTAGCTCAGTAACATCTCTACCAGCTCGGCCCGCAGGCTCAATAACTCCATCAGGGAGGGTCCAGTCTTCTAAATCAGACTCAGTATCAATCCTTGGTTCAGGCCCTATATCACCTAGACGAACATCTCCTAAATCCTCTATCCTTTGCTGAACCGAAAACCCGGTATGCGTAGCATCAGGCAATATCGGAGTCTCTCCTCCTTCTATCATCATTTGTTCTTGTTGCTGCATCAAACTAGTTCCTTGAATATCTGTACCGCTCGGATGAACCATTCCTACCCTCATCCCTCTATCAGGATCCTCATCATCAGGTCCTAGCAAAACCATTTCATCTCCAACACCTATAGGCGAAAAACCGAAAGGATCTACCTCAAAATCCTCATCTTCAATATCTGGAGAAACAGTAGGAGTCAAAAACTGTGATGAGTCTGTATGAAAGTCTTGTCTTCTAGATCTTGGTTCAAACTGTTCATCATTCCGGCCTACACGGTCAATCCCTCTATCCAGTTCTTGTCGTTGGTCTTCGAAGAAATCTACAACTTCTTCTCTCTCCGCAGTACCGCCTAATTCACTTTCTAAATCCGTACCTCTCAAATTCAAACGATCAGCTTCAGGAAGCTCATCAATAGTCTCCTGAATCCTATCCCTTCTTCCGCGTAGCTGGCGCTGTTGTTCTCGGAAAACCTCTCTTTTATCAGTCCGTTCCGTAAACCCTGTGTCCAGGCGGCCAGTCCTGAGCTGTGCATCAGCAGTAGCTTCCTCTCTAGTATCTCCGCGTCCGATTACTTCTCCCTCTTCCTGGTCCGGATCATCAAAACTAGGATCGAACGCAACAAAGCCTTCTCCTCCGTCAGGCAAAGGATCCTCTCCGCGGTCAACACGCCGCTGCTCCTGCGCAGTCAAACCATAATCCTCTCTCCTGATCTCACCTAATTCAGAAACTGTACGCGCCTCAGGATAATCATCAGGGTCAAAATCATCAGCAGTCCGGCCTCCGCCCGTACCCGATCTCTGGCTTCCTCTTTCCCTTGCCCTATCTGAGGCCTGGCTACCGCCCACAACCTCTCCATCCTCTATTACAATCGCAGGCTCATC
>LFFM01002590.1_pt1 | contig 11850 bp, 10 predicted proteins | sample 643131 | NCBI WGS metagenome assembly LFFM01 (sample SAMN03777445, study PRJNA286221) | soda lake metagenome | biome: soda lake; feature: Kulunda steppe; material: water; isolation source: sample Tc-Br brine of Tanatar trona crystallizer | place: Russia: Kulunda steppe | collected 2011-07
CGCGTCGTCGTCCCACAGCCGCCTCGTGTCCGAACTCTTGACATTCATGAGCGGGAGAAGAGACACACGAATATGTACATATCTGCCGCACGGTGTTCACGTCGTGAACGGCGTTCGGTCGATGGAGAGACGAGCGGCGCGGGTAGAAGGCTATTTTACCCACGCGGAGAGAGTACGAACGAGATGGGTGTGGACGAGCCGCTCCGCGACGATCCGAAGTACATGATCGACTTCGCTCGCCGGGCCGACGCGCTCGACGCATTAGCCATCGAGCCCCTGACGAAACGTGAACTCGCCGACGTGCTCGCGGTATCACGGCCGACTGCCCACCGCATCCTCGCAGGATTCGAGGAGCTGGATGCGGTCCGACCGGGACCGAACGGTTACGAACTCACCCGATTCGGGCAGGTCGTCCACGACGCGGTCAGGGACTACCGTGACCGGGTCCAAACGGCGATGTCGCTTCGGCCACTGCTCAACGACCTCCCGGATGGCATCGAGTTCGACTATCAACTCTTCACCGACGCCGTCGTTACCGAAGCGACCTACGACGATCCGTTCCGCCCGATGAACCGGTTCATCGAACTCTTCGAGGACGCCAAGCGGGTAAAGGGGTTCAACCGGAGCTTTCTCGAGCCGATGTATATCGAGCTCGCCCACGAACGGATCGAGGCGGGTCTAGAGTCGGACATCATCTACGACCCGAAAGTGATCGAGCTCGTACTGGAGGAGTACCCGAATCTCGGCGCTGCCGCGCTGGAGAAGGACCACGTGACCGCTTCCGTTCACGACGACCTCCCGATCGCCATGGCGATTTTTGAGAACCGGATCGGCATCGGGATCCACACGGAGGCGATGGGGACGCCAGTCGCGTGGATAGATACTGACGACTCCGATGCGATCGCCTGGGGAGAGCGGCTTTTCGAACGGTATCGTGCCGAGGCAACACAACTCTACTGACCCGCGTCGCCGAGCGCACGCCCGCGCTGGGACCCAAGATGCGCGAGTCAGTGACCCGGGGCTGAAGCCCCGGGATTCCTCTGTGAACTCTCCGCGGGATCAGGGTGTTCGAACCACGCCGCCTCTCGTCGCCACGGTGAACCTCGATTTCCGGACCACCTCGTTCCTACTTCAACGACGCGCTTTGCATCCACTACCTCTCGCTGTGGTGTGAGCGTAGGGGACTGAAGATGTCAGAGAACACTCCACGGCGACACATGAATCGCTCAGTGCAACCGTGGAGGCGATCGATACTGGACGTGTATTGCGCAATTTCGGGTGGCGTATGATATCCTAACCACAGCCCCACACGTTGGTTCGGAGCGTCCCGCCCCTCGCTGCTTGCACTCTCGAGAAGCATGTCTTTCGCCGCATTGCGATCGGAACGAACAGATGTGGCCCGAGACGGGCGACGAGTAGACCGAGACTAGTTCACGCTCTTCGAGAGTTCGGCTCCGGCCTTGAACTTCACCGTGTCGGACGTGTTTCCGTCGTCCACGAGGTGCAGGCAGTGACCGTCGAACGGATAACACGAACAGTACACGTCACCGTCCGATGACACGGCGCCAGCAATCCTCTCTACGAGCTCGTCATCCGGAAGGCTTCCTGTGACGACGGTGTCTTCGAGGCGTCCGAAGAACAACTGTGCCCCAACCGGTGACACGTCGTCTGGCAACAGACGCCGAATCTCGTCCCCACTGACCTCTCCAGAGCGGTTGATTGTGATGTCCTGAATGCTCACTTTCCCACCACCACCTCCTGCCACCACTGTAACTGAGTTCTCGTAGAGGCAGGACTCATCGATCACCCATCCGCACGAGTAGACGTACTGGTCGTTGTTCTCGTGTCGCTGGACGTGTAACAACGCAGGGAACGGGCACGGACACCCGGCCGGCTGCACGAGGACCTGACAAACGATCACCGACGTGGATGAAGCAGGCCCGGACTCACGCCCCCACTCATCCAGCGAATCCACATCGATCGACCGTCCATCCGAACTCACACCGATCATCGATTTCGTATCGGACGCTGTGGGAGGGCGGTTTGTCACGTTTATGACGACAACCTCCGAGTCAGACGTGAGCACGTCGAGAGAACCGTACGTGTGAGTCGGTCCGGAAATGTTGGTTTGAGACGTGTTCGCTCCCCAGCAGTACACCGACTGCTCTGTCGACAGCCCTCCTCCAGAGGAGTGGTGCTTACACGATTCGTCCTCGTCATCGTCGTCTTCGTCCGCTCCCGCCGCTGCCGTCTCGTAGGTGTTCGTGCCCCACGAGTAGCGGTTGCCGTCTTCGTCCGCTCGGCCAGTGACGAAGTCGATAAGCCGCTGTGGAGTAATCAGCGACTCGATACTCGGTCCACCGCGGGGTGCCCGTGCGTTGGGGAGGGTAATGACACACCGTTCGCCCAAGACGGGTTCCCCTTCGAAGTACTCGTACAGTCCGCGTATCTCGTCGTCGCTCGCACCGGTGAGTCGTCGTAGGCGTCGGATCGCGTCGCTCGGGTCGTCACCGGACTCGTCGTCCGAATCCGATCCGCCCCCGAACGCGTTTTCTCTTTTGTTCGACCGAGTCGAGTTGTAATCCTGCGCAGGGGGCACATCGTCGTCCTCGTCGTCTCCGTCGTCGAAGTCGTCATCGACTGGGGCTTCACCGCGGTTCTCGTTCGAGCCCACCGAGTTGTAGTGCTGCCCGTCGACGGCCATCGTCGTGTTCGTCATCCACGCTTCGAGCTCGACATCCCCGGCGAGGAACTGCTCTTCGACGCGAACAGTAGGGGAGAACTTGATGGTCTCTCTGGGCGTGACCGGGATCAACCCGTCTCCTCGGACCCCTCCAAACATGGCTGCGGGCGAGGCTCCGGTGTTCGTGGTCCTCGCAGCGACCTGACTCACGCAGCCGCTCAGTCCACCGATCGCGATAACTCCACCCGCTGCGAGGAGTTGACGGCGACTCACGGTACCAGTTAACACACTAGATGCACTGTTCTCAGACTCTTGTAAAGACATAGCTAAGATCCTAAGGCCACCAAACTACATAAATATTCTTATATATTATATATTATTAATTCTGGAATACCCGGACGAGCGGGACGAATCGCTACTAAACAGCGGAAACGTCACGGACAGTCACGTAACCGAGATGGTAAGTGACTGATTTCTCGGGCGTTATCGGGTGAGCAGACGTGAAGTGCCTCGGGGTCAAGTGGTTCGAGAATCGAAGATTCTCGTCATCACGAGAGAGTTCCGGTCTCTCGAACGACCCCGAGGCTTCTGTCTTCCCGCAGTAGACTCCGAGTCACTTCGCGGTCGGGGTCACATCGCCGACGGCGTCCATGACCTGTAGTGCAGCGCTAGCGGCGAGACCACGAGCGACCTCGTCGGCGTCGGCGTCGGCGATGCCGGCCTCAAGTTCGTCGCTATCGGGGGTGAACCCGGCGGAAACGGGATGACCGGCGGGCGGGTTGACGGCGACCGTCGCCTGGGGACCGTCGGCTCCGACAGAGAGCTCCGAGCCGACCGCGTAGCTGTCCGGGAGATACGATTCGGTGCGTGAGACGATCCCGGCGACCGTCCGCCTGAGACGCCGTTCCTGCTCCGGGGAGAGGTCGACGGGCGCGGGCTCGCCCGCGTTCGTTACGCCCGGTGGACCGGCGTACGGGTTATTACCGTTCATCGAAGACACGTGGTGTACGCGGAGCCGATTCAAAAAGGCGTCGGCGGTGACGGTTCTACGGGCTCACAGGACGGGCTCCGACCGACCGTACGCCGCGATCGTCACTGCGGTCGTGTAGCGGTCGGGCGTCGCCGGCGCGGCCTCGACGTGGACCGACCGGTCGGTGAGCTCCCACTCACGCAGGTCCGCACCCGCGTCCAGTCCCGCGTGGATCCGGTCACGAACGTCGTCGGCATCCTCGCCGGTGACTTCATAAAAGAGTCCAGGGCCCGGGCCCGTCGCCCAGCCTAAGCCGGCGGCGACGTCGGGACGGCGACGCGGCGCGCGCTTGTCCGCAGCGTCTTCCGCGCCGGACCGTCCGCCCTCACGGAAGTCGACCTCGTCGCTCGGACCGATCGTCCGACGTGCCTCAACGACGGTGAGCCGATTACCCGCGGGACCGAGGTCGGGGACCTGCTCGACCCGGGTGACCGTGGCGTCCGCTGGGATGACAGAAGAGACCGCGACGAGATTGTAGTTGTGGAGGTTCGCGTCCGCGAGCGCGGCGTCGTAGGAGGCCATCGCCGTGTCGGCGACACCGACCCCGCCGGCGACGTGAATGGTGTCCATTACCGGAGCTCAACGACGTTCGTGGTAAGGAGTTACGGATCGGTTGAGAGGGCCAGCGGCGGCGAACGGGCGCGCCCCGCGGATCGTTCAGTACTGGTAATTGATGACGCGCTCGTCGGTGTTTTCCGCGTCTTGGAGCTTCTCGCGTGCCTGCTCGAAGTCAGCCTGGACGACTTCGGTCCGCCCGTCACGGATGGCGAACATCCCCGCTTCCGTCGCGAGCGAGGCGATATCCGCGCCGCTGTACCCTTCGAGCTCGCGGGCCACGACACCGACGTCGACGTCGTTGGCGACGTTCATGTCGCGGGTGTGGATCTCGAGAATGCGCTCGCGACCCTCGGGGCCAGGCTCGGGAACCTCGATGAGGCGGTCGAAGCGACCGGGCCGGAGGATCGCCTCGTCCAGCATATCGAAGCGGTTCGTGGCCGCCATGATACGGATCTCGCCGCGCTCGTCGAACCCGTCCATCTCGCTAAGCAGCTGCATCATCGTCCGCTGGACCTCGGCGTCGCCGGAGGTCTTCGAGTCGGTCCGTTTCGAGGCGACGGCGTCGATCTCGTCGATGAAGATCACCGCGGGCTCGCGATCGGCCGCGAGCTCGAACAGGTCACGGACGAGCCGAGCCCCCTCGCCGATGAACTTCCGGACGAGCTCGGAACCGGCCATCTTGATGAACGTGGCGTTCGACTCGTTTGCGACCGCTTTCGCCAGCATCGTCTTCCCCGTCCCCGGCGGGCCGTGGAGCAGTACGCCGCTCGGGGGCTCGACACCGACCGTCTCGAACTGCTCCGGGTTCTCGAGCGGGTCTTCGACCGCCTCGCGGACCTCACGGATCTGATCGTCGATGCCGCCGATGTCGTCGTAGGTGACGTCCGGCGACGCCGTGACCTCCATCGCCTGTGCGCGTGAATCCGTCTCGTCGTCGAGCACCTGCTGGACCGCGAACGAGTCGTTGATCGCGACGCGATCGCCGGGACGGAGGTCGGCGTTCAGACGCGTCGCCGTCTGCGTCAACACTTCCTGGTTGTTTCCGTGCTGTTTGATGACGACCCCGTCTTCGGTGATCTCCTCGACCGAGGCGATGTACAGCGAGGACGTTTTCAGCACTTCGTTCTCGCGTTTCAGCTCGTCGACGTCGGATTGTAGTTCGCCGCGCCGTCCGCGAGCGTCATCGAGCCGGTCGGACAACTCGTCGTTCATCCGGACGATTCGGCGGTAGTGTTGCCGTATCGCCTCCAGCCGCTCCGCCTCGCTCATCTCCGGATCGAGTTCCAGACGAGGGCGGTCGGGGAGTGAGGGACTATGAGACATTCGTTACCCGTGATACGGCGTGCCGGTAAATGTGCCTTTGGGTCACGGCGGTTCGACAGCCGCGGAACGAGGGCGATCGACGACCCATACCGTGAGTATCACTTTTGATAAATTACCCGGTGGGTTTTATTTCGATGAGTAGAAACAGACGCGTATGAGTCGACGAAACGCAACCGCTCACCGGTCGAAACCGGTCGTCGCGAGTAGCCGACCGACCGCGACCGACGGCCAATGACCGATCCGCAGTCGGTCGTGGGCGACTCCTCCCCGACGGTTCTCGCCGTCGACGACGAACCCGACCTGGCGGAGCTGTATCGGGTGTACCTTGACGATACCTACGACGTCCGCGTCGCGACCGGCGGCGAGGAAGCGCTCTCGATGATGGACGACAGCGTCGATGTCGTACTGCTCGACCGACGAATGCCGGACATGTCGGGTCACGAGGTGCTGGACATGATCCGCGAGAAGGGGTACGACGCACGGATCGCCATGCTGACCGCGGTCGAACCCGACGTCGACATCGTCGACATGCCGTTCGACGACTACAAGACGAAGCCAGTCACCCGCGAGGACCTCGTCGCGCTCGTCGAAGTACTGCTCCATCGGGCGGCGTTCGACGAGCGGAGCCGGCGGTTCTTCGCATTAGCCTCGAAGAAGGCCGCGCTCGAAGCCTCCGGAACGACTGGGACGGAGGAGTACGAGGAGTTGATGGACCGGATGCGTTCGGTTCGTTCGGAGGTCGATGAGACGCTCGATCACCTTTCAACGGAAGACGCGTTCGCCGAGATCACCAGCCACGCGCCCTGATTCGGTTATTCATGCTCTTGTTCGTCACTCGATCCGCAAGTCGCTACCGGCAGCGCCGTCGCCGCCGTCCTCGTCCCACTCTAGTTCGAACTCGATGCTGAGCTCGCCAGCCCCATCGGCGGGCCCTTCCCGCTCAGCTTTCACCTCGAACGTCGGTCGCGACGGCGGGTCCATCGTCACTGACTGGTCGCCCGCGACGAGCGTGATCTCCTCGCCGGCCTCCAGCGCGTCCGCGACTGTTCGGAGATACGACGCGATCTCCGCACGGGACCGACCGCTTTCCGACTCGAAGAGGACTTCTTCTGGCATATACAAGCGAACGCGCCGCGGGCATATAAATCCGCTCGGGTACGCCACCTGACCGGTGACCGGGCGAGCAAACGACTCCGAGGGGTAGTTGACACCGACGGATCGTGCCGCCGTTGTCAGAACCCGTCTTCGAAGACGAACGTCCCGTCGCGCTGAACGACCTCGCCGTCGACCTCGATAGTGGAGTCCTCGCTCATGTCGACGATCATGTCGACGTGCTCGGCGGACTCGTTGGTCTCGTTCTCCTCGCCGACGGTTTCGGGGTACGCGGATCCGACGGCCATGTGAACGGTATCACCCATCTTCTCGTCGAACAGCATGTTGTACGTGAACCGATCGATCTGGCGATTCATCCCGATCCCGAGCTCCCCGAGATAGCGCGACCCCTCGTCAGTGTCGAGGATCCCGGTGAGGAGCTCCTCGTTGCGCTCGGCCGAGTGTGAGACGACTCGCCCGTCCTCGAATCGAAGGCGGACGCCGTCGATCTCGCGGCCGTACCGGTACAGCGGGAGGTCGAAGTGGACCTCGCCCTCGACGCTGTCGCGAACGGGGGCGGTGAACACCTCGCCGCCGGGAAGGTTCGCCTCGCCGTGGTCGTTGAGCGCCTCGTTGCCGGCGATCTGCATCGTGACATCGGTGTCGTCGCCGGACCGGATCCGGACCTCGTCGGCGTCGTTCAGGATATCGACCAGCTCAGCCTGGAACTCCCGCTGTGCGTCCCAGTCGAGCGAGACCGCGTCCCAGACGAAGTTCTCGTAGGCCTCGGTGCTCATTCCGGCGAGCTGGGCCTGCGACGGCGTCGGGTAGCCCGTGAGACACCACGTCTTCGATAGCCGCTCGCGTTTTACGTCCTCCATCGCTCGGTTGTACGCGGCGTTCGTCTCCGGCGCCACGTCGGCATCCTCGGTCACGTTCGCACCGCCGCGAGCGATGACGAACACGTCCGTTTCCTCGTACAACGCACGCCGATGGCCCGGCTCTTCGAACCCGTCCGCGGCGCGTTTGAACGCGCGATCGGCGCGTTTCGAGTAGTTCAGATACACCGGGTTCGCCCCACGATCCCCACAGACCTCGTGGAGGGCGACGGCGAGGTCCTCGGCTTGCTTCGGTAGCTGGATGACGACGTCGTCGCCCGATTCGATCCCAGTCGAGTGATCCGCGATGATCTCGGCGTGTTCACGTACGCGTGCGTCCATGACTCGCCCGTCTCGCTCCGACGGATTACCTTTTCTGTTCGCGTTCCGAGAGGGACGGTGGCAGCGTACGGACGGCGACTGTCCGAGGTAGAACCGTTTTCGGTGGTGACGCGGGTCACAACGGGTTTTACGTCACCCCGTCTATGCGGATCATGGCTCGGATCGCGTTCAGGCTCGTCGCGGCGACAGTCGGGGTCGGACTCTTCGTCGCCTACCTGCTCGCGGCACTGCTCGTCGTAGAAGGGTTCCGCACGCTCTGGTCGCTCGTGCCGGGCCTCCTCGAACTCGTTGTGCTCCTCATCGTCGCGACCGTCGTGTCGACGTACCTCAGCTATCAGGTCGGGACCACCCGGCTCGTCACGGCCATCGAGTCAGACAGACTCCCACGGGCCAGCGCACCGGGACTCCACCGGCGACTCGACGAGCTCGTCGCCCGGATGAACGTCGAGCGACCGGCGCTGTACGTCGCCGACCTCCACACGCCGAACGCGTTCGTGGTCGGTGGGAACGACGGCGGCGCGCTCGTGATGGACCGCTCGCTGTTCCGACTGCTCTCCGCACCGGAGATCGAGGCGATCCTTGCCCACGAACTCGCCCATTTGGAGGCGAACGACGGGTTCGTCACCGCGGTCGCGGACGGGCTCGCCCGGACGCTCGTCGGAGTCGCGACACTGTCGGCGGTGCCGGCGCTGTTGGTGCTCTCCGGGCTGGCAGCAGGGTCAGCGTGGATCCAGGGGCGACCCGGCGATCGGTCCGGCGTGTTTTCGCGGCTCCGACGCGGCCTCGTAGCCGGGCTGATCGCCGGGTTCGTGCTCGCAACCCTGTTCGTTCGGGCGCGCTCGCGGAACCGGGAGCTCGCGGCCGACGACCGTGCCGCGGAAGTGACCGGCGACCCGCTCGCGCTGGCGCGTGCGCTCCGTCGGATCGAACTGGCGACCGAACCCGCGTGGCCGCTCGCGCCGTTGTCGACACACCGCGAGACGGACGAGGCGATCGAGCGGTGGCTCTCCACACACCCGTCAGTGGACGAGCGAGTCGAACGGCTCCGTCGACGAGCCGAGACGGTGCGTGGGGAACCGGCCTGCGAGGGAGCGACTGGCGCTCCGGACCGGTGAACACGGGGGGGAGGCGGGTCCGAGAGAGCTGGTGGGTGGTCCGGGGTGGGGCGGTTCCTCGGGTGTTTATGCCACTGGCGACGGATCGTTGGTTCGAGAATGAGCGAGGTCGCAGACACCGACGACGTGCTCGAAGCGCTCGCGAGCCTTCCAACGCTCGCGCATCCGACCGCCTCCCCGGACGGCGACGAGGTCGCGGCGTACTACGACGGTACCGGACGTAACGAGCTCCACGTGCTCGACGTGGGGTCGGGTGAGCGGACTCAGTGGAGCGACGGCGACGTCCCCCGGAACGCCCGTTGGTTCGTGAACTGGAGCGCCGACGGGGAGCGCGTCTTCTTCCACGTCGACGAGGACGGCGACGAGCAGAACGACCTTCACGCGATATCGCGCGACGGGGACGTCGAATCCGTCGTCGAGATGGATGGCCAGGTCGTCCTCAACGACGTGGGTGAGGACGGCCGAACCCTGATCCTCGGGTCGAGCCGCGACGGACAGATGAACCTGTTCCGACGCGACCTGGAGGCCGGAGAGACGGAGAAGATCACCGATTACGACCGCGCGACGGGCGGCGCGGTTCTCTCGCCGGACTGTGAACGGATCGCCTACGGGACGAACGAGCGCGACGACTTCGACAACCGCGACGTGTACGTCGCGAACGCCGACGGGTCGAACCCACGGAACCTCACGATCGGCGAGGTTGGCGCGGAGTCTACTCCGGCCGACTGGGGGCCCGACGGACGACGGCTGCTCGTGTCCGACAACTCACCTGACCTCGAACGGATGGGCGTGTACGACGTGGAGTCAGCGTCGGTGCGCTGGCTCGGCGATGGGGTCTACGAGGAGTCACCGACGTCGTTTCTGCCGGACGGCGAGCATGTGATCGGCACTCGCGCTCGCGACGTCGTCACCGTCCCGGTCGTGTACGACCTCGACACCGGCGAGGCGACCGAGTTCGACCTCCCGGACGGGGTCGCGACCTTCAGCGGGGCCGGCAATCCGATCCTCGACGACGACAGGGTGTTGCTCACACACACGTCACCGACCACGCGGGCGGAACTGCTCGCGTACGACCTCTCGACACACGAGTACGAGACGCTCGTCGAGGCCGAGTACGGACCGTTCTCGCCCGACGACTTCGCTAACGCCGAGTACATCACCTTCGAGTCGGACGGGGTCCCTGAGACGCCGCAGGCAGCGGTCGAGCACGACCCCTACGAGCCGTTCGAGATCGACGCGCTGCTGTACGACGCCGGGACCCGCCCGTCGCCGCTCATCGTCAATCCCCACGGCGGGCCGCCCGCCCGGGACACGAAGCGGTTCGACCTGTACACGCAGGTGCTCGTCTCGCGCGGGTTCTCCGTGCTCAAGGTCAACTACCGGGGGTCGACAGGGCGCGGTCGTTCGTTCGTTCGCGAGCTCCACGACGACTGGGGCGGGGCCGAACAGGGGGACGTCGCGACCGGCGTCGAACACGTCCTCGACACCTACGACTGGCTCGATGAGGACCGTGTCGTCGTCTTCGGCGGCTCTTATGGCGGCTACTCAGCCTACTGGCAGCTCGTCCAGTATCCCGAGCTGTACGACGCCGGCATCGCGTGGATCGGCGTGACCGACCTCGTGGACATGTTCGAGAACACGATGCCGCACTTCCGGACGGAACTGATGGAGAAGTACCTCGGGACGCCAGAGGAGAACCCCGACCTGTACGCGGAGCGGTCACCGGTCACCCACGTCGAGAACGTCGACGCACCCGTCTTCCTTATTCACGGTGTCAACGACCGCCGGGTGCCCGTCTCGCAGGCCCGGATCTTCCGCGACGCCCTCCTCGATGCCGGCTACGAGGAAGATGAGGACGCCGACTTCGAGTACCGCGAGCTCGGCGAGGAGGGCCACGCCTCTTCCGATCAGGACCAGAAGCTCCGCACGTTCCGGCTGCTCAGCGACTTCCTCGGGCGGCGAATCGACACAGAGCGGGCGGGAGCCGCCGAGTCGTTCGCAGCGACCGACGGCGGGGCGAACTGAGCCACCGAATCGATCCACCCGTCGTCGGGGACTGCCGAGCGTCGTCGACGCCCGGCCTTTTATACGAGCCGACCGCACGTCCGCACATGCAGACGCATATCGTCCCGGTCGGGTTCGATTACGACCGGATGATCGCCCCCCTCATCCGGGACCAGTTCGATGTCGACCGGGTGATACTGCTCGAAGGGACGGTCGGGAGCGAGGCCAACGTCGAGTACTCGCGCAACATCGCCCGGAAACTCGAACAGGACTTCCGAAACCTGCTGGGGGCGGGGACGGTGCGCGAGCGACTACCCGACGTGTACGACTACGACGCCGCCTTCGAACGGGCGTTCGACCTCATCAACGAGGAGCTCGACCGGGAAGGACCCGATGGGGAGCGCCGTGAGGTGTGGGTGAACGTCTGTTCGATGCCTCGCCCCGTCTCCTTCGCGTTCGCGACCGCGGCCCACTCGATCATGGTCGAGCGACAGGCGGATCGCGACCGGATCCACACCTACTACACCGCCCCGGAGAAGTACCTCGAAACCGAGCTCGCCGAGGAGCTGCGGGCGAATCGCGACCTGCTACGTGACCTCCAGGCGGACGGCGACATCGACAACGAGCGGATCGCGGACCGACTGACCACGACGAGCGATCTGCTGTCGGAGTTCGACGAGCGCGGGACGACCATCGGCGCGAAGCGGATCGGCGACAGCCACGTGATCGAGCTGCCGGTCGCCTCCTTCCAGAACGTCAAACCGTTCGAGGAGCTCGTCCTGTTCACGCTCGGCGAACACGGGGAGTTCGAGTCCGTCTCGGAGC
>LFFM01002591.1_pt1 | contig 11848 bp, 15 predicted proteins | sample 643131 | NCBI WGS metagenome assembly LFFM01 (sample SAMN03777445, study PRJNA286221) | soda lake metagenome | biome: soda lake; feature: Kulunda steppe; material: water; isolation source: sample Tc-Br brine of Tanatar trona crystallizer | place: Russia: Kulunda steppe | collected 2011-07
ACCAGTTCACCGCCGTTGACGAGGATGCTGAGGATGAACTTGAAGCACAGCTCATTGGCGTTGCTGATGTTGATGAAGCACAGGTCGTCGGTGAAGACGAGAGTGCGGTCACTGTTGAACTTGACACTCCAGAGATCGACTTTGAGGAAGAGGAAGAAGAAGCAGATACAGATGCAGACGGTGACAGCTCCGAAGACGGTGATGAGTCCACAGCAGCGGATGAGGAGGATGATGAACAGTCACACCTCGCCGCGCCGGATGTTGCACTGACACCGATCGTATAACGCATCGACACGCGGTATCTTTTTTGACGGGAGTTAGAGTACGTGCCGAGTGGTTGCGCCGACACCAAGGAGTGAGAGTATGATTCCAACGAGCATCCCGACGATCGGTATCACAGCGAGAATACCTGAAAGAAGAACTGCGATCGCGACAGCCAAGGTCCAACTATCTGTGAACTGTCGAGCAACTGCGAGATAGCCGAGATGTGCGTATACTGCAACAATGAGGATGAGTGGAAGCGCAACCAGTACTCCAACCACCGTAATGAGAAACACAACACTCACAACGATAACCACAACACTCGCAGCAAATCCATACCAGAGGGTGAGGAGGGGTTCGGATTGGATACGATCGATCGAATCCCTTGTGAATGCGGGGACAACTCCAACCAAGGCGACACATGCAGCCGCGGTGAAAACCATTGGTAACAGCACCTCGACATACAGTGGAAAATTGGTTTGTGGCACTGACGGCTGTTGTGCAGCGACAGCCGTTGCAGAGACAATCGATGCAGTGAATAGTGCAACAAGGAATCGACGCAGCTGATCGGTTGGAGGGCGAACCATGTGCTGTGTTTCTCACAGTAGTGAAAATGTCTTGTCATCTAACTATTATTTAGAAGTGGTGATCTGAATGGGTAAATCCACGATCGTCACACGGAGAGCTATAGAGTATGGCTGAGGTAGGAGACGATCGCCCCTACTACTAAATGTGATAGATACCCGTCAAGACGAACGAGTGAAGCAATACGACAAGAATAGCGATTCAGTACGGCGAAAACCGATCGGAGAGACCAACACATATATACACAGCTACCACCATTTCGACAACATAACGGCACAGTCCGCCACGAAAATGTGGCCTGGTGCTTGCAACACCAGACCTGTGCCTAAGAGCAGGCAATGTTAGCTACTACACACCAACAGGAAACCGTTTCGACTAGCAACCACTGGACGCACTGCGATATTTTTGGCGTCTGTATTCAACTAACACAGCCAGCGTCTGTGCACAACTGCGATCGTGTTGCGGTGAACGTTCAATGACTCTTTCTCGCCTTCGATCGACAGTTGCACAGTTAGTCGATCGGATTGAATCGCTTGAGGAGACAGTCACCGAGGTTGTCGCCGAAAACGAGTGTCTTCGTGAAGAGTTGTCCGAGCATGACGATCGGATCAATTCAACTGATGCAAAGACAGATGCGATCGCCAAGAAGTCCCAACTGACCAAAGACTGCGTCGAAGAGCTGCAAGCACGTGAGCTTGAGAAAGGGGCACACCTGCAGGCCGAGCATGTGGATATCCGAACGATCGATGTGCACAACGATCGGCTTGAGAAAGTCACTAAAGACGATGGGAACCAGTATCTCCGACTTCCGAATGGGGAGGACCCACTCGATCGAGGTGGAGATATCAGCCTCGCACACGCAGATCTCCTTCCAATACAGCAGTTGGCTCGATTGGACGATGATATGCTTCGATCGACAACCTCCTCACGTCCGGCTCGATTAGCGGCGAAGCTGTGGAAAGCCAGAGCTGATGAGGCGGTTGGTGATAATCCGTGGAAACACGGCTCGAAAACGATTCGTGAGTTCGTCAAGGCAAGCGATCTCAAACACTGGATTCGACGGCAGGACCCAGGTGTCTCGGAGAGCTATGCCAAGAAGTTGGTTTCGCGGACGATCGACGCACTGCTTGATCTGACGAAGAACCGAATCGCAATTAGGCGCAAAAAAGAGCGAAAGAACGGTCTCTCATACACCGAGCGGCGAGTTATCCTCCCGAGTGATGTCTCTATTCCGGGCGAGTTGGGGGGTTCGTCAGCAGCAGGTGAGAGCGATCGTCCGAAGACAGTTGGTGTCCACGGGTAGGGGTGTCACCACGACGGTGAACAAGTTAAGACATATTCCCTAGCGGGATTTTATCGCTCACGTACACACCCACCCAACTGCTCGACGTTTTGTTTGTGGCTGCGTTACTGTGGAGTCTGTCGATCGATCGGTTGTCGTCGGTCAGTGTGAGAGACTGGTGGTGGATATGCGTCTGTGGACACCAGCTGTCCACGGGGACAGTTGTACGTGCCGGGTTGGGTTGCTTGGAGGTGTGCGTTAGCGTCAGCAGGTTTGGGCGGTGTTTGAGGCCTGCGTGCAGTGGGGACCTAACGAATGATAGTACTAACCGTGATGGTGTTCATCTGTCTACAAGCAGGAAACCGGGGTGCTTACAGCCCGGAGGAATGCGACACTTTGCTGTCTGTCCCATATCGCGAGAGCGACAGCGCTCCCGATCGGGTGTGATGTCACGATCCGATCGGGGAATATAGAGCAGTCGATCGATCGGGTGAGCAGAACACTTTTATCCGTCGTTCTCATTTATTTGAATGTCCCGAAAGCGGTTCTCGCGGCACCGTACGAATGGGGCGTGATGAGTAATCGAGACTGGTCTTGTCAACCATACAATCGAACACACATACATCACTTTCAACAGCACGTCTCCCCGCCAAGCGGCGATTGATTCTGTATACGACGCTGGCAGCAACGTGCTGTTATTTTCGACGAGAAACCACAACAGAGAGCACCAGCAGTTGCGATCGCACGTATACCGACTGATTGAACACAGCTCCACTACACGATTGACAAGACTCGCGATCGACGAGACAACAACCAGCAGTACGGCCGGTCGCCTGTACCGACCAAATCGATCCATCACGATCGGATTGGGAGTTAAATTGCAAGTAGGAAGCCCACGTGGGTTACTGACGACACCGTTATATTCTTGACACAGTCATATTCGTGTATGCCAACATCAGCGTTCGAATCGCTGCTTGAGCGCCCACGCATCGGGCTTCGCCGCGAAGAGTTCGATCACTCCGAGCGGATGCTCATCAGGCGGATCGAAGCTGGCCGTGGCCACGCCAAACCAACCGGTAACCACAAGCCGATCGGGAAACTCGACACCGTCTGGTATCTCGAAGGTGATGACCAAGCCGCAGCGGAACTCTTTGTCGAGTCGAACCGCGAGCAACTCGAGCGCATTGATTTCACTCGACAGAACATCCTCAGCGCCACGCTCAACCGCCTGCAATACGGCTGGATCCTCCACTACCTGGGCGAGCGCGAACTCGCCGTGTACCCAACCGTCGTTGTTGAGCACCGCCCAAAAACAGGCGAAACATGGTGTATCGATCGCCGCCGGTATGAAGAAAACTCCGCAAAGCGATATCGGGCACACAGTGACGGCAGTGCGAAACTCACGGATATCTCTCTGCAAGAACTCTACGCGATGTTTGACGAACAGATCAGTGAAGACGATCTCCGAAGCGTGGACGGAGTCAAAGGGAATGTCCAAGAGATTCTCGACGTCTTCCGACATGACGATCGGTTTGAGTGTGAACCCATCACGCTCTCCGATCAATTGGCAGTGCGAAAGCGCTGATCTCCCACTTAGGCCGATCGAGATGCTTGAAGCTTACAAAGGGTTCGGCTGAAAGTTATCCAGACAGTGCGGGTCCATTCATCTGACCGATGTAGGCTGAATCGCCTACTCAGCAGACCTGCAAGTAGATCGTACGATGCCATTTAAATTGATGACATACTTACCCACATGGACTGTATGACAGATATTCATGTCCGACACAGACAAAATACGGTTAGAACTGTTACCTCCGATACCTGACGGCTATTCTGATCCTGAACAATTTAGCTATCCGATGATCGCCATTATGGTTGGCTCTGGCCTTTTAGGGATCGTTGCCTCGCTAATTTTTATCGGATTACTGGTTCGGATCCAAGGAACAGAAGTATTCACTTTCTACGAAGTAACCGTAGAAGAGAATATGACAACATTCACGATGGATTTGGCGGCAATTGGCATTCCGTTTCTCGTGGCACTCGTTACCACGGTGGTAATTCATGAACTGATTCATGGCCTCGTTTTCCGGCTATACGGCTACGAGGTGAAGTATGGAGTAATCCCTTCTATGGGGGCGTTCTATGCAGCGGTCTTCGGTGAGTTCCAATCTCGTGACGAGTTGTTCCGTGTTGGTATTGCACCGTTTGTCGTAATTACGGCAATATGTCTTCCCCTACTCGCGATTCCAGTAAACATAGTCGCGGTCACCGCAGCATTCGTGCTGATTTTGAACACCACTGGTTCAATCGGCGACTTCTATCTGGTCTGGCGACTTCAGAAAATGCCACACAAGACCCTTTTCTATGACCTTGACATCCGCCATATGTATGTTTACCAACCGTTGAGGCGAGACGAAACAAATTGAAGGCTCACTGGCCGTTTTATTTAGTAGCGATCGCGGTGTGCCCATCCGAATAGGGAACGCGAATGGCGCGGGTTCTGTTGTGACTTCGAACTTACTCGATTAGGTCTGTTTGGCTCTGTTGAATCCTCAGTAAGTGATACATTTCGATCGGATCTGGCAGTACAGATAACCTATGTTACGAGCGGCGATTAAGTGATATACCCCACAGCAGGAGAACAATTCCTGCGATGAAATAAACGATCGCAGGAGGGGTGTACGTGAAAACATTCGTCCATTGGACTACACCATATATGAGCAAGAGAAGACCAAGCCCCGTCAGTAGTGCGGTCTCTGGTCCATTGTTTGTCATATCACAACCCTCTACGTCAGTCTGTATAAGCGTACACGTGAATTCTTCAGCGATCGGCTTGCATCTGTGTGACCCACCAGTGCGATCGGACCCACCGTTGAGCACAGCCACTCTGGTGTGGGATCTCGTCGATGTTGTGGTGCGATCGGTCACACTCACAACATTGGACTTCACCGGTTGGCTCGTGCAATGCAAAGCCATCAACCGTGACTGGCGTTGTACTCTTGATGATCGAAAAGTGCGTCTCCCGATCGCTGAACGATCGCGGACCACTTGCCCGACGTCGGCTTGCCTGTCCGTCAGATTGCGATCGAGATTGCGTGCTCGAATCTGTGTCTTTGTGTGCGTGCTTCTTCGACTGCATTAGCGCACCCGTTGGATGAGTCGATCGGCTCCGAAGCGAACGAGCTCGACACTGACGATCAACATGATGCCCGCCAGTAAGAGCAGCAGCCCGATCGCGGTGTCACCGGAGAGATACGCCCCACCACCGATCGCAACGGCACCCGTGCTGTGGGCGCGGAGTCGATACGCCTGGAGCCGATCGCCGACGTGTGGAACGATCGTCAATGCCATCAGTATCATCGAATCACCACGTTGTCGACGTCGGCAACGCCAACTGGCAGCCACTGATCGCCAGCCAGTCGCTCTTCGATGCGGATGCGTTGGTTGCGATCGTCTGTGAGGTATCGGGTTCGGTATCGATCGCCAGCGCTGCTGTATTCGATCGTGAGCTCGTCCGTTGCGTCTGCAACCCGATCGCGGGCGTCGGCAAAGTCACGGGCTCGCTGCTCGGCTCGAACAATCTGCACCAGGTCGATCGGGCCGCGACGGGTGCGAAGGTACTGTGCGTTGTATTCGGCTTGCCGAGCGGTATTCGAAAGCGATCGAATGAGTGCGTCCATCATCGGTTCGACCCCCTCATTTCGTCTGCAAACACGCGCCGGTACTGCTGACTCACCGATCGCGATCGATCGGTGTGTTCTTTCAACCACGCCATTTGCTCGCCAATGCCCGACGTCTGATCGAACGGAAGCCAGAGGGTGACGTCATGGCGATCGCATATCGCCTCGAGCGCCGATCGGAGTGGCTCGACATACGCTTGCCCGGCAAGCACGACGAGTTCATCAAGATCTGGAAACAGTGTTTCGACGACGTCGCAGAGATCTAGATCGACGGCTGTCGCCCAGTGATCGATCGAGGCATACTGTGGCTCATCACGGCCGCTGAATCCCGATCGGGTCAATGAGACGTCGTAGGACTCGATCGGCTCCCACGGAGATAACAGACCGTGCAGCGCTGAGAGAATGAGCCAGGAGTCTGACTGGCGCTCTGCGTACTCTCGTTTGAGCTTGAAGTACGACGACGAGTACAGTTTCGCTGCCGGAATGGTCTCCGCTTCGCGATCGCTGAGATCGATCTTTGCGTTACCACACCCAACAAGCGTCAGTCGCGATCGGCGCTGAGCGGTCGGCGTACGTGTATCAGTCATCGTTCCACCCGCTTGATCTCTAGACAGCCAGGACACGTCACCACGGGATGTGGATGTGGGTTCGCTGCGTCGTCTGCGCTCGTCCGGATCAACTCACAGTCACACGCACTGCAGCGCTCATCAAGGAACGTATCACTCATTGGTGGCTCCGATCGTTCGGACGATCGCCTGTGCGGTTTTGCTCGGTGGGGGACTCGCGATCGGCCTCCACGGTGTGCGCCTCAGCCCGATCGATCGACGTGGCCGCTGTCTGGGCCTCCAACTCGATCAGCAGTGTCGGATCGATCCGTCGCCGCGGCACTGGCGGGAGCTCGTCAATCCCTTCGCGAACGCGCACTCGTCGGATGTGCTTGCACCCACGATCGCCAAGCGTGGGGCTCCGATACTGGAAATCACGGCACGTGCATGCGCCGCCCTCAAGATCGACGATATGGTCTTTCGTTGCGTCTTCATTGTACACGCGAAACATGCCTGGAGCGATCGGCACGACTGCCAGGTATTCCGTCACCGCCCGGATGTCACGCTTGGTTGTTGGGTGTGACCCGACGATCGGAATCTCTCGGGCACTCATGCGACTAACACCTGCCGGAACTCGTGGGTGCACGCTTGGCACACAAAGAATTCGATCCGCGTCTCTGGGAACGTTGCATCGTTATCATCGTACAGCAGGATATCGATCGAGTCGCAGTCCGGGCACGTGAGTCCCATTAGACGCCCTCCACGGCCGATCGATCGGCCGCTGGTAGTTGTGTGCGTGTCGGCGTGTATTCTCGAATCTGTTCGATCGCATACTGCGGGTAGTTCTGCCGTGTCTGTGTGTACGCTGCCTGTCGGGAGTCCGATCGGACGTACGTCTGCGACTGGGTGCCGCCTCGAGTGCGGATCGTCACTGCAAACACCGTCATACCTGTGCCTCTCGAAGCGATCGCGCCGTCTCAAAGCTGAGCTCTTCTTCCGGACGGTATGGATCCACCATCTCGACCAGTTGGACGTCGATCGGTTGTCCAAGATCGTTGCACAGTTCGCTTGCTTCATCAATCACGTGGCCAAGCCAGCCCCGCAGTTCGATCGCGTTGTGAACCTCTATCGCTTTTGCGTTCTTCCAGTCGCCTTTCGCTGCGATCGCCCAGCGGGTGTACTCGCGGCCATTATCCAGTTCTTGCTCCTGTTTGTAGCCCTTGTACGTGACTGTCAGTGGCTTTGTCCGATCGCCAACGATGATCTTGTCACCGACATCCAGCATCCGGACATCCGTTACGTCTTCTGCGTTATCTAACTCGTAAGTTTCACGAGTGTGTACGTTGTTTGTGTTCATGCTCTAAACCAGAGCAAGGTCGATCGCGCTACAACGCGAGTCGGCCATTTTCCGAAGCCGAAGTTCCTTGCTCAGTTACTACTATGAGCTATTGGTATTTATATCTAACTAATAGTTATAACCATAGATAGTTATTAGACGTTGTAGTTATTATTAAAAACTATGAGTGTGAAGAATGACTTAATGCTTGAACCCCGTCAGTTGAATGACGTCGACAATGCAATTCTCGATTTTATGATTGTGGAAGGCGATCGTGTTAATCCGGGCTACATTTCAGAAGAAATCGATCAATCGAGATCGTATGTTAGTCAACGACTCAAGCGCCTCAAAGAGCATGGCCATGTGGATCAACCACACCGAGGCCTTTGGGAACTCGTCGACGACCCCCGATCGGGCGACGTCGAACTCCCCGAAGACCTCCACGAGATCGGCTTTGTCAAGGAATTCAAGATCTTTGATGACGCCGAAGCCGTCAAAACAGTTCGATTCGTCGGCACACGAGGCACAACCGATATCCAAATTACAGATCAGACAATGGTCGAGTTCGCTGCGATCGCAAAAGAAGTGTTCACCAGAATTCACGGCGATATCGACCTACTCCGAGAGTTGCTTGACGAATACGACGGATAACGCCGGTTCGATCGATAGCCTGTCGGAGAGTCGCGGGAACCGTTCATTCAGTTTTTGCGATGGAATACACAACAGCCCCGGAAACGAGTGCAATTAGTAATCCGGCAGCTGCACCGATTACAATCCCAGTCCCCACATCACCACCCATAATCTGTGCCATCACGACACCCCACCCGGCACCGATTCCTAACCCGACACCGATACCTGCGCTGACTGCCGCTGAGCCGTTAGAATCGTCAGAATTACTCATCTATGATGATCGCTACACTATCATATCAATCAGTATTACATCCCGTGCGCGATCGATCGGATTCGTCACTCGGCGTCATTGTACGAGTATACATGCGGCATTCTTCGATATAATTGTATTCCGCACGGCTGGATTTTAAATACGATCGCGAGCCAGCCACGCCATGCGACTGCACACAGAACGCGTGGTTGTTGAGCTCGTCCAGATAGAACACCTCGAAAGCGAACTCGAACTCTACGATCGACTCTGTGAGCTCGGCATTCCAGAGTATGACGCGAAAGACGTCCTCGAGATGCGCATTGTCGATGTTCATCCGTGACTCCTGATGTCTGGATCAAGAGAACGATCGATCGCCATTCCAGCACTGATCGGCCACCGATCGTCACGCACGCCGATCGGATATCCCTGTTTTGGGCGTGGAGTAACGCCCGCTTACCACCCAGGCCGATCGCACTGTCTTGTGCACAGTATATGATTCTCGCCCTCGCGTGCGAACCGCGCGACCGTCAGACGCACCCCAGTAAGCCCGCCTTTCCGATCGATCATGCCATGCCATCACATTCTAGTCAGCCAGAAAGTATTTACCCACCTATCGATCGACTCGCGAGAAAATGCACAGTACGCATAATGAGAGCTTACTTTGCCGGACAAAGGGAGAAAGTATTTATGAAACACTTCAAAATGAAACAATGTAACCTCGCCGCGAGTGGGTGGTCACGATCATCCGATTCCACTGAGGCATCATGGGCGGGGTCGATGCCGACTGGAATCCGATCGTGGGTATCCACACCTTAACAGAATAAACATGACTAAGAAAAATACAGACTATCGCACCAAGGGACAAGCCGTGTTTCTTGCTGCGCTTATGGTTATTTCCATGGTTGCTGTCCCAATGGCATTCGCCGGCGGTGCTGCAGCAACTGCGGACGATGCGAGCTTGACATTTAATAGTCAGCTCCTTGACGGTACAGATGTCACCGTTAATGATGTAACGACAGATGGAGATGCGACACTCGTAGTTACCTACGAAGATGACGGTGACCTTATTGTTGCAGGAACTGCTGACGCAGACGATCTTGACGGAGACGATGTTCAGGTAGCCATCGATGACGACGGTGGATTCCCTGGAACGCACACTGCACATATCATTGCAGATAGCGACCTTAGTGGAACTTACTCAGCTGGGGATACCGTTTCAGATGACACCGCAGATGCAGTAATTGCAAACGATGACGCATACGTCGCAGGCGATGTTGACGATCCGGACTTCGCAGAAGCACTAGGTGTTGACGCAGTCTTTGAAGAAGATCAGGTTGCAGATAGCCTTGTCTTCCAAGGACAAAGTGTTGCACTCACTGGTCTCGATGCAAGTACGTCAGTAACTCTTCAAGAGCGTATTGACAGCGACACAGACCGTACCCGTGCACAACTTCAGACAAACGGAGTAGGAATTGTCACATTCAACACAGAAAACCGTGCAGAAGGTGACTACTTCATCCGTGGAGCTAGCTCGTCTAATGGTGTCTTTGAAGTTATTGAGCAAGACCTGAGTGTTGATTTCAGCGAAGATACAGTTGAAAGCTCAGGAGAGACTACTGTCGATGTTGAGTTCTCATCCGATCTCCGAAGCACTTATTCAGTAAACGTAGCCGCTGATGGTCTTGATGAAGAAGAACTCGAAGAAATCTTTGAAGACTCATTCGATGTGTCTAACGTGGAAGACGATGAAATCACCCTAAATGATGTTTCAGACGGTGATTTTGAGACCGATTTCGATGGCGTTGATGTCGGTGAGTATGAATTCGAATTCAGCGTAACTGACACCACTACAGAAGATTCAGCCTCGATCGAAGTGGTCGAGGGTGACGAAGCAGATGTAGAATTTGTTGACAGTACTGTTGACGTTGCACAGGGTGACGTTGCAGAGATTGATATCGAACTTATTGGTGGCCAAGACGAGGCAACCCTCGTTATTGGTGACATCGACGATGACGGATACCAAGCAATTGTTGCTATCTCCGACATTGACGAAGACGAATTCACAGTCAACTTCAACACATATCTTGCAGGCCTCGACAGTGATGATCTCGATGATCTCGAAACCGATTTCGGCGAACGTCCACAGATCGTTTCCAGCGAGGATGCTGAAGTTGAGCTCGTGAACATTGATTCCGACGATCAGTCCGATATCGATGGAATTCTTGACACTGGAGACTACGATATGTTCCTTGACGGAACCCTCCTTGACGAGAACTCCGACGAGGACGATATTGAGGACTTCATTGATGATGCAGACGAAGTTGGTGCACTCTTCATCAACGAGCGTAACGTTGGCGGAATGAACCTCTGGACCGCATCCAGCGACAATGCTGGTGACGTCGAAGACTTCGATGACATTGCAGACGGCATCGACGCAGGTGCAATCACCGAAACCGATACGATCGCATTCGATGATGCACTTATCCACCAGATCGAACTTGACGGTGTTGGTGGCTTCTTCGCAGGAGTTGACGACGAAGATCTCGATGAAGCACTAGTTGGTGCTATCGAGGCAGATGTTGTTGACATTGAAGTCGAGCAGACTCCGGAAACAACCCGATCGAACCGCAACCCTAACACACTCAACGCAGATGATCTCGAAGCAGATGATCTGATTGTCGTCTACGAGGGTGGCGAACTGTTCGTCATCATCGACGAAGTCAACAATGACCTACCATTCGACCGTGATGTCGAAGACGGACACGAGTTCACAGTTGACGTTGTCGTGAGTGACGAGCGCACGCTTGAAGAAGGTGACCAAAACGCATACGTTCATCACGATGATGAAGATGACCACCTAGTCATCGGCTCTGAATTCGGTGTTGCAGATCGTGACGCAGAATTCGATGTTGAAGACGTCGACGGTGACGACTTCGTAACCGTTGAAGCTGAAGAAGATCAGGAAGTTACCGGCGAAACTAACATCGCACCAGGTAGCGAATTCAATGTCCGCCTCAACGGTGAGGGTGACGCACGATTCGTCAAAACGGTCAACGACGTTGTTGTCCAACCTGACGGAACATTCAGCGCAACCTTCGACTTCAGTGAACAGAGCGTTGACGACGAGTTCACCGCACAGATCCGACAGGGTAGCTTTGACGAGCGCCCATCGGCTGACGGACTCGTTGTAGATGCTGATGTCGAAGAGACAGAGACTGAAGAAACCGAAGAGACTGAAACAGAGACTGAAGAGCCAACAGAGACTGAAGAACCAGAAAC
>LFFM01002592.1_pt1 | contig 11847 bp, 9 predicted proteins | sample 643131 | NCBI WGS metagenome assembly LFFM01 (sample SAMN03777445, study PRJNA286221) | soda lake metagenome | biome: soda lake; feature: Kulunda steppe; material: water; isolation source: sample Tc-Br brine of Tanatar trona crystallizer | place: Russia: Kulunda steppe | collected 2011-07
ACAGTATAAAAAACCGGTTATTTGCCAAAAGAAAGAACAAACGACGTTCTTCCCCCTAACACAAATCCTCGTTTGCATAAGAAACTATAACAAGACGTTGCATTAGAAGATAGTCGCCTAGGGCAGGACGTAACCGATACATATACGCTAGCAGGCATATGATTGTTGGTGCTAAAGAATTATATGGGTTTTCTTTACACTACGCGTATCGTGTAGAATTATCTAGTGCAATATTTGAGGGTAACAGTAAAATGCGTTAGCCTAAATAACATTAGTATGGATCTTCAAAGCTTCGCTAACCTCTTGAGTAATACAGGGGATACTTTTGAGGTAATTGAGTTGTATAGGATTGGAATAACCGATAATGAGCTGGCACGAAGCGTTCTTCTAGGAGGATTACCGGATGGCTGTGCAGCGACTATGGATTCAGGATACATCTATTGTTGCTGGGTCATAGATAAAAATAAGGAAGATTTAGAGAATTTTATTGAAGGTAGTAAGGGTCTAGGAGATATTGATGTAGTAAAAGCAAATATTTTTGAGGATAAAATATGGAATAAAATAGGCTATAATTTGCTCAAAAGCGCATTTATTACTAAAGCCTATGAATCTGGCCCTTATTATAAGAACAGTGATGGGAATTTATGTCATGGAGCGGCTGTAGAGGAAAAAGAGGGCAGAATGAATTATGCTTCGTTGAAGATGAAGTTATATCGTAATAATGCTAAAAATTCGTTCTATATAGCTGTTGATGTTGGCTCTAGTGTGGAGACTGAATCAAATCCTCCAAATTCGTGGAAAGATCCTGAGTATATTTTAGATTTAAGACCCGCTTCTGACAAAAGGGTTTTGAGGATAAAACATTTTTTGAGTGATATGAAAGAAGGTAATGCTATTAAGTTTCATCTAAATCAAAAGCAGATTATATTAGGTGATTTCGTCTCGCTAAATGAGGAGGTTAAAAGAATTTGAGAGATTTTTGCTTAAATAAAGATAAGTTAGAGGAGCCTGCCATTCTTTATTCTGAACCTGTATTAGCGTTTGATGAAAATCAGTCAGATTTTGAAGGTAATAAAAAGAAAATAAATGGTTTAGTTGAAAATGGTCCTTGGGATAATAATGCTGATCAAAGAGAATTTGATAAAATAAATATAATTCCTGTAATTAACAAAAAAGCTGATGTCGGGGATAGTCTTAATGAAGTACTCTTGAGGATAAAACAGTCTTTATGGATGAATAACAGGAGTAATTTAGGATTTGAAGATATTTTCGAGTGCGAACTAGCTTTCCCTTCTCAAGATAATTGGTATACTGCCGAGTCTTATGATAGAGATGAGTTTGAGAGGATAGGCAGACAAATAGTCGAGGAATATAATTTCAGACGAAATTCTACTAGAAATATTGTAGTATTTGTAACTGATTCTACTGAAGATTCTCCTAACAGGTTAGAGTTTTCTGCATATAATGGTTTGAAAAAAATTTTATTAGAAGATTTCTTACCGAGTCAATGTTTGTCGGAGTCAAGAGACGGGATAATTTATCAGAGCAGAGAGGATAGTGAGAAACTAAGTAGATACTCTCTAATTAATATTGCTCTACAGATTTATGCCAAGGTAGGAGGAGTACCATGGACTTTAGAGCCAGCAGAGGATAATTCGTCTTTTTCTGAAATAAGTGTTGGTATAAGGGCTTCTGTTCCTAAAAATTCTCCAAAAAACTACGCATATGGTATTGCCCAAATTTTTAGTAAACACGGGAAGTGGGTTGACTCAGTTGTTGAAGAGGGGAATATTTCGATGGAGACTGATAGATATGACTTAACTGCTGATTCTATATTTAAAATACTGAATTCAAGTAAACAAAAATACGAATCAAAAATTCTTTCTTCTATGCCTTTTGATGATATTCATAGAATTAATGTCCATAAGTTAGGAGGTTTTTCTGATTCTGAAATTGCTGGTGCGAAAGAATTTGCTGATAAAACAAATATTGAAATTACTTTGGTCGGCATACAGGATTCAAATATCAGGGTATTCTCTGGGGCAGAAGATGATGTGGGTAATGCTAGACGAGGATACATGAAAGAATTAAATGAAAATACTGCAGTGTTGTGTACTACGGGAGATCATGACTATGGTGAACATAAGGATTGGTTTGGAACACCAAAACCTGTTGTTGTACATGTGTATGATGACGAAAAACTTTCTTCTCCCGAGATTAAAGATGTTGCACAGGATATATTTTATTTGACGGCTATAAACTGGGATGATGCTACAAATAGAGAGATTTCTAAACCGGTTACACTTAATTATGCTCGTAGAGTATCAAAGAAAGTTTCAGACGGGATAGATATCACTAAAATTAGCGAAGATGTTCCCTGGTTTCTTTAATGCCGGCTATTTCTTTCAATTTTCGGATAGATGCGTTTATTCCTCCAAGAATATTTCCATAGTAGCCTGTAGCAGCTAAGAATAGAGATGCTATTATAATTATCTTATCTATAAGGAAATCTTCGGTTAAACCGATTTGATTGGCGTAAAGATAAAGTAATGCTGCTGAGGATATCCCTAATGCTGTAGTGGCAGTCCTATCTGCAATTATAGGTTTTTTAAATTCTTCTCGCCTTTTTTTCATTTTTTCGGACTTAGTGAGGTTTTTAAAGTCTTTTTCGGGTATTTGTCTGCAAATTACTCTTTTTTGATTGTTTAGTACTATCAAGCTTTCGGCTAAAAAATCAATATTCTTTTTTGAGTTTACAATGCTGTTGATTTGGTCTTCCAAATTTAGGATTATTTTTTCATCATCTATTTCGTCTATATATTCTAGCCAATATCGGTTTTCTAGCGAATCAAACTTTTGACTAATATCTTTTCCTGTAAATGATGCTGATTTTAATATAGATGCCTGCCAGAGTGCTTTTGTTAGTCCGGCGTTTATATGCAGGTTATTTATGTTTTCTAGCCTTTCTTCTAATTCGCCATAATAGGATTGATCCCATTTAATTCCGGTTCCTAAGATGGCTAGTAGTTCCTTATCTGATAGCTCTTTAGGATCGCTAACTCTAGTCTTTAATTCTGATTCTATCTTGTCGCTATCTATTTCTTTAGGAGCGTAATTATAGAGTGCTGTAAGCTCTCTTATACTTATAGAATCAATTTCTCTATCCTTTAGCCATTTTTTTGTTGTTTCTGGGGCTGAAAAGCCTAGACAGTTCAAAGTGTGTGTTGAAAGAGCAGTCAAATATATGTCTCCTAACCAGCTACCTGATTTCGCGCCTTTTTTCATACGCGTTTCTTCTAAGAATGCTTTAACCTTTTTTTCTGGTATTTTGTCGGCTTCTAAAACTTCAACGGATTTGCCTACACCCTCTATATAGATTTTTAAGTCTTTTCTATCCTTGGGATCGCTTTTATCAAATGAATCTATGTTTTCTAACCATTCTTTTATCCAGTTCTCTGTTTTTTGATCTTCGTCAATTTTTGAGATGCTTTTCAATGCTTTGAAGCAATTAGAAGTTTTTACCGGATTGCTGTCCCAAGAACCATTATTTATGTCTCTAGTTATTGTCAAGTAGTCTAAAATGTTCTGATAGTGTTGAGGTATAGTTTTACGATAATTTGAATCTAAAAACATCATTTTTCACTAAGTTCCTTTAGAATTATAGCTGAATTTCCAGTTATTTCTTCGTCAGGTTCTTTTAGAAAAGGCGTGAAGATAAGCTCTGTGTCTTCATCCCATCCTTTTACATCAGCTATGTCTTTAGGAATGTTGATTTTGAGTTGCTTTCCGGATTTTGTTATTTTAGTCATAATTTAATATTTATTTAGTACTTTTTTATCTCTTGTCTAATCTATACGTACTTTTCGTATCCTACTCTAGGCAGTAATCCAAACGTATAGGAATAAGGTCATAGAGAGACTGATTCGCTATTTTAATATATCTTCTAACATGTAGAGAGACATATAACGGAGGTGTGAAATTTGGTAAAAATTCTAGAAGGCTCGAATGGACAGAAGCTTGTAACAATTCCAAAGGAATTAGCAACTGCAATGGGATGGAGCAAAGGCGATGAACTTGAGTTTTCAGTTGAAAGTTCGGAGTCCTTAAATCTTCAAAAGAAATAGGTTTTGGGGACTTCTACTGGATCAGAGAGCTCTCTAAAAATCTTTTAACTTTACACTACGTAACTCTGGTTATAGGTGTCTTAATTTTTGAGTAAAGAAAAAGAAACTCCATATAATAACAATCTCTTCTCAAACCATTTCCTTGAAGAACGACTACAGAATCTTGAGGAATGGAAAAAAGCTGAGATAGAGGAAGAATTCGATAAAATACAGGAGCTGTGGGATAAAAAGAAAAGATACCTACAGAACCAGCCGAATGAAGACAATACACAGGACGAGTGGATTAACGAGATACTCAAGATAATCGGACATAATCAATGGGGTAACGAGCCTACAAAGACCATTGGTAACGGAAGAAACCTTAATCCAGACTACCTGTTCTTCAAGGATTTTGAAACGAAGCTCGACTCAGAAGACAGCGACAACCAATTCGAAGAAGGATACCTCATCGGAGAAGCCAAGAAATGGGATAGAACACTGGACAAATCGATGGACAACCATGAGAACCCATCCTTCCAGATATTCAACTACGTAGACCGACTAAGAACACCTTGGGGCTTACTAACTAACGGAAAGAAATGGAGACTATACAGCTACGAAGACTGTGAAGCCGACACATTCTACGAAATCGACATAGTAGAAACTATATTAAAGGAGAAAGATGAAGAAAAAGCTCTACAGAACTTCAAATATTTCTACCTATTCTTCAGGAAGGAAAGCTTCGTACCAAGCCAGAACGCCTTCGTAGACCAAGTATTCGAGGGATCGGAGAACTACGCTAAAGGCTTGGAAGAAGATCTGGAAGACGACATCTACACAGCTCTGGAAGTCACAGCCAGAGGCTTCTTTGAGACCAATGATATAGAGAAAACAGAAGAAAACATAGAAAAAGTTCACAGAGCCTCACTCATCCTTCTGTACAGGATGCTGTTCATATTGAACGCTGAGAGCCGAGGGCTTCTCCCTATGGATGAGAAGAAGTACAGATTGAAGCTCAGCCTCGAATACCTCAAAGGACAGCTGGAAGACGAAAACGATGATGTCTTCAGCGAAGACACATGGGCTTGGGATAGGAGAATCCGACCACTGTTTGAAGCCATCAACGAGGGAGAACAGTACGGCGAGTTCAAAATTACAGCGTACAACGGAGGTCTTTTCGATGAGGACAAACATCCTTTCCTCGCCCAACACGAACTACAGGGAAACCACCTCAGAGAGATACTGGAGCTTCTCGCCCAGTCCACGGACGAGGAGACAGGCGACAAAGTACTCGTAGACTATAGAGACCTCAACATCCGCCACCTTGGAAGCGTCTACGAAGGGCTACTCGAACACGAACTAAGGAAAGCTAAAGAGGATCTGGTACTTGAAAACGGAGAATGGGAATCAGCCACCGACTCCAAGAAAGACTTGGAAGAACTACCACGAGAGAAAAAAGTCAGAGAGGGAGAAGTATATCTCACAAACGAGTCAGGTGAGAGAAAGGCTACAGGAAGCTACTACACACCAGAATACATAGTAGAATACATAGTAGAAAACACTGTAGGACCGAAGGTAGAGGACAAGATAGAGGAAAGCGATGAAGAAGAACTACTCGATAATGTACTGGACCTGAATATCTGTGATCCAGCGATGGGATCAGGACACTTCCTAACCGAAGCCACATCATTCATAGCTCGAAGAGTACTTGAACACGGAAAGATACAGGATGAAGAAGTAGAAGGAGAAAACGAGTTCGTCTGGGTAAAGCGACAGGTAGTAAGCCACTGTATCTACGGAGTCGATATCAACCCTCTCGCCGTAGAACTCGGAAAACTATCTCTCTGGATAGAAACCATGGCTGAAGGACACCCTCTATCCTTCCTCGACCACCACCTCAAAGTCGGAAACAGCTTAGTGGGTTCACAGTTTAACGAGATATTCATTTATCCATTCAACGAAGAACAGAAGACACTTCAACAGGTAGATGATGGAAAGTTCAGATTTGGATCTCCAGTAGAGCAGATTAAGACATTCAAGAAGAAGTACGAAGAAATCGAGAACATGGACGAAGAAACTGTAGAACAGATACATGAAAAGGAAGAGAAATATAAAGAATTCCAAAAAGAAACACTCTACCAAGATTTCAAAGAGCTGGCCAACATCCATACCCAGCAGCACTTTGAGAACGATATAACTCAAGCCGAGTATGAAAGTGAACTACTACAAGCTGTAGGAGTACCTAATACTATAGTAGAGGACGAAGACTGGTATCAATCCGCACAAGAAGAAGCTGATAAACAAAATTACTTCCACTGGGAACTTGAATTTCCAAAGGTATTCTTCGGAGATAAAGAAGGGTTTGACGCAGTAGTAGGGAATCCTCCATACCTGAAAACACATTTCATTAATGATCAGATGGATAGCTATTATAGATCCCACTATAAATCAGCCTTAGAGGGAGCTTACGATGTATATACAGTTTTCTTAGAGAAAGGATATGAGCTACTTGAAAAAAAGGGTAGAGAGGGTTATATCCTACCGAACAAGTTTTTCGAGGCTAATTACGGAAAAGGTCTTCGTAACTACCTAATTGAAAACTCCAACATTAAGGAAATTGTAAGCTTCGGCGATAAGCAAGTTTTCGAGGATGTGAGTACCTATACTTGTATTATAACTTTAGAAAAATCTGAAAACGAAGAATTTGTGTTTTCTAAGGTTATCAATAAGGATTTATTCTCAAAGAGGAATTACAAGGAAAGTCTACAATCCGAGAATTTCTCTGTTAAGGAGTTACCTGAGAAGTGGAATTTCCATATAGGACCTAAGAAGGATGTTCTGGAATCGGTTGACGACCTTGAAACTCTTGAAAACAAGTCTACGAGAATTTTCAAAGGCTTTGACACAGGTATGGCTGATTTCTATGTCTTAGAATTGGTAAAAGAAAAAGAAGAAACATTTCTCCTTTATTCAAACGAAATAGACGAAGAAGTTGAAATCGAAAAGGAGCTTGTATACAAATTATTGAAGGGTAAGGACTTCGACAGCTTCAAAGCAAGATTCAAGGGTAGGATGTTGTTCTTCCCGTATGAAACAAATGAAGAAGGATATTCGCTCATGGATATTGAAGATATAGAAGAAAATTATCCTAAGGCGTATAACTACCTGAAAGGTCATGAAGAAGAGTTAAGGGAGAGACAGGATGGCAAATTTGATGATGAAGACTGGTACAGGTTCGCTAATCCAAGGAACTTACATCATTATTCTAAGAGCAAAATATGTACGCCATACAACGCTTTCGAGCCGTCATTTATTTTCGATCAGGAAGACTACATGTTTACAACAGGATTCGCTGGAGCTTATGGCGTAATAACCGAAAATTCAGATAGCGACTACCAGAAAGCCTTAACCTGTATCCTAAACTCTAATTTCGTAGCGATGTACATGGAAGAAAACAGCACTCCTATGAGAGGAAATTATTATTCTTATGAAAAAAGATTCATCAAAGACATACCAATCCCAGAGAATTTCCATGAGGCTGATTTAGACAGACTACACGATGATATCAAATCGTACAAGAAATCTCTCAATAATATTAACTTGGAACTAAAGGACTATTTAGGTAGTTATGATGAAGGAAAGACTCTAAACGATCTCTACACTCCAGCTTCAGGTGTTTCTGATACCCCTCTGACTGATACGGCTTCTGATAGGGAGAAGTTACAGGTCGGAAGTGTGGATACACAGAGGAATGGCGATAGTATTACCTTGTTGGCTTCCGCCAGATACAAACCTGAAGACGAGTCAGGACACGACACAGACCAGTATGGCTACACCGAGACAGAGATGTTCTCCGCTATGGAGTTCCATGACCTGTCTGAGACAGAGAAGGCGTTGATCGAAGAGTTCGTTCCAGTTGCGGTGGACGAGGCTGGTGGATTCGCTGACTTCAGGAAGAAAGCCACCAAGACCATGAGCCTGATTGATCGACTCAAGAAACTTACACTGCCGAAGGTCAGCGATGTAGAAGACGACCTCCAGAAATTCATAAAACAGAGGAATAAAGCCGAAGAACTCGAAGAGAAGATACAGGAGACAGATCAGGAAATCAACGAGATAGTCTACGACCTCTACGATCTAACAGAAGAAGAAATCGAAATCGTGGAGGAATCTATCAATTGATCATTGAAACCAACTCAAGAAGAAATCTGGAAAAAACAACATGCCTAACAACCCCCTTCCGAGAGAAGAAGAACTTTACCCCTTCACCAATAACTCTTGTTTAGGTCGAGCACTCCCATATTACGCGCGTATATAGAGTATATTCTGTAGTGTAAAAAATTGTGTCAAGGACTATCCCCTCTTTTCCGTTGCTATTTCCCAGAGGTCTTCTTTATCCTTATCTAATTTCTCTGCCCAGTAATCCTTAATATCATCTGGTTTGTGCCAGTCATCGGTTTTCTGAGAGAAAATTCTCATGAACCTTTCAAATTCTTCTTCTCTTTCTTCTTTCTCCTTTTGCAGCCTCTCTATCTTTGAATTAACAGCATTTAGTTCTTCATTGAGGCTTTCTAATTCTGCTTTTTCTTCACTTACAACTTCTCTTTGTTCCTTGATCTCTTCTTCTAGTTTCGCTTTTTCTTTTTCCAATATCTCCACATCATTAACACGTTCCATATCTAGAGACTCTTCCAATAACTGGTTTACCTTTCCGCTGACAGAATCATACGTATTCTTTGCTTTTTCATACGTATGAGGGTCTAGGCTGAGAGTAGCCTTACATTTTGTCAAACCAACCACCTTCTAAACGTAGTAGTTAAGTAAGACAATGGAATACATAGTACGTATAGTGTATACGTATGTACGTAGTACAATGTCGGATATGTATTTAGTCCTTGAGATTTTACACTACAATTAATCATTACGAACAACTCTTCTGGAGATGGAGTCTAGCCCTATTTTTAGAAGGCGCCTACAGACTGAGGCTTGGCTTATCCCTAAACTATCAGACAAGGATACAATTACTTCTTTCTGTTTTTCTTCAAGCCTAACTGTTAGCGATTCTAGAGACGGTTCGTCTTCTATTAATATGCTTTTGTCTAAGTTGTTTCTAGACCGGCATCCAACGGTCTTTTCTTCTTCCATTTTTACACTACGCCTCTACTTGTTGTGATAATTCTTGAAATTTTTGTCTTACTAGATCTTCTAAGTATTGATCTATCTCTGTGTTTGATTTCATTCGTATCTCCTCTCTTCTCCTAACAGGTCTTCTGCTATTGATCGCCGGATTATTTCAGATTTTCCTAATGATAGTGCTTCTGCCTTTTCTTCTATCCTGTTGGCTAGTTTATCTGATGTTACGAATGAGAATCTATTGGAGCTCATTTCATCACCTTGTATGAGTATACAATACCATATCTTAAAAAGGTATTGTATAACTATACAATCCCATAGTAATTATATAAGATACCATACTAAGGTGTTGTATGGCATACGATAGTAAACAAATAATGGAGTCAGAAACTGCCTACCGAGTTCTAAGAGAAATAGCAACAAATGAAGAGGGTAGTTACCCTAAAGAAATTTCAGAAAAGGTAGATTCACACGCCAATACAGTTTCAGACATGATCAAAGTTATGAGAGACATGGGATTCATTGAGCGTGGCAAACGCACTAAAGCCCAGTTCTATACTCTAGACATAGAAGGGCTGTATAAATATTGGATTAAAGATATCCAAAAAAATGCAGAGAATATAGTAGAATCAGAAGATTCTGAGATCTTGGAAGATAGACTCAATGAGTTCAAAGCGAAAATAAGCCCTGAAGAAGATTTCATCTCTATAAATAAAGACGATTACGGAAGAGCTTCAACGTTCTTCTATAGATACATTTTACAGTATTTTGAGGAAGTGGAAAGTAGTAGTGTAAAAGAAATGCTGTATGACGACATTGTTTCAGGTTTCAACATGCTAGATAACTCTATAGAACCAGGAAATATTATTTACACTACACATTTACCAGAAGAAATAGCCTATCTAGTTGATATTTTAGAACTAATAGCAAATCCATTATCTAACTGGAGAATAAGCGCCAACGCGCTGAAGAAAGAAATGGAACTCAAAAGATTTAATGAAGGAGAGCGGGAAGTAAGTGAAGATATAGACGAAGTTAGAGAAGAATTAAGGGAGAAACAGCAGAAATTTAGAGATTTCGAGAGCTTAGTGAAATGGTATTATAATGAAACGGATTTCAAAGAAAAAGAGTTGATCGACTTAGTTCAAAGAAATATAGAAGAAGAAAGACGTAAGAAAGATCAATAACCGAGCTCCTTCTTCACCAGCTCCTCAGCCGCAGAATCTAACTCTTCATCATCTACTCCAATATTTTTCTCAATCATCTTTGTCTTCAAATCTTCCTTTGTTTCCTTTATCTGTACTTCTCGGAACAGTTTAGAAGTTTTAATATTCTCTCCACAGCTTTTACAGGTTTCAGCCTCAAATTTATTCAATCCTCCGCATTCATGGCATTGAATTGGGCGTAAATCTTCCATTTCTTCGTCTTCACCGTTTTTCATGTTGTAAAGCTCTTTTACTCCGCTTTCAACATCTGCTTCAGCTAATCTGATGTATTTGGATAGATGTCCTGATCCTTGTGCCCAGCCTCCAAATTTAGCTAGTTGGGGTTGATTCATGCCTTGAGATGCTAGATAAGTTGCCCTACCTTTCCTAAATGCATGTGGATTTGTTTTAACTTTCTCAGGTATATCTGATTTCTCTCTTGCTCTGTGAATTATACTTACTGCTCCTTTATGACTGATCTGTTCGTCATCGGTCTTGTTTCTAAACAGGAATGCATCAGGATCTCCACTTCTAGAATCTTCATCTTGATGCTCCTTTAGGTAGAGATATCCTTCTCTCAGAGGTACTGTCCTGCTTCCGCCAGTCTTTGTATCTCTAAATCTTATTTTAGCTATCTCTTCTCCTTCTCTATTCTTGAAGGATATATCTCTCCATTGTAACCCCAGTACTTCACCTATTCTTCCTGCTGAACTCCAAAGAGTCATTATCAATGCTTTATCTCTAACGCAGTTAGCGTTTGTCACTAACTGTCTAACTGTTCTAGGAGTAGGCAGTCTTTCCGGATCTACATCTTTCGTATTTACTGTAAGTGTAAAGAAGTCGCAAAGTTGTTCGCCATCGAAATCAGGGTTCTTTGATTCAAAATAGTGGCAGTAGAACTTCCTGATAGTCTTCTTATACTCCATTTTTGTGTAAGGTGAAAGATCTCTTTCTCTAAATTTAGCCTTGTTGACATCTCCTACTAGCGTGATTAAGTCGTCTTTTTTCACTTCATCTAAGTTCCAGTTAATGTGTTCAGTTAATTGGTAGAGGTTATAGAGATATCTACAGATTCTATCTTTCGATAAGTCCTCAGCTTCTAGATAACTGTGGAACTCTCCTATAAGCTCTCTATTGCGTTCAGAAATATTTTCAGAGGTTTTAATTTTTTCAAGAGTAGAAGCTATTCTACCGTCTCGATTGTGGATGTCTCCGATGCTCATACATAATTCATCTCCGCCCACTTATATCTCATGACCGAGTCGGTATACGCATCGGAAGTCGCCTAGGGCAGGGCTCGAACCTGCGACCACCACGTATCTGTTATTAGATATTAACAGCGTGGCGCTCTACCTGCTGAGCTACCTAGGCTTTGTAAGATTTAATTCATGTGAATTTTTATAAAC
>LFFM01002593.1_pt1 | contig 11838 bp, 13 predicted proteins | sample 643131 | NCBI WGS metagenome assembly LFFM01 (sample SAMN03777445, study PRJNA286221) | soda lake metagenome | biome: soda lake; feature: Kulunda steppe; material: water; isolation source: sample Tc-Br brine of Tanatar trona crystallizer | place: Russia: Kulunda steppe | collected 2011-07
ATAAATATGCCCCGATGAGACAGATTGTCTAGCGATCGATACCGGCCGGTTGCGTGACAACACCGAGGATCACAGAATGGCTCCTGGGCGTATCACCAACCTCAACGGCTTCCACGTAATCCGTACTGACGCCACCGTTGATCAGATCAGGATTAGTTTCAAACAGCAGATCCACCAGCGTATTCCCGGCCTTCGTTGAACTTTTTCGGAACTCGGTGAGTAACGTTGCAGCGTGAATTCGTTTGTCTGACATCGGTCTGACAAAGGTTTAGGTGTGAATGGTTCTATCAATTGAATACCGTGAGAGTGTGTCTCTCACATGGACAGATGACCAGTACTGATTCGGCGCTGGGGGCGTGCCCGCAGTGTGGTCACGAGATCCCATCAGCGTATCTGCTCATCGAATACGAGACCGAAACCAATGAAACGGGCATTTGGGCGGAATGTCCAGCCTGTGAAGATGTAATCGCCCCAACTGATTATGAGACTCCGTAACCTGCTTGCACCCATGACTGGTCGGCACTCGCCCTCGATGACGTACTGTGAGTGCCGCCATTGTGGACACCAACTTGATCGGCGGCGTGGGCCGTGTCCAAGTTGTGGCCGAAACGAGATCGCCCACTACGTGTTCGAGGAGACAGAGAACAACAGCGCTACCTAACAGATCCATATGGTGGGTAGATGACGCTTTGCTGACGGTCGTCTGACTGAATTATTTACTCGTGGGTGGGCAACGAGTGTCCTGATGGATGACGGCGAGTTCGGATTCGAAGAGGTAACTGTCGAGTTTACCGAGGAGGTCATTGAATCCCTCGATGAGAAGGCGTTTGTCTACCACCGAGACAACCGGGCGGCGGCGATCCGGGACTGTCTGGATGAATGGATAAAACAGCAGTCTAGCGAGACAAACGAAGAATCGTGATCTGATTTCTCTAATAACATACCTCATCGAATGGTACCCGATTAGCTACCTACGGTTGCTGAATTGACGAGGCTGGTGGGTTGTACTCGCGTTGCTCGGTGCAGAGCAAGTCCGACAGCAACATCTGAGACATATGAATCAAAAGTAAACGTGAGCAAAAATCAACGGGGAAGTCTTTCGGGAAAGTGACCGGCTTGAACTGAACCTCTCGTTTATTCAGGAGTTACTGGATGGCTCTTCGGAAGTAGACTTGATAACAAGCGCTTTGGCAGTCTCGATACGCTCGGTTTCGGCTTAATTCCCCGTTCCGTCGACGTTTTCCCGAAGCTCGACTTGGCAACAAGGTTCTCCAGAATAGGGTTGAGAGTGTTCCAGCGTGGAAATATACTGGTCCAAATTAAACATAGACGTTTGGCTCTGTTGAAATCCTCAGAGAATTACATGTTCGCCGTGTAATTCGACGAGATGAAGCCCCTCCCGAAGTCGCAAATTCTCCGGTTTACTGAGAAGGCGATCCATCTGGCACGTCGAGCGGCTCTCAATACTCCTCAAAGTTCTCCAAACACCGCTACACACTTCCGCAGCACGTTGTTCTGCTGTGTCTCAAAGTGCGGAAGAACACGACCTATCGTGGTCTGCTTGATAAACTGATTGAAATGCCACGCATCCGTCGTGTTCTCGGGCTAACCGAGCTTCCTACTGCTTCAACGCTCTGTAAGGTGTTCAACCGGCTTGATATGGCTGTGTGGCGTGTTATATTGACCCTCTCAGCGACGTTACTTCCGACAAGCGGAGTTGTTGGTGTTGATGCGTCAGGGTTCGACCGTAGTCACGCTTCGAAACACTACACGAAACGTGCTGAACTCACGATTCAGCAGCTCAAAGTGACGTTGCTGGTCGATGCGAAGGTGAACGCAATTCTCGATCTACACGTGACGACGACTCGAAAACACGATAGCCAGATCGCTCCGTCGTTGATCAAGCGCAACTCCGAGTGTATCGATATTCTCCTCGGAGACAAAGGCTACGACGATCAGAAAATCAGACGGCTCGCCCGGCAACACGAGGTTCGGCCACTGATTAAGCATCGTGAGTTCAAATCACTCCATAAGGCATGGAACGCTCGCTTAGACGCTGATCTCTACGGCCAACGGAGTCAATCCGAGACTGTGAACTCAACGCTCAAGCGGAAGTACGGTGCGTTCGTCCGCTCACGACGATGGTGGAAACAGTTCCGTGAACTCACCATTGCTTGTCTCATTCATAATGTAGATCGATCACTCTGAGCGGTCAATACAGAGAACTCACATACCGGCGAGGATGACGATCTTATCGACACCTGTCAAGAACACCGTGCTGCATACAGAGGATCCATACAGCACAAAAGATAGGCTACTAATGTGAGCTGACCTGTGAATTTGTAGTAAACTCCGACGTTTGCCGGACAGTGTGACACAGCTCGATGGGGGATTCATCACAGTACGTCAGACAAGACAACGGTTCTCGGCGTTATTCCCCACCTTCCGTGCTCAGACGCTCTGTGATTTCATCTCTATATGTATCTGCGAGCTTGCGGGAATAGATACCCTCGTCAGTCGATTCGACGACGAAAAGATTGTTTTTGAGTTCCTTGCTGAAATATCGGGTAAACCCTGAAATAACCCCTCCTGTAGCAGTCCCGCTGTCTTTGATTGGAACTCCGTGTTCTTCGCGGATTCTACGGCGGATCTCGGAATCAAGCAGCATCCCTCCATCATCAGCAAGCACCATCAGTAGCGCTTCTTGTGCGTCAGTTAGTTTAGAAAAAAAGTCAGGGGGAAGTTCCGGCGGCTGTTTATTATCGGTGGTGTCAGTGATCATGCCGCCAGTAAATATTGGTTCAATAACATTTGGAAACTGTCTTTCTCCGACTTGTTGGGTGAAGTCTGTCTCCTCATCACGGACTTTTACTTCTATTGTTTCCTCTTCTCCAGTGGAAGCCGAAATAGCACGCTTGATAACCTCTCGACTGATTTCCTGACTTTCCTCTCGGCTAATTTCTACACCTTGACCGTCGGCTTTGACCTTTGTTTTCTTCATGCTGTACATACTGCTTGTAGTGTACACACAAAAATATACTGGCTAATTTATAAGTTGTACTAATCGAGATTTCGGGTCACACCTTTGAGGTTGCTGTACTACCCGCCAGCGCTCGGGTTCAGGATATCAAACCTGTCCCGATAGCAGGACCAACACGGGAACTCGGCGTCAGCCTCCCGACAGGCACTGTCGTCGGGGCTCCTGTTGTATACGCGCTCTACATCTTGCACGCCGCGCAAAACATTATCTCGAACTGGTAGGATATTCACCATCCAATAAGCAGCTCTCATCGACCGGCTGTTTCAGACGAAAATATATCTGAAGAATAGGATTTCAACAGAGCCAGACGTTTGTTTATCCCATTCGGTCGAGTGCGTCTTGTCGATCTTCTACCGGTGTCTGATCGTAAATCATGGTTGTCTCTGGTGATTTGTGCCGAAGTTGTGTCTGGGCAGCCGCTAGATCCTCTTCACGAGTCATGTATGTCCCAACAGAATGCCGAATGGCGTACCAACTCATCTGACGGTTTTCAGTCTCAATATCAGCGATATCACAGAGTCGATGGAGCACATAACGAAGCGACTGCGACGCGTACGGATTCCCTTGTCGTGTCAACCAAACCGTATCAGTACCGGCGTACTGGTCGTACCGTTCGCGTTCCGAAAGCCACTGTTCCAACACAGACGCCGTCCGTTCACGAATGCTCACAATCCAACTTTCGCGTGATTTTGCACTGTCGCGTTTGGGGATACGCAATACACAGTTGTCCGTATCGATCCAATCGGTTGAGGCTCGTTCGACTTCGATCGGTCGAAGCCCAGCATCCAAACTCACCCATACCATCGAAGGTATTTTCCAGCTGTTGGCCCGTTCCCAATCTTCTTCCGTAACTTCGTCTTTGGGCTTTTCAAACCGCTGGGCGAGATATTGCTTCCACTTCGGTCGCTCACCGGGTGACAGATTCGAATATGATGGAATATTCCCATATTCCAACGCCGCGTTTCGGATCTGTTGTCGTTCGTCGTTGGTGAGGTAGTCTTTCGGTTTCGAGTGGCCGCTATCGCTGAACGTGATGTCTGGGTCCCACAGTGAACCACTTCGCTCGTTGGCCCACCATTTGAACAACATCTTCAGTGCCTTCTGGCAGTTGGCTTTGTGGGTGCTACTGTAATCATCTTGGGCCAACTGGCGCATCCACTCGTCAGCATGTTCATGCGCGATCTGAACAGTATAGCAACCTTCCCGTTCCCAGATCCACCGGTAGAACTGATCCATCCGGTAAGCTTGGGATCTGAGTGTGCTCACGGCGTACCCGTCGGCTTGTTTAGGATCCTTTCCGAAGGTGAGCAACCACGACAACGCTTCCTCGCGTTCGGCGCGGTAATCCATGAGTTGCTTGTGATTGAGGTATGCTTCGGTTGGTTCAGGGACGGCGGTGAGTTTTTCAGGAAGACTCATCGCCTTCCTCCGATTTGTATCAACAATTCAGAATTTGTGATTCGTTCGAACCGGTATGGCTTCGCAATATCGATAATCGCCATACGGCGGTCGATTCCCGTTTTCGTTCTAACCGAATTGGCCTGTGACATTGGTCGTTTCTCCGTCATATCACAGTCCGAAACCGCAGGAAGGAAGCGCGATTGGAGTGCGCCGTCCGGGAGTCGAACCCGGGCTATTGGCTTGGGAAGCCAATGTCCTACCACTGGACCAACGGCGCGCAACCGTTCGTTCCGTGTCGTCGCACTTCAACTAATCGGTAGCGTGCCCGTCGGGCGTCGGAACAGCGAACCGGCGACAGTACGACGTTCAACACCGATCGGTATCGAGATGGGGAACAGGACGCCCGTCCAGAAAGATTGCGGTAACGGGAGCTTATTAGTTCCGAGAGCCCCTATTGGTTGGTGATGACCGCCACTGAAGCCCTGGCTGAGAAAACAGGTGTCGAACTGTTGTTTTCCGATGCGGAGCTCGAAGCACAGCGCGAACATATCGTCGAATTCATCGCCGAGACCGTCGAGAACGCCGGTGTCGACGGGGCCGTGATCGGGCTCTCTGGGGGAATCGATTCGACGACGGTCGCGTATCTCGCCGTCGAGGCACTGGGCGCCGAGGCCGTCCACGGACTGTTGATGCCGAGTTCGGTCAACCCCGACGCCGACGAGTCGGATGCCGAGCGCGTCGCAACGGCCCTGGAGATCGAGTACGACACGATCGAGATCAACCCGATCGTTGATGCCTTCGTCGACGCCGCACCGGACCGCGCCGCCGACGATCGGATGGCGCTCGGAAACGTTCGAGTCCGAACCCGGGGCGTCTTGAACTACTTCTTCGCGAACGCCGAGAACAAACTCGTGTTGGGGACGGGGAACCGCTCTGAGGCCGCGACGGGGTATTTCACGAAATACGGCGATCAGGCCGTCGACTGCAATCCGATCGGAAATCTCTACAAGTGCCAGGTCAGACAGCTCGCTCGCGAACTGGGCGTCCCGGAGGATCTCGTCACCCGAACGCCGACGGCGGCGATGTGGGAGGGCCAGACCGACGAAGAGGAGATGGGGCTAGGGTACGACGAACTCGACGCGATCCTCGCGCTGTGTGTCCACGGTCCACTGTCGAAACACGCGACGATCGAGACGCTCGATATCGCCGCGGAGGCCGTCGACCGCGTCATCGAACTACACGAGACGAGCGCACACAAACGGGCGATGCCGCCGGCTCCGGAGCCGCTGTAGCTCGGTCACTCGCCGAACCGCTGTAGCTCGTCAGCGTGCGTCTCGATGAGCGTCTCGAACGCCTCGAGTTCGGCCGCCTCCTGTGTCGCCTTGTCGGAGCGATCCCGGATCCGCTCTTTGACGAACCCGAGCGCAGTGGGATCGTTCTCCGCGATTCGCTCCGCGACAGTCCGGGGCTCTTCGAGCACTCGCGAGACGAGTCCGATCCGGAGTGCCTCCTCACTGTCGATGACACGCCCCGACAGCGAGAAATCGAGCGCGTCGCCCAGCCCGACGACCTCCGGCAGCCGGACGGTCCCGCCCCATGCGCCGAAGATCCCGAGCGTGACGCCCGGTTCACCGAACGTCGCTTCGGGCGTCGCGAGCCGGATATCACACGCCAACGCGAGTTCGACGCCACCCCCTCGGGCGGCGCCGTCGATCCCGGCGACCACGACTGCAGGGCTGTCCTCGATCGCGTTCGCGGCCCGCTGTCCGCGACGGATGAACGGTTCGACCGCCCCGCTTTCGGCGACGTCGGCGACGACGGAGAGATCCGCGCCGGCCGAAAAGGCGTCGCCGGCCCCACGCAGGTAGACGACCGGAGCGTCGCACTCGGTGACAGCTTCGGACAGCGCTTCGAGACCCGCCGGTGTCAGCGCGTTCCGGCGGCCGGGACGGTTCAGGGTCACGACCCGAAACGGTCCCTCGTCCTCGATTTCGATCATTACTCCGATCCGGGACGCTTCGGCGCATAAGTGCTGCGGTCCCGACCTTTCCGTTTCCAAACTGATTTGCCCCTCGCGGTCCTACAAACCGCCGTAGATGGACGAAACCGCCCACGCCCGGGCCGCTTTTCGCGACGGTATCAGCGATATCACCCCGGAGGCACTTCGGGACCGTCTCGAAGGTGTTCTCGAGACGGCGTCGATGACGCCGGGGGCGCTCACCGTGCTGACGGCGACGGCGCTCGACGATTCGATCGAGGGCGACGTCGCGGCACGACGGGGTGCCGGAATCCAGATGAGTTACGAGGGGCTTCGTCTCTCGCGTGCTCTCATCCAGACGAACCCGTGGGCCGAGGGGGACCGGGACGATGGCGACATGGACGCCATCGCCGCGGAAGTGCTCGTTGCCCGCGGGTTCGAGTATCTAGCACACACCGTCGTCGCGGACGACGTCGTCGAGGCCGTCCGGCGGTTCGGACGCGATCAGACCCGGCGTGAGGCTCCTGGAGCCGACCGGGACGCACTGGATCGGAGTCTGGAGGCGGATTTCGTTCGCATCGCCGTCAAAGCCGGCGCCGACATCGCGCTCGGGTCGGTCCCGGAGGAGATCGAAGCGCTCGCCGACGAACTGGCGCTCGAGATCGGGACGGTACCGCTCCCACAGGCGGCGGTCGCTCTCCCGGGGTTACAGGGGCGGATCGCCTCGGTTCTCGTGAGCCCCGATGCCGCGACTGCGAGCGACTTTTCCGGATCACCGGGGACGTAGTGTGGGAGTGAATGTCGATGACGAGACCGTGACACGGCGGTCCGGAAACCGAAACGACTAACAGTTCAACCCGGCTACCGACGAGTGCTTGCCTGGGTAGCTTAGCGGTAAAGCGCGTCCTTGGTAAGGACGAGAGCCCGGGTTCAAATCCCGGCCTAGGCTCTTTTATTCCGTGAGTAGCGGCGAAGCGAAAGCCACCCACGCTACGTTCGACTGAGAGAGCTACGACGCACCCTCAGCAATCGTTGACCTGTCGTGATTCGGCCGTTTCGGCTCACGGATGGTGAGGCGACCGGCTTCCAATCGAGGTGGTTCAGAATCGAACTGTAATCGAGGTGGTTCAGAATCGAACGGTAGCTACGGGCGTGAGATCTTGTGATAGTCGCTTACAAAGTAAAAAAGGGAACGAGCCGTTCCGTCGCCGGATCTGTCCCGACTTCGTAGACTTTTGTGTGGTCTACTAGTCGTCACCGATACCGTTGTCTTCGTCATCGTCACCGACGCCGTTGTCATCGTCACCGACGCCGTTGTCATCGTCGCCAACACCGTTATCGTCGTCACCGACGCCGTTGTCATCGTCATCGTCGTCGATACCGTTGTCGTCGTCACCCACACCGTTGTCATCGTCATCGTCACCGACGCGGTCGCTGACTTCCTCCTCACCGGCGAGGAGGCCGGTCGTTATCTGACCGCGGAGCAGGTATTCTTCGCTGTCGATGCCGTTGTCGTCATCGACACCGTTGTCGTCGTCATCGACACCGTTGTCATCGTCACCAACACCATTGTCATCGTCGCCAACACCATTATCGTCGTCACCGACACCGTTGTCGTCGACGTGTTCCTCGGCCTCGACTGAGATGTGGTAGTTCCACGGGTTCCGTCTGAAGTCCTCGATGTCTAGCCCTTCCTCATCGTCACCGACGCCGTTGTCATCATCATCGTCGCCGACACCGTTGTCATCGTCGCCGACACCGTTGTCATCGTCGCCGACACCGTTGTCATCGTCGCCGACACCGTTGTCGTCGACACCGTTACCGATGACGCCCGTGAGGACGATTGGATCTTCTATCGTTCCGCTCAGGCCGCTCTCACCGTTGTCGTCGTCACCGACGCCGTTGTCATCGTCGCCAACACCATTATCGTCGTCACCGATACCGTTGTCATCGTCATCGTCGCCAACACCGTTGTCATCATCATCGACGCCGTTCATCTCCTCTTCAGAGAGGTCGAATAGTTGTTCGACAACGGGACCATCCTCCTCTTCGGACCCTTCGCGGAGGTTGACGGCAGATACGTCTTCTGCGTCCATCAGGAAGATCTGGTACTGGAGACTGTTGACATCGTCGCCAACACCGTCGTCGTCACCAACACCGTTGTCATCATCGCCGACACCGTTGTCATCGTCACCAACGCCGTTGTCATCGTCACCAACGCCGTTGTCGTCGTCATCAACATCGTTGTCATCGTCGCCAACACCGTTATCGTCGTCACCGACACCGTTGTCGCCAACGCCGTCGTCCATCTCCTCCTCGGGGAGGAAGACTCCGACGCCGGCGCCGCCGTTGGCCTCGTTTCCGACGAGCGCTGAGACGTACATCTCCCGTTCCATCTCGCGGTACTGGGTATCGAGACCGGTCATCTCTCCGGGACCGTTGTCGTCGCCGACACCGTTGTCGTCTTCCTGGGCGCTTACACTGCTACCGAGCGCTCCGAATGAGCTGGCCAATGCGAGTACACCGGTCCCCTTGGCGAACGTCCGCCGGTTTAACCCGTAGTCGCTTTTCGATTCTACACTCTCGTCCGTTGAAGCGGTCTGTTTGTCGGCCATTGCAAAATCCAATACCACCTATAGCTATTTCGTTATAAAGTGGGATTGTGAGAGTACGGTATCGTTTCAAATAAAAATTATATACTTAACCCGACATTTAGATCCGCCTCGACCAGTTACATCCGATATGATACACCGTACTTTTCGCGCTGCATCTACTGCTGGTCGTCCTCCAATAACGTCGCTTTCTTTCGGTTCAGATTTGGTTACTGTGCTCACTTCCCGTATCTATAGCGAATATCTCTGGCTTACTTTGCCTCGCTTGATATTGATTTGGCTTACCCAAATATAAGATAATCTTACAGATCTATCTCGAACGTCAATAGTATGAGATGTACCGTTTCGAGAAGCCGGATTCGATAGACGCCGGGGAACGTAGATATCTCTCCAGAGATCATCGTCAGTACTGCGACCGGCAGTGGTTGGTAAGTGACTACGACGGTCCGTGTCAGGCCCGGATCCCAAGACAGTCCGGGAGGCCACCTCGTGGTTCCAACCAGTAGTTTCTATGGAGTGGACCGAAAACGAGCGTCTATGGGAACCACTAGCTCGTTCGATCCGGACCGTGTTTCGACGATCACCGTCGATTCCTACGGGACGCTCGTCAACACCGATGCCGTCGAACGAGTGTTGGCGACGCACGTCCCGGAACCGGAACCCGTTTCGAAGCTCTGGCGAACGCGATCGCTGATGTACACGATGATCGCCAACTGTGTCGGGATCTACAGGCCGTTTTACGAGATGAACCGTGAGGCGCTCGCGTACTCGCTTGCAGTCCACGGTATCGAACTCGACGAGAGCACCCGCGAAGAGATCCTCACGACGTATCACGAACTCGACGTGTTCGACGACGTGCGGGACGGGATCGGGCGACTCGTTGACGGTGGGTACGAGGTGTACGTGATCTCGAACGGTAATCCGGCGATGCTCGAATCGATGATCGATCACGCCGAGATCGGTGATATCATCACCGATTCGATCAGTGCCCAGGAGATAGAGACGTTCAAACCCCTTCCGGAGATCTATCGTCACGGAGCCGATCGCACCGACACCCCGATCGGAGAGATCGTTCACGCCGCCGGTCCGGCCTTCGATATTATCGGGGCGATGAACGCCGGGATGCAGGGAGCGTGGCTCACCCGATCCAGTAGCGTCTGGGAGCCGTTTGCCGGTGTGGAGCCCGACATCGCGATCGAGACGTTCCACGACCTCGCCGACGCACTCGACGTGTGATTCGAACCCGAATCCCCCGAGCGTCCGGACCTGTCCCGAAGTCGCGTTCCCGCTTCCGGAGCTTTTAAACGACTCGCTGGCCGAACTGTACGTAATGGCTTTTGAGGAACTACTGAACGATCCGGTGATTCAGAAGTACCTCCACGAGCTCGTCGGACCGACGGGGATGCCCGTCGCCGCCGCGCCGCCCGAAGGCGAGGTAACCGACGAGGAGCTCGCGGAGGAACTCGGGTTAGAACTCAACGACGTCCGCCGGGCGCTTTTCATCCTCTATGAGAACGATCTGGCCTCCTATCGTCGGCTCCGCGACGAGGATTCGGGCTGGCTGACGTATCTGTGGACCTTCGAGTACGAGAACATCCCCGAACAGCTGGAGACGGAGATGCATCGCCTGCTCGAGGCGCTCGACGAGCGCAAGGCCTACGAGACCGAAAACGAGTTCTACCTCTGTGGGCAGTGTCAGATCCGGTTCGAGTTCGGCGAGGCGATGGAGTTCGGGTTCGAATGCCCCCAGTGCGGCGGCCAGGTGGAAGCGATGGAGAACGATCGGCTCATCGACGCGATGGAGATGCGTATCGAGGAACTCGAGGACGATCTGAACATCCAGACTGAAACCGGGGCCGCGGACGTCTGATGGTCGTCCTTGCCACCAAACTGTACGTGACGGGTGAGAGCCGCCGTCGGGCAATGGATTCGCTGAAGTCGCTCGTCGGGAACGACCTCGGCGAACTCGACGTCGAGTTCACCGTCGGCCTCAGGGACGACGGGTTCCCGTCGGTGACGATCACGGGCGAGGACGCCCCCGTCGCCAGAAACCTCCTCACGGAGGAGTGGGGTGCGATCACCCCGCACAGAAAGCCCGGCGAGACGTACGTCGGGACCCTTGAATCGTGGGACGACGACGGGTTCGTCCTCGACGCTGGCGAACCGATTCGGGTGCCGACCGACGAGCTCGGGCTCGGGCAGGGAACGCCGGCACAGATACGGACCCGGTTCGGGCTCGTCCAGCACATGCCGTTGCGGTTCGTCGAGGGCGAGGAGGGGGAACCGAACCGCCTCGCCGACGTCGAACGCGACCGGCTTTACGAGTGGACCCGTGGAACCGACCGTGTGAACGCGAACAGCACGACGCGGGCCCAGATCCGGGCGACTGTCAACCGGTCGGGTCACGCCGAGGACATCGTCACCGTCGAACGCCTCGGACTGCTCGAGGGAAGCATCGTCTGCCGTGAGGGAACCGACGGACCGGGGTTGCTCGCGGATATCGGTCCGCATCTTGAAGCCGAACTGCTCGCCGTCGTCCCCTGATTATGAATCGCCGCCTCCTCGCCGCGATCGCGCTCGCCGTTTTCCTCGGACTCGCCGGCTGTACGACGATCATCGGGAGCGACGTCGGCGACCCCGAGGCGCTCTCAGAGGAGGCCGAGTACGAGTACGACACCGGGAACGACGCCTACATCGTCATCGACCGGAACAGCTACACGGCCGTCTATAACGTGTCCGCGAAGGTGACTGGCGAGGAGGGCACTATACAGCTATGGCGGACGAACAGGCTGACGGTCGAACAGCCG
>LFFM01002595.1_pt1 | contig 11836 bp, 15 predicted proteins | sample 643131 | NCBI WGS metagenome assembly LFFM01 (sample SAMN03777445, study PRJNA286221) | soda lake metagenome | biome: soda lake; feature: Kulunda steppe; material: water; isolation source: sample Tc-Br brine of Tanatar trona crystallizer | place: Russia: Kulunda steppe | collected 2011-07
ACCACGTAGTGAGCGAATTACACACATTACAACTTGACTCATACACCGTCGTATGTGTCTTGTAGCTGGATAGCATTTTTCTGTGCCACCCTTCGGTGACAACTTGACCCTTCAAATCAGTTTTACGTTTATTTCCGCTATTCTTAGTTCGTTTTTTGCCTCTGTGGGTAACAGCCTGGCACTAAGATTAGTCAAATCTCACCTTTGGGGGCTTAATTCGACGTTTTACGTTAACGTAAGCTTGGTTCTTTTGTTAATCCCCTGACGGGTGGCCGGGTGTACCTTTTCAGATTCACCGGGTGAGTACAGGATAACTCCAATCCCGTACACCGTCTTTATCCGCCCATATCATCCAGAATGTCCTTGAGCGAACCTTGGGGGCTTACACAACCAATCATCTTCACCAACTCCGAACTACATACAATCAGAACCGGGGGTTGTATATAAGGCTTACGACTTCGATTAAACGCCGTTATCACCACTCTCAAGCCTTCTGTGTACAGTTTAGAGTTTTTCTGTCAATGAGTCTGAACTCATTTAGAGTCGGTTTTAGGGTCACTCAATCCCCCTTCTTGACAAAACCACTACCTAAGCTAAAACGGTGTATTAAGCACTGAAACACCTGTATGTCCCACATAAGCCTAACAAAGTGTTGAGTATAAGGTACTAAAAACACTCAGCGTAACTAAAACGGCGACTCAGTGCCTCTAACGACCGATAACAGCATTTAAGCCCCTAAGTGGTGACTCAATGACAACACCTCTATCTGTCTTAAACCCCTCTCTTGTTCATATGTGCTACACAGGGGTTAGAGAGCCTGAGAGTCTAACATTCAATTTTTTCAAAAACTGGCCTTTGGATACCGGCAAAACGTGCAAAGTAGGCCATAATCACGACGTATAAAAAGGTACACTGAAGGGTTAGATAAGTTACCGAGATATAGTACACACATCTGTATGGTGTATCTGTAAGTTATAGGGATATAGATATGGCTCCGTTCGTCGGGTGGTGAGTAGGTGGTGAGTCGAGAAGGGGGAAGAGAGCCACCCTTACAATCGACGTTAACGTAGCTCAGAGGCTCGTCAGTAGCTTTCAATACTTGGTGTGTGTGATGCGTCGTATAGGTTCGTTCAAAGCCGCTGGTGGCTGTCTCAGAGCCACCTGTGAGATATGGCCCCCCATGTGTGCGTAAACTGGTTACATTTTTAGACGTCTTGTTAGTTCAAATACATAGTAGGGTTAGGGGGTGGTATGGGTTGGCACACCAATGTGGGGGGACACGTCTCAAAGGGAAGTTACCTGTTCTCAGAAATTTCAAAATTTGAAAGTTCCAAACGGTTTTCATTTCCGCGCCCGAGAACAGCTTGCCGCCCATTTTCGTGAAAACACCCCGTATATATGGGGTTAAAACCCGGATTTAGCCCCTATCTGAAAAATATATTATATTATTTTATCAGAGTTCAGAGGGTTCACTTATAAACCCCCCACATGGTATATATACCCTTGTCTATTATTAAGGGTGAGGGGAGCCGGAAGGGGAGTTGGGACACAACCAGTTTCCAATTCGGCGGTTCACCCCTTGGTCGAATGTTCTTGGTCGGTGTCTTGGTCAGACACCAGCCATTTTGAGAAGGTTAACATTAGTAGTACAGTATATATTTTATCTATTGTTTCATATCTGTTTGACCCGCATAGTGGGTTAATCAAGAACAGATGTACTAATAGTGGGTTTGTAACACCTTCGCCTTCTTGATTAACCCACTGTGAACGTTTACAGTACGTTAGTACAGTACGTTCGTATTTATTTTAATTTGGTATTCGATTTGGGGGCACATTTGCGGTACAATATGCGGTACACTATACTATACATATATGGCAAAGCAGGAACTCACTGGGATTACTCAGGAAGGCGTTGATGAGCTACGTGAGGATTTTAAGGATTCAAACGCCGCTGAGTGGTACGATTTTGAGGAGCGATATTGCCTCAGACAAATTGCGTACCAACCAGAGGATTATGAGGGGCCGCCGCGCTTTTGTCAGAAGGTAGCATTGGGCAGTAAACAGAGGTATCGGTGCGATATTCACAAAAATTGGGGGGAACCTCGTTCAGCAGAGTTTCTGGATAAACATAAACTCGGAGCAACGAAACACGGTATGCACTCAACTAACGAGCATTTAAAAGAAGTTTTGACGGAAGACGAGAGGGCGTTGTATGAAGAAGTGCTTTCTTGGGCAGAGCATTATTACATCGACAAGGAGGAAGACCCGTCCGTTTGGGACGATTTAGAAATGCTGGCCGTCGAGCGTGTCCGTGTCTACCGTACTTCCAAGTGGATGTTGGACGAGGGAGAGACGCGAGAGAAACCCATTTTCGACGCTGAGGGAAACCTTGTTGATATGGAGGACGCGCCCAACGCCATTTCTGAGGAACACAGGCGGCTCAAGAACATGGTGATGGGTCTGAAGAAAGAATTGGGACTCACCAGGAAGGAGAGGATGAAGCAGGATGGGATGAACGACATTTCCGAGAGTGCAGAGGGCCTTTCCGACGCAATGCGCGAGCTTGTTAACGATTCTGACGACGAATACAATCCTGACGATTACGAATACGACACGGAGACTGAGGAAAACGAACCGGGGTAGGTGTTTGACAACTGCCCCCTTCCCGATTAGACAGCTATGATTAACAATTTCACCAGCGGATACAGAGTCGTCAATGTTGATATACAGGAGTACGATACGGAGTTTCCTGTTATCCGTGACGACTTGTACCGACATTTGAGACAAGATTACAGCCCGGAGACGCCGCTGGTGATGAAATTTGATGGTGTCCATTTCCCTGTAGTTTCGGAGTTTTCTGTTCCGGGTCGCTCACTTCTGGTCCCGCCGAGAATGGTTGAATGGTTCGATGGAGATTTTGATTTGAAAAACACCGAGTCTGATATTGTCTTCGCCCTGAAGGGTGGGCACGCAGAGTCATTTTTATCAATTATTCCCAATGTTTGATGATAGGGGGCCTTCTGACCCGGTTAGATATTCCAAAACACAGAATATTGAAGGCGAATTGATTGAACCAGACGATATTCGTGTTGTTTGTGTTAAAAATCAGGATGGAGAGAAAATTGGCTTCTTGATTAAGTGGGATGCGGCCTGTTGGATTTATTCTGACGAAGAAACGCGGGTGGATTTGTCTGAAAATCTATGAATGATGATATAGTTCGTGAGTTTGCAAAAAAGGAGGGTTTAGACGCCGATGTAGTCAAAAATCGTTGGCATGGCAACCCTGCTCAGATTGCAGAGGATATTTTCAGGATACAAGACCTCGATACGGGCGAATATCGGGATTTGGAACTTTTTAGACCGATTCAGACGAAAGTCATAGACGCATATTTCTACTCTAACGCCAAGACATTCAATCTCTACAAGGGGCGACGAATCGGTTATTCGTTTGTTGTTGCTCTTTGCTTCCTTCTCGATGGGATGATGAATCCTAATTCTGTCTTTCCGGTTGTTGGAATCAAGCAATCCGGGGCAGAATCGAGGATTGCAGATATTCAAGACCTCATTGACAATGCAAAGGTTGAAATTCCAACTGAGAAGGACAACAATGGGGAAATAGTTCTTTGGAACGGTTCAAAATATATCGCCTATTCGGGCGCTCCTGACAGCTCTCGTGGCGACGATTCTGCAAAAGCGGTTCTTTTGGACGAAATGGCCTTCTACGAGGACCAAGAGGCCGTTTCACGGGCGTTTAGGGCCTTTATTGTTCTTGGGAACAACCGGAAAATGGTTCAGGTTAGCACTCCGAAGGTTTCCAATGACCTGTTCATGCAGACCCACCGGGAGGGGGATGAACGGGGCACAAACGGGACTCTTTCGATAAAACAACCTACGTTTCACAATGCTGATGAAATAGATTACGAAAAATCGCTGTTTGACCAAGAAGTTCACCCCGTTAGGCCGGATTTGGACTTACAGACAGTTGAGGAAGAACGTTCAAAGGACCCGAAAGGGTTTGCACAGGAATATCTTTGTCAGCCCATTGACGACAGTTATGCGTTCTTCTCTGAGCAGTCAATTATTGACGCTATGGACCGAAATAGGACACCCCCACCGGGTTCCTATACAGTTCTCGCGTGCGACATTGGGATTGACAAAGACGATACGGTGATTACCGTATTTGAACACAGCGGCGAACAGAGGTTCCAGTCACACATCGAGGTTGTAACAGACGAGCTTTTGCGTGATAATGGGATAGAAAACCCGGACAGGGGCAATGCGAACCATGTTGCCCGGCGTATTCACCAGGTGTACCGTGCGATGGATGTTGATTACGTCGTAATGGATAGGACGGGGCCGGGTGAGACGTTCCAGCGGATTATTGAGCGTAAAATAGGCCGTGGAATTATCGGATTCAATTTTTCGGATAAAGAGGCCGTTGAGGACATGATGGGCGATATGAACAACGCCCTTCGCAATGACAAAGTGACTCTCGTAGACAGTGAGAGGCTTTTTGATGAAATGTCTTCGATAATGAAGGAACAGCGCGAAGATTACGTTAAGCCGAAGTTTTCAGGAAAAGACACGTCCGAAACTGGAAAAGACGACACGGCGATTGCAACAGTTCTCGGTGCGTTCCCGCCGGGGTTGGCGGTTAAGCCCGAAACTGGTGTCAAACAGAAAAGTACAGAACAAGATATAGATACGACTGAGGGTTCGTCAACCCAAGTTGTTGTTCAAGACAACACAAGGCCAATGACTAACACTCCCAATCAGGGTGCGTTTGGTGCGACAAAAGCCCAACGGTCCAGAAGGGGGAGAGAGAAATACAAGTCGAGGCATAGACGATAGGAAATTTCAATATATGAGCAATGTTCGACAAGGTATCATAGATAGGGCCAACAGTGGTGACATTGACGGCTATTCTGCAACTGAATTCTCATTGGATTCACCGACTGCTGTAGTCAAGAATCCGGGGCCTTCGGGTGATGTTCGACCAACTGAACCCCCGAAAGACCGTATAGAAGAATTCAGAACGTTGGCTGATACTGACCCTCATGTTGGTGAGGGAATTGATACTCTCGTAGATTTTCTTGTTGGTTCTGGTTTCAGCATTAAGCCAGCTAACGTTCCTGGAACAGATACAGACCAAACTGACGAAGACATTGGCGATTTTAAGCTAATGGTCGAAACGTCTACGTTTGAGACTGTTCTTTCGGATTGGGTTTGGCACGCCCTTGTTGATGGAACCGGATTTCTTGAAATTGTTGTTGAAGACGATGTTTTCAAGCCTAAAGTTCTTCCAACACAAAAAATAGAGATTGAAACCGATGAATACGGTGACATTGAGCAATATATAATGGAAACCAGCGGTGATGGTGATGATATAACATTTGAACCATCTGATATTGCTATTCTACGGTTTCACAAACATCCAAGCGAAGATTTTGGTCACAGTATTCTTGAACGGTGTCAAGAGCAGGCCGATATGTTGAGAGACATGGAGATTGATATGTCTCGTTTCATTGCGACGAAGGCATATCCGCCGATTCTTTGGAAACTTGGAACAGAACAACGACCGTGGAATGAATCACAGATTGAGGAATGGCTTGAGGAGGTTCAGAGAATTGAGCCAGAGTCAATGCTTGCTGTGGGGCACGACGTTGAGCATGATTCTGTTGGTGTAAGTGCGTCGAGTGCGGCTTCCGGGGCAATGAACTTGGAAGAAACGTTCAAACATCTTCAGTCAAGAATTGCGGCGGCTCTTGGCGTTCCAGCGTTCTTGCTTAACATGGATACTGACGTTGGTCGTAATCTTTCGGTATCTATTATGCCAAAGTTCGACCGTCGTATTCAGCGTTACAGGGCGCGTATTCGACAGGCAATTCGTCACCAAATTTTTGTTTCTATCCTTGCTGAAGGAGATGTTGAAAACTATGACGAGCTACCACCGCAGTTTGAATTTGGTCAGCACAGTTCCGAGGAGGAACGACTTGAAGCAGATACGGCAATAAAGCTGGTCAATAACGGACTGTTAACCTTTGAAGCGGCGGCAAAACGGATTGGGATTGACCCTGAAACAGAACTACCCGATAACGATGGAATCGAAAACATTGATGACCATGTTGAATTGCTCGGGAGAATAGCCGGTCGTGGAGATAGTATTCAAAATCCTGATGGTGGCGCTCCGAGTGAAACAGGTGGTGGGGCTGATACTTCTGGTCGGGAAGTTAAGTCTCGTCAACAGCCGGAAAGAGATTCTGAAGATGGAAGAAACAAACAAGGTGTAACAGCATAACATGGACGAAAAAGAGATGAAGGAAATTCTCTATCGTCTTGATGAGCGTACAGATATGATAAGCAAACAAATGGAAGTTCAAAATGAGAGAATTGTTGAACAGAGACAACATATTTCTGATGTAGAAAATATGTCTCAAGACAATAGGCTTATTTTAAGCGGTATGACTTTTGGTTTAAGTACGCTTGTTGTAGCGGCGGTAGGTAAAATGATGGGATTGATTAGCCTTTAATATGTCTATACAAGAAACGAACGACAGTGTTGGATTCAACGTTTCCATTCGTTCACCACAGAGACAGGCGCTCTCTGAAGGTTTTAACGAGTACGGTGTTCGGGAAAACTATGGTGAGGACGAAGATGGGAATGAAGTTTTAGATTCTGTCGATGTTATTTTTGAAGCAATGGAACCGGGTGTCCGAAAGGGCGTCGAAATTACCCCGGAGTTTTTAAAATTCGTTGCTTCTGAAAGCGAAAGCGGTGTTCCAGCAATGCTGGACCATTCTTCAAGTCAGCTTGCAAAAGTCGGGAAGGTGACGGATATAAAGTATTCTGATAACTTTCTCAGGCTGAAGGTGAATGTTCCAAACACGGGAAGTTCCGTGAAGGAAGATGTGATTGCGGATTTCACACACGAACCACCTGATATTGAAGATGGGAGTGTTGGATTTGACCGGGAAAGCATTGAATTTGCTGAACCTGAGTCAGATGAAGCACACGCACGTTTTGATGAAGCGATTTTGAAAGAATTTAGTTTCACACCATTCCCCGGTGGATATGATAACGGTGGATTATCAGCCCAGTTTTCGGAGATGGTTGATGAATTTGAAGCTGGAGAATCGGAAAATGCAGAGAGTCAGTTGATTGTCAACGAAAGTCAGTTAATTACGAGGTAACTATGGAGATTTTTGAATTCAAGAAAGAGATTGATGAAATGAGCGAGGGACAGCTTCGAGCTACCGCCCGTGAATTTCGTGAAAAGCACAACGAACAGGTTGAGGAAGCGAACGAGACGGAAGACGAACTTACAGAGTATAAAGAAATGTACGAGGATGCCAAGGAAGCGGCTAATGAGGCCGAGCAGTATTTTGCAGAGAAGGCCGCCGAAGTAAAAGATATGGATGCTGAACTACTTGCCGACCGTTTCGATGTTGGCGAGCTTCGGGAAATGGTTGAAGACGCCGAGGAAGCTGGTGAATTTGACGAGACACCGGACGAAAATGATGGTGGTACGAAGTTTGAAGACAGACCGCCAAAGGCTCCGGTAAAAGAGGAGACGGTGACATACAACGAGGAACGCGCACTCAAAACTCTCAGTGATGCCGCTCTCATTCCCGAAAACTAATTGAGGATTTTAAATGACTGATTATTCAATTGCGACTGGTGCAGAACAGCCTATCAACCGACACGCAGGAGCCGCTGTTGAGGTTTTCCACGAAGCAGACCCCGTGGGCCTCACAGACGATGGTGATGGTAATGCAGAGGTCCGTGTTGCCGATGCTGATGCGAGTGTTGCACAGCCCGCTCTTGGTGTTTCACTTGCTCCTGTTTCGGAACAGGACCCGAACTTCCCCGACTTTGTGAACAACCAGATTGTTGCAGAGCGTATGGCGGTTGTTGGAGAAGACGACCGCGTAACGTTCATCCAGTACGGTATAGTTCTGGAAGATAACGAGCGTGACGAGGCCGACGCGCTGGATATTGGCGAGCCTGTTTATCTTGCCAAGGGTGGTGGTTTTACTCAGACTCAGCCATCAGAAGCCGGTGATTTGATTCAGGTTGTGGGTTACGCCATTGAGGAACACGCCCTTGTAGTGGACGTTGACCCGCACTACGAGGTTGCGTAAACTAACTAACTACGGTTTTAATATATAGGATTTTAATACTATGCCACGAGATTCAGAGACTTACCAGCGACAGCTTACGACCGCCGACGACGTTCCGCTTGAAGACCTATTCGATTATGCGGTAACGCTCATTGATATGTACAATGAGGCCGACCGCCCATTCCGCGAGTGGCTTGGCCGCGAAGTCGATACGAAGACGTTCAAGGTTCGTACCGGCGACATGACATGGCACAGAGCCGCTGAGGGTGAACACGCCCGTACTGGTTCGCTTGATTCCGAAAGCATGGCCTTCGGGATTGACAAACACCAGCGTTCACTGGGTTACAGCCGGGAGTTTATTGAGGACAACCCCGCTGAGATTCTGCGCGACGAACTTGACGCTCTTGTAAAGGGTGCTGGCGAAGCAGAGTTCCAGACCACGTTCGAGGTTATGGAGCGTGGAATTGCCGATGGAACGCCCATTTGGACGCGCCCACCGTCTCCGGGGACAAACGACTTCGATTACGACCACAATCACGTTTTCGAGTCCACGGATGACCTGTTTGGTGATTCCGACCCACGCACGGCGGCAGAACACATTGCCAAGGGTAACACGGAACTCCAGCACCACAAGTACAACCCTGACGTTGCGTTCGTTTCGCCGGACTTTGCTTACAAGCTGGTCCGTGAGCGCACTGACCAGATGGATTACTGGATTCCAGAGGCAGAGGGGCTTCGGACGACCAGTATTCCAGATGTTGATTACAACGTCGGTGGGACTCGCGTTATTCAGACGGCAGAACTGTCTGGAAACGAGTTTTACATCTTCGATAGTTCTCTTGACCCGATGTATTACCACACGGTTCGCCCGGTAGAGCTTACACAGGGAGAAGACGGACCGCCCGTTGGCGACCCGGCACAGCTTGTCGGTTCGTGGGGCAGTACCCGTTTCGGCGTGAAGATGGTTAACCCGTTCGCGGGTGTCAAGGTCAACGCGACCGACGTAGTGTAGAGTAACAACTCAATATGCCCGATATAGCTGATAAATATGATGATGTAATTTCTGACGTTCGCTTCATTACAGACTACACAGAATTCGTCTTTAGCGACGAAGAAGTTGTGGGTGCAATCAAATTCAGTATAAAGGAAATTCGGGCGATGTTGGAAAGCCCGGAGTTGGAGTTTGAAAATGAGGAAGACAACTTCAATGCAAGACGGGCGCTCATGTGGGCCACCTGTTATCACTTGAAAGTGAAATCGGGTGAACTTGGTGGTATGCCAATGTCTATCGGAGACGTTAATATGAGTTACTTCAGTGACCGTGGAGAACACTATTCTCAGATTATCAACTGGATTGGTGAATTCCGTTTTTACCTTGACAGACTTGAAGGTTCACCGAAGAAATTTGGACACGCTTCGGTCAGTCGAGAAGGGAGGGTGTATTCTAATGACCCGATTGGGGATGCGTATGGTGATGATTCGTGAATGTTCCATCTGGACAAAGAATGGTTCGTATGTTCCTACAGAGGTTTGGTTCTAAAACGGATATTTACCTTGAAGAACGGACGGAGCGAGACGAATTAAATCACCCAATTGAAGAATTTGAAAAGGCTGGAACTGAGTATGTCCTACAGCATTTTGATAGTGCTATTGATGAAGAACGAGATTACGACTCCGGTCGTCTTGTGAAAGAAACACCAACGTTCATTTTTGCAGAAGGTACAATTGCTGAAAATAACTGCCACATCATTTACCAAGGCCGTGAATACGAAATTACGGCTATGACTTTTCGTGGGAACCACTATCAGTCCGATGGAAAATATAGGGCAGAAGGCTCCCTTCTTGATGAAGAAAATGGAGAGTGATTCATGGCAAGAGACAGGATGCGGTTTAATATTTCAACAGACGACGTTGACAGAGCTGTTGAAAGCGAATTTGACCGCCTTGATGAAGCTCTTGATGAAACTGCACAGGAACTCCGTCGAGAAGGGTTACAAGCGGCGAAGAATCACATTCGTAAACACGACCGTATTTGGAACAAAGAAGTTCTGAATAACTGGGTTCCAGTCCAAACGGAGTCTTACGGTGTGAAAATGTATGGTTGGCAAAACTATTCTGACCATGCAAATGTTGTAGATAAGGGCGCAACTTTCACTAACAAGAAACCGCCGTTGCATAAAATGTTGACGTATGTAATGTCGGCACAGACTTCGTTTACGGAAACTCCGTCTATGAGTTATATAGACTGGGCATTTTGGCTTCAGGATAGAATTTACAGAAATGGTCTTGAGGGAATCCATTACAAACGTGTTGCAATAGCGAAAATACATGGAAGACTCGATTCTGTTTTGCATGAAAAGGTTAGAAGAAATACACGATGAAAGAGCTTGATGTTCTAAATTTATTTATTGAACAGATTGAAGAAGTAGTTCCAGATTCTTTCGTTGTGAGAATGTCAAGCCACGACGAAGACCATCAGGCAGATATGGTTCTTCTTGACAATCTCAACACGGAACGGAGTCTGCGTTCTACTAACCCATACATACGTATGGATGAAAGTGGTAACGGAGAGGTTCTTCATTACTACTATAATGCTCGTTTGGATTTGATTGTTCAAAGCGAAGATGAAGTTGTTTCTTATGAAACACGCCAGGAAATAATTGAACAGTTACGACCTTACGAAAAATATCCCACAGATTTTCACCACGAAATTGTAAAATTTGAACTTGGCGACGGTGGAAAACGAGAGGTAAAATACGAACCGACTGTCTTCCGGTCTTTCAGGCAAGTACAATCTTTCAACTTTTCATTTTTTGATGAACAAGTTGTTGATTCCGAAGTTCTTGAAGAAATAGAAGACAATTTAGAAGATTAATTTAGATTATGACTACTATTGGAAACGAAGCACTCCCCGGCATTATCACTGATATTGAAAGTATCCCGACTGTTACAATCTCGGGAATTTCTAACGCCAATGTTGCAATTGTTGGTGCTGGTGACACCGAGGAAGGAGACGCTGAAGTAAACGAATCGTACACAATCACCCGACCGACAGCGGTTGACACCTTGTTTGGTCGTGGTTCAGAGCTTGCCAATGCAGTTAGGGATGCTCTCAGAGAAGGGGCAATGCCTGTCTATGCTGTTATGGCGGATGACGACTCACCGGATGCTGATTTTGATGTTGACTATCCCGGCGCTCTCGAAGCACTACAGGGAGAGGACGCAAACGAACTTGATGTAATAGCCGTTCTTGAAGACGACAATGAGGCCGTTCTGGATGAACTTGAGGCGACGGTTAACACGATGGAAACCTTCGGTGATTTGGTTCTTGGACTTGCTGGACTTGGCGACGATGTAGACACGGGAAGTTATTCAAGCCAGTTTGACAACAGCCGCATGGCGGTTTGTTATCCTTCCAGAAATGACGACGGAGATTCGGTGATTGGTTCGGTTGCTGGACTTGTGGGCAACCTTGGACTCAACGGGTCTGTAATGAACAGACGCCTATCTTCCCATTCCAGATTGGCCCACCGTCTAACTCAGGGAGAACAGGCACAACTTATTGAGGAAAATGTGATTCCTATTGCCAGCGAAACACAGGGTGCGAAGGTTATTGATGACCTCACTTCTGTTGCTGATGATAACTTTGACGAATCGGAAATGGATACAATTTTCAACCGACTTGTTATTGACCACATCACCAACGAGGTCCGTG
>LFFM01002596.1_pt1 | contig 11830 bp, 13 predicted proteins | sample 643131 | NCBI WGS metagenome assembly LFFM01 (sample SAMN03777445, study PRJNA286221) | soda lake metagenome | biome: soda lake; feature: Kulunda steppe; material: water; isolation source: sample Tc-Br brine of Tanatar trona crystallizer | place: Russia: Kulunda steppe | collected 2011-07
ACAGCGAACCGACCGAGGACAGCGACAGCGAACCGACCGAGGACAGCGACAGCGAACCGACCGAGGACAGCGACAGCGAACCGACCGAGGACAGCGACAGCGAACCGACCAACGAAGACGACTCCGACGGACCGGATTCGGACGACGAGGCGGAGCCGAGCGACGGGGTTCCGGAGGCCGACGAGGAAGCCGAGCCAGCCGAAGCCGTCGAGGAGGACGAACCGACCGAGGACGATCAGGAGGTACCGGAAGAGGACGCGGCGGAGAAGGGGCCAGCCACCTCGGAGGAGGACACGGCGGAGGGGATACTGGATGCCCCGGAGGAGGACGTACCGGCCGAGGACGACGTGGAGCCGACCGGCTCGAGCGGGGACGAGCCGGGAACTCCCGGGGAACCGCCCGAGCCCACCGATGGGGACGATCCAGACGTCGCGGACGAAGAAGATTCCGACGTCGCCGACGGGGACGATCCGGGCGTCGCGGACGAAGAAGATTCCGACGTCGCCGACGGGGACGCACTCGCGGCCCGGGTCGAGGCCGGCGAGGTCACCGGCGCTGACGTGCGCGCCGCCGAGGCCGGCGAGGGCCGGGAGCCGACGCCGGAGGTCGACGAGATCGAGCTCTCCCTCGACGATCTGGAGGTCTCAGGCGTCGGCGCGGCGGCGGGCTCCGGGGACGCAGGTTCGGACGACGGCGGGGACGACGACCCGGTCGACGGCCCCGACGACGATGCTGATGAGGACGATAACTCGGACGGCGGCGTCTTCGGGCGGCTCAGTCGGTTTTTCTCCTCCTGATCGCGACCGTTCGATCCCCGTGAACCCAGCGTGTGGCCCTCACGTCCAACCGCAGCCGGTACACACGTATTTACTGGATGGCGCGGATCGGATACACACGCGTTTGCTGGTTGGCGCGGAGCGGATACACACGTGTGTGACGGTGACGGTGGTCGGCTCGGCCGGCTCGAAAGCCCCCACGGAACGATTCGGACTATTTCGTAGGACGACCCGGATCGCCACATAGAACGACCCGGATCGTTCCGTGGAACCTCGACGTCCCGGCGCTGAAGCGCCCGACGACCCGTCCCATCTTCCGGCGTAGGCGTTCGTGCCGGGCACTGGCGGACGCTCCCCAGCCGACGGCATCCCTCGGTTCGCCGCGGCCCGCACACGCCGGTGTGGGGGTCGGCGTGACTCCACACCGGTTTATAGCTCGCTTCCCTACGGCCGGTCGATGAGAGCGAGCATTCTGGACACCATCGGCTCGCCGCTAGTGCGTCTCGACTCGCCGGCCGACGTCGACGTCGCGGCGAAACTCGAATCGTTCAACCCGGGCGGCTCGGCGAAAGACCGGCCGGCGCTGGGGATGATCCTGGCCGCCGAGCGCGAGGGAGCGATATCGCCCGGCGACCGGCTCGTCGAGCCGACGAGCGGCAACACGGGGATCGGGTTGGCGATGGTCGCCGCCGCACGCGACTACGAGCTCACGCTCGTGATGCCGGCCTCCCAGTCCGTCGAGCGCAGGCGGCTCATGGCGGCTTACGGCGCCGACATCGAGCTGGTCGAGGGGGACATCTCCGACGCCCGCGAGCGGGCCGACGAGCTCGAAGCCGACGGCGCGGTCCAGCTCGGCCAGTTCGAGAACCCCGCGAACCCCGAGGCCCACTACCTGACTACCGGCCGAGAGGTCCTCGAGGCGGTCGGCGACCGGGAGGTCGACGCCCTCGTCGCCGGCGTCGGCACGGGCGGCACCCTGACCGGCGTCGGCCGGCGCCTGCGGGAGGCGTTCCCGGACGTGGAGATCGTCGCGGTCGAGCCGGCGCGCAACCCCGTCCTCTCGACCGGCGAGCCCGGCTGTGACGAGTTCCAGGGGATGGGTGCGGGCTTCGTCAGCGACATCTTGGACGTCGAGCTGATCGACGACGTCGAGACCGTCCGCCTCGAGGACGCCGAGGCCGAGTGTCGACGGCTCGCCCGCGAGGAGGGGATCCTCGCGGGCCAGTCCAGCGGTGCGAGCAGCCTCGCGGCCCGCCGGGTCGCCCGTCGGCTCGCCGACCCCGAACGCTCCTGTCCGGAGCCCCCCGACCCGGTCGACGCCCGGTTCGGGCCGCTTTCGGGCGCCGACGCTCGCGGCGGGGACGGTGCCGGAAGCGAGGGTGAACACGGCGACTGTCCGCTCGTCGTGACCGTCTTCTGGGACAGCGGCGAACGCTACCTCTCGACCGGACTATTCGACTGATCGAGCGGGTCCCGCCGACGCGGTCGCCGGTCGTCGCCGACGTGGTCGGGTCCCACGGCAGTTCTGCTCGGGGGCCACGGTAGTTCGGCTCAAGGCTTAATCCGGCGGGGACCAACCCACAGTAGGGATGCCACTCGGAAACGTCGACCTTCGATCCGATCGGACCCGATCGCCCGGTGGATTCTTGCTGGACGAGCCGGAGGCGAGTCACCTCTACGCCTGGCTGTACGGGAACGGGCCGGCGACGGTCGAGGCGTACGTCGAGGCCGTCGACGTCAACGACCGCCAGGCCCGGCTCGCGGCCAACCGGCTGCACGCCCACGGCCTGCTCGAGGAGACCGGGACGGGTTACCGGGCCGAACCGATCGACGAGGAGATCGAGGGCGTCCGGATCACCCCCGGCGTGGCCGCCGTCGTCGCGAACCAGCTCGAGAACTACGCCGTCCGGAAGCTCGTCAGACGCCACGGCGTCCTCGCGCTCGCCCGGGCGGCCGAACGGTGGCCGGCGATCCGCGACGGCGAACTGACGAGCCGGGAGCTCGGCGATCGGATCGGCGTCGGCCAGCACGACGGCGTCACCGCGACGAACGCGCTCCGTGCCGTCGGCGACTACCTCGAACGCGACCCGGAGCTCGCCGACGCGGCGCCCCGGGCCGACTGAGATCTCGTGCGACGACGGCCGTCCGGATCGACGCCACGTGCGACGGCGGCCTAGCCGTCGCCGAACAGGTCGGTGTGGCGGGCGGCCATCTCCGTGTAGTAGGTCGGCGAGTAGCGCCCGAGGAGCTCCTCGACGTCGTGGTCGGTCTCGGCGAGCGGGACGACCTCCGCCGGGACGCCACGGACGATCGACTCCGGGGGGATCTCCCGTCCCTGGGGGATCACCGCGTTCGGGGCGATCACACACCGGCTGCCGACGTGGACGTCCCGGTTCGTGGTGCTGTTCATCCCGACGAGTACCCGATCCTCGACGGTCGCGGCGTTCACCACGGCCCCGTGGCCGACCATGACCTCGTCGCCGACCGCGGAGTGGTGGAGCACGCAGGTGTCCTCGACGTGGGAGCGTTCGCCCACCGTGACGGGTCCGGAGTCACCCCGGAGGACCGCCCCGGGCCACACCGACGAGCCCGCACCGACGGTGACGTCCCCGACGAGCGTCGCTTCAGAACAGACGTAGGCCTCGGGGTGGACTGCCGGCTCGATCCCGTCGAACGCGTACTGCATGGACCGTCGTCGGCGACGCCTGGACCTAACTGTTTCGTCGGGGAGCCGCCGTCGACCGCGTCACTCCGCGTCGGGCTCCTCGCCGACGGACACCTCGACCGACGACTCCTCGGCTCTGGCCTCGAGCACCAGTCCGGCGATCCCGGCCGCGGCCGTCCCGACCCCGAGCGCGCGGATCTGGCGGCGGTACTCCGGTCTGGCCTCGAGCTCGCCGGCGTTCTCGAAGTTCTTCCCGACCATCCGCTTGACCAGGGCCGCGCCAACCGACGGGGCGACTGCAGTGACGACCCCGTAGCCGATCGCGGCGATCGATCCCAGCTTTCGACAGGACGATGCCATCTCCCGACAGGACGACGTTCCGACCATACGCCACGGTTCGGTCCGGGGACGCATTAATGGCTTGCCAATCGAGGTTGGCCGCCGGCCCCCGGCGCCACCGGTCGGTCATCCCGTCGACACCGGTCGGTCATCCCGTCGACACCGGTCGGTCATTCCGTCGTCGCCCTCCGGCGCCACCGCTCTGCCATCCCGCCGTCGCCCTCCGGCGCCACCGCTCTGCCATCGCACAGCCAGCCCGCCGGTCGGCCGCCGCGGTCACTCCAGGGGTCGGCGGCTCCCGCCGGCGTCATCCAAGCTCGACAGCTCCCGGCGGCGTCCCTTCGGCACCGTAGACCGGAGCTCGCCGTGGAGGTAGAGACCGACGCCGAGGGGTTCGAGCCCGCCGGCGAGCTCGTGGGCGGCGATCAGATACCCCCAGTCGCCGTTCCACGCGAGCTCCTGGTCCTCGCCGGCGGCGAAGCGGACGGCCGCGGGCCCGGGGAGCTCGATCACGTTCTCGCTCGCGTGGCGGCCGAAGCGCTGGACCGCGTCGGTCGTCGGCTTCCAGTGTTCCTGGCGGGTCCGCAGGCAGGTCATCCCCAGCGCCTCGAGGGTCGCCGGCGTCGGCGACTCGCCGGCGTACGCCCAGATCTTCCCCGCGCCTTTCTCCCAGAACGTGTGGCCCTCGAAGACCGCCGGCTCGATGCCAAAGCGCTCCTCGAAGTAGTCGACGACCGCCTCGCGGCTGGCCCGCCCCTCCACGCGGCGGTCCGCGTCGGTCGCGGGGAGCCGGTCGAACCGCGAGCCGACGTTGCCCTCGCTCATCCGGCGGTCACCTCCAGAGCCGCGATGAAAAAGCCCCCGGTGTCGTTCTGGTGGGGGTAGATCCGGCGGGCCGCCGCGAGCCCGGGATCGTACTCCTCGCCCTTCCAGCCGGTGAGCCCCGGATCGCCCTCGAGGCCGAGCTCGAACGGGCGGACGCGACACGACTCCCGATCCAGGACGTGATCGACGACCGCCTCGTTCTCCTCGGGGGCGAACGTACACGTCGAGTAGACGACCGTCCCGCCCTCGCGGGTGGCCTGGACGGCCCGACGGAGGATCCCCTTCTGGACGCCGGCGAGGGATTCGACGGCCGCGAGAGACCACCCTTCCAGGGCGTCGGGGTTCTTCCGGATCGTCCCCTCACACGAGCAGGGGGCGTCGACGAGCGTCCGATCGAAGCGCTCGAAGCCGAAAGGAGCCATAGAGAAGTTCCGCGCGTCGGCGTTGGTCACCGCGACCGAGCTGGCCCCCAGCCGCTCGGCGTTGAACCGCAGCGCCGACAGCCGCCCGAGGTCGTTGTCGTTAGCGACGACGGTCCCCCGGTCGTCCATCAGCGCCGCGAGCTGGGTCGTCTTCCCGCCGGGGGCGCCACAGGCGTCCCACACCCGCTCGCCGGGCTCGGGGTCGAGGACGACCGCCGGCGCCGAGGAGACCTCCTCCTGGCCGTGGGTGAAACCGTGAAACGACGCCCAGGTCGCCCCCGGCGACTCCGTCTCGAGACGGAGCACCCGCGGGTTCCAGCCGACGCGCTCGTAGCCGACGCCCTCGGCCTCGAGGGTCGCGACCGCCCGCTCGACGCTCGCTTTGATCGTGTTCACCCGCACCACGGTCCCGAGCGGCCGCCCGCAGGCGCCACGGAACGCCTCGAAGTCGTCGACGATCGGCCGGTACCGCTCGAGTGGCTCCATCGGCCCCGGCTTCGCGGCCGGCCGGTTTGTGACTTTCGACGGTGGGGGACGGTTTGTGACCCTCGCCGGCGACGGAAGCGTGACTCTCGCCGGCGACGGAAGCACGCCGGACGAGCGCGTAACGTGCGTTTTATAAGCGTCACAGGAGAATGCCGTGGTACGACTATGCCGAACTCACACGGACCTCGCCGCGGAACCAGACGAAAACTCGCGAACAAGCCCCGGGAGCGTGGCACCTCCCCGCCCCAGCGGGCCATCCAGGAGTACGAGGAGGGCCAGATGGTCCACCTCAAGATCGATCCGAGCGTCCCCAACGGTCGGTACCACCCGCGGTTCGACGGCCGTACGGGCGAGGTCGTCGGCAAACAGGGCGACGCGTTCAAGGTGCGGATCGTCGACGGCGGCGTCGAGAAGACGCTGATCGTCACCGCCGCACACCTCAGCGCCCAGGAATGACGATCTTCAAGCAGATCGTCGACGAGGAGTATCTGACCGTCCCGGAGGTCAAAGAGCTGCTCGCGGACGTCGAGGCCGAACGCGCCCTCGACGAGGAGCGGGAGCTGCGCTACGAACTCGCCCGAGCGATCGAGCACGCGAACCGGTTTGCCCACCTCGAACCCGAGGAGGCGACGGCGCTGGTCGACGAGCTCCGGGAGCTCGAGAAGGTCGACGAGCCGACCGCTTACAAGATCGCCAACCTCCAGCCACAGGACCGCGACGAGCTCCGGGCGATCTACGCCCAGGAGCGGTACACCCTCGACGGCGAGGAACTCGATGCGATCCTCAACGTCGTCTCGAAGTACATCTGAACCACCCGTTCGAACCGTCTCGACGTTAGTTCGAGCCAACCGTTTAAGTGACGTGTCGCCGTACGGGAAGCCGATGAGCGAACCCGACAGCGACGATGCCGACGCCCGTCGTGCCGTCGTCCTCGACTATCTCGCCCACGGGCTCTCGGGGGACGGCCGGCCGCGGTACGAGCGCTCGCCGGCCGGATACGCGATGGCCGTCGACGACTTCACCCTCTACGAGGTGGCCTTCGAGGAGGACGAGCGGCTCACGATCGGCACCTCGGTGGTCGTCGAACCACCGGACGCCCGAGAGATCGTCACCGCCGCCGGGGAGGTCGAGTACGGCGAGCTCTCCTCGGGCGCCCGCTCGGAGCTCGAGTACGTCGTCGAGGACCTCGTCGAGGACGAGGAGGAACGGTTCGTGGACTTCTACAACGACGCCCAGCCGATCACGCTCCGGCTCCACCAGCTGAACCTGCTGCCGGGGATCGGCAAGAAGCTCCGCAACGCCATCCTCGACGAGCGAAAGCGAAAACCCTTCGAGAGTTTCGAGGAACTCGAAGAGCGAGTGACGGGACTGCACGACCCGGCCGGGGTGATCGTCGAGCGCATCATCGAGGAGCTTCGCGAGGAGGACCTGAAGTACAAAACGTTCGTCGGCCGGCGCGAGGACGCCTGAGGCGGACGGTTCCCCCGTCGTCTCGAGACGGTGCGTTTACCCCGATCGACGCCGTAGCCGGCCCCGATGAGAGACCCCGACGGGCTGCTCGCTCGCGCCGGCGTCCGCGGCGACCCCGACCGCGACCAGCACTTCCTCGTCGACGACCGGGTGCTCGATCGGCTTCCGGGCTACCTCGCCGACGGGACGGCCACCGACGATGGGCGCGAGGCAGCCGGCGGGGCTGTCGCCACGGACGAGGGCGTCCCGGACGACGCGCCACCCTTCTCCGACGACGGGGACGCCCCGGATGACCCCGCCGATGTCGGCCACGTCCTCGAGATCGGAGCGGGGACGGGGGCGCTCACCGACCGCCTGCTCGCGGTCGCCGACCGGGTGACCGCGATCGAACGCGACCGGGCGCTCGCCGCGTTCCTCCGGCGGGAGTTCGCCGCGGAGATCGACGACGGCCGGCTCTCGGTCGTCGCCGGCGACGCCTTAGCCGTCGAGCTCCCGGCGTTCGACGCCTCCGTCTCGAACCTTCCGTACGGCGTCTCCAGCGAGCTGGCCTTCCGGCTGCTGCCCGAGAAACGCCCGATCGTGGCCACCTTCCAGCGTGAGTTCGCAGAGCGGATGGTCGCCGACCCCGACACGCCCGAGTACGGCCGGCTCTCGGTGTCGGCCCAGCACTTCGCCGGGATCGAGATCGTCGAGATCGTCCCGCCCGAGGCGTTCTCCCCGCCGCCGGCCGTCGAGAGCGCGGTCGTCCGGACGACCCCCCGCGAGCCGGCCTACGCCGTCGAGGACGAGGCTTTCTTCCTCCGGTTCGTCAAGGCCCTGTTCACCCAGCGCCGGAAGACGATGCGCAACGCGATCCGCAACACGGCCCACATCTCCGGGCTCGGGGCGCCCGACCGGGTGGTCGAGGCCGCCGACGAGGAGCTTCTGGGCAGGCGGGCCGGCGCCGTGACCCCCACGGAGTTCGCCGAGCTGGCGACCCTCGCCCTGTCGGTCGGCGACCCCGGAGGTGAGGGCGGTGGCTGACGGACCGTCGACGACCGCGAGCCGCGGACCACGGGGGCGAGGATGTACGAGCTGTTGAGCGCGTTCGACTGGCTCGCGGAGCGGTTTCCCTCGACCAACCAGCGACTGGTGATCACCCTGCTCGCGCTCGGGGCCTTCCTCGCCGTGGTGCTCACCTACCGGGACGCCTACGAGTGGATCGAGGACCGCTCGCGGCCGCTGTACGCGGATCTGGTGATGACGGTGGCCCTCGTGACCACCTCGGTGCTCACCGTCGCCGTCATCCTCGGCACGTGGGGCCAGACCGACGAGCTCAGACGGATCTACGAGGGGACGGATCTCGGCGCGGAGGTGGTCGCCAGGCTCGTGTTCTCCGTGGTCGTCCTGATCGGGACGGCGATCGTCGTCCGGTTTCTCAGACGGCTGCTCCACGACCTGCTCGGCTCGTCCTCGTCGGTCACCGAGCACCAAGAGCGGGTGAGCCACCGGGTCACGCAGGTGACGATCTGGTCGGTCGCGGTGGTCGTCGTCCTCGGGATCTGGGTCGACGACCTCGCGGGGCTGCTCGTGGGCGCGGGGTTTCTGGGGATCGTGGTCGGGATGGCCGCCAGACAGACGCTGGGATCGATGATCGCGGGGTTCGTCCTCATGTTCGCCCGGCCGTTCGAGGTCGGCGACTGGATCGTCGTCGACGACCGGGAGGGGATCGTCAGCGACATCTCGATCGTCAACACGCGCGTGGAGACGTTCGACGGCGAGTTTCTGATGATCCCGAACGACGTCGTCGGCTCGAGTATGGTGACAAACCGCTCGCGAAACGGCCGGCTCCGGCTTGAGGTCGAGGTCGGCGTCGACTACGGGACCGACGTCGATCGGGCGACGGCGCTCACGCGGGAGGCGGTAGCGGACGTCGAGGCGGCGCTCGCCGAGCCCGAGCCGCGGGTGATCACGAAGGAGTTCGGCGAGTCGGCGGTCGTCCTCGGACTCCGCTTTTGGGTCGCCGAGCCGACGGCCAGGCGCTGTTCGACCGCCCGGAGCCAGGCCGTCGGGGCGATCAAGTCGCGGTTCGAGGCGGCCGGCATCACCATCCCGTTCCCACAGCGGACCCTCTCGGAGCGGACGACCGCCACGTCGGGTGGGGGCGAGGAACGGACGACCGAGTCACCAGCCAGTGGGGAGTCGCCAGCCAGCGACGAGTCGCCAGCCAGCGACGAGTCGACCGCCGGCGACGAGCCGGCCGGTTCGGGCTCCGGGGAGCTGTCGACGACGCCGGGGGGAGACGATGGAGCTCGCTGAGCGCCGGGGCGTCGAGACGCGGGTGTACGAACCCGCGGAGGACTCGGCGCTGCTCGCTGCGGTCGCCGGCGAACGGCTCGGGAGCGACGCCCGCGTCCTCGAGGTCGGCACCGGTTCGGGGTACGTCGCCGACCGGATCGTCCGGGAGGTCGGCGCGTCGGTCGTCGGCTCGGACGTGAACCCACACGCCTGCGTGGCGGCCCGCGAGCGCGGGGTCGCGGTCGTCCGTGCGGACCTCGTGGCGCCGTTCGCGGACGACGCGTTCGACGCCGTCCTCTTCAACCCGCCGTACCTGCCGACCGAGCCCGAAACCGCGTGGGACGACTGGATGGAACGGGCGCTCTCGGGCGGCGAGGACGGCCGCGCGGTGATCGATCCGTTCCTCGAACGCGTCGGCCGCGTGCTCGCCCCGGACGGCGTCGTCTACCTGCTCGTCAGCAGCCTCACCGGGGTCGACGCGGTCGTCGAACGGGCCGGCGAGGAGGGGTTCAGCGCGGTCGCCGTCGCCGACGAGTCGTTCCCGTTCGAGACCCTGACCGTCCTCGAGTTGTTCGGATAGCCGACGGGTCGGGCGCCCCCTCGCCGCCTGCCCAACCGCCCGGGTTCCCATCGCGCGATCGGACCGTGCGAGAGGACGGCCACGACGCCGAGGCCACGTGGCCGTCGTTCGACTCGCCGTCCCCGGGCAACGGTGTGACGACATCCGGTCGACCGAACCCGAGCCGCACCGAAACGGTTCGACTCGAACGACGTCAGGATAGCGTCGGTCCCCCCGCCGCGAGGCGTCAGGACCGCTCGAGAACGCCGAGCCGCCGGCCGAGGAGGTCTGAGTCGAAAAACGCGACCCGGCCACCGGGCCACTCGACCGGTTCGCCGAGTGGATACCGCCGTGTGGCCGCCTCGAGGTCGTCGGTGCCGAGCAGACACGAACACGGCCCGTCGGGAAACTCCTCGAGACGGTCGGCCAGCCAGCCGTCGGCCGCCGACGTGGGCGTCGCGAACGCGATGGGGTAGCCGGGGACCGTGGCGACCGTTCCGAACCCGGGGACGCCGCCACGGATCGGCACCGGAATCCGGTAACAGTCCCGGAACAGGTCGACGGCGGCCTCGAGATCCCGGACTCCGAGAACGACCTCCTCGATGCCGGTCAGGGGGCCGCCGGCGACGCTCGCGCTGGGTTCGACGCGGGCGGACAGCGGCGTTCGATCCGCGATGGCAAACGGGAGGAGGAGTCGCTCCTCGTCGGTGCCGAACTCGGCCCGGTCCCACTCGACGAGCGTGCCGTCCTCGCGCTCGCGGGAGCCGTACAGGGGGCCGCGAACGGGGACGCCGCGCTCGAGCAGCCGTTTGCACGTCGCGACGACGTCGGGGACCCGAACGCACCAGGCGGCCGGACCCGCGTCCGCGCGGACGTGTGCGGGCCAGAAGTCGTGGCTCCCTTCGGCGCGTTCTGCGATGAGTTCGACGTACGATCGGTCGTCGAAGCCGAGGACGGACATGTGGGTGACGCCGTTGCCGTGGACGCCGCCGTAGTCGGCCGCCAGTCCGAGTCGGTCGAACTCGTCGCCGATCGCCTCGAGATCGCCGTGTGCAAAGGGGACGTGGTCGATCCGCATACCGTCCCTGTGTTCGCGGGGAGGATAATCCTCCGGGCTGTACGGGCACGTTCCGGACCGTACGGACGATCCGGTACCACACGACCGGGCGGCCCCGGCGTAATTACCAAAACGCATCATGGTGGATGGAAAATATTAAGCGTCGGTATAGCCTAGCCCGGCCTACGATGACCGAGTACGTTTCGACCACGCCCGGCTGTTATCCGCTGCCGGACTGGGCGAAAGACGACCTCTCGGAGCTGAAAGGCCACCAGAAAGGCGACCTCATCGACGGGGACGAACGCGGGGAGATCGTCGCCGTCTACGACGAGGCCCGCGAGGAACTGATCGACCGCCAGCAGGAGGCCGGCCTCGATCGAATCGTCGAGGGCCAGCCACGCTGGGACGACATGATCGCCCACCCGCTGGCCGTCCACGACGCCGTCGAGACCCGCGGCATCGTCCGCTACTACGACAACAACAACTTCTACCGCGAGCCCGTCGTCACGGGCGAGCTCGAGTTCTCCGGCGACGTCGCAGGCGAACTCGAGGCCGCAGCCGACCTCGTCGACGACGGCCTGCAGGCCGTGCTCCCCGGTCCGTACTCGCTCGCCGACCTCGCGACCGACGAACAGTACGGCGACGAGGCCGAGTTCCTGGCCGCGATCGCCGACTTCCTCGCCGGCGAGGTCGACGCCTTCCCCGCCGTCGAGACGCTGTTCTTGCTCGAGCCCTCGCTCGTCGAGTCGGCACCCGAGGACGGCCTCGACGAACGCGCGAGCGAGGCGATCGACCGGGTCGCCGCCGCGACGGACGCCGACGTCGTCGTCCAGCCCTACTGGGGCGCACTCGAGGAGAAGGTCTACGCCCACCTGCTCGACGCCGACATCGAGGCGGTCGGCTTCGACTTCGTCGCCGACCAAGACCAGAATCTCTACAACATCCAGGAGTACG
>LFFM01002597.1_pt1 | contig 11829 bp, 13 predicted proteins | sample 643131 | NCBI WGS metagenome assembly LFFM01 (sample SAMN03777445, study PRJNA286221) | soda lake metagenome | biome: soda lake; feature: Kulunda steppe; material: water; isolation source: sample Tc-Br brine of Tanatar trona crystallizer | place: Russia: Kulunda steppe | collected 2011-07
CTGACCCTTTATACATTATACGACTGGCATGGGGGAGTCGGCGGGCTATCGCTCGTGGGTTGTGTCAAGGGTTGTCGGATTCCTCCCACGGCTAAAGCCGTGGGCTTCCTCCTTGTATTCGTGTGAGCACCGGTTTCCGTCCGGGACGTACGCGTACGTCGGGAGCGCGCTCGGTTCCGGCGGATTCTCCCGCGTCGATCGGCACCGTCGGGTCGCACGCGGCGACCACGACGTCCGCCACTGGCACGTCGACTACCTGCTCGGACATCCGGACAGCCGACTCCGCGACGTGGTCCGTAGTCACGGCGTGGACGTCGAGTGTGCGGTCGCCGATCGACTCCCCGATGGGCCGGTCGCGAGGTTCGGCTCCTCGGACTGTAACTGCCGGACACACCTCGCCGTCCTCGACGGCGACGCGGCGGCTCGCGATCGACTCGAGCGCGTTCATCGGGCCGTCGTCCCCGACGACTGATCATAACGGAGACGTCGCGGACCGGTAGGGTGTCGAGAGCACGTGACCGATGGGAACCGACACGATGTGTCGAACGCGACGCGTGCCCGAGTCGCGGGCGGACGTCGGCACGACCGGCCGGGCAAGCGGTCGGGCGGACGTCGGCACGCGGTCGGCCGTCCGGGCAGATCGGCCGAGCGCTCAGTCCCGTCCGGACGGACGGGACGACTCGGGCCATCGTCGCTCGGCGGGCCGGGCAGATCCGCCGATCCGGGTCGCGATCGACCCGGTCAGTTGCCGGTTACCCCGGCAGGGTGTTACTACGTAACACGGATACATACTTCATTCGGCGACGTTGTACCGGTCGAGAACGGCCCGAAGCTGCTCGCGACGGTCGTCGATCGCGTCCTCACGAAGGGCGGTCTCGTCGTCCGTCGGGCAGACGAGATCCGGAACTTCGGCGGGAGTCCCGTCCTCGTCGACCGCGACGAAGGTAAAATACGAGGTCGTGGTCCGTCGTTCCGTGCCGCTGCGTGGGTTCTCCGCTCGAACGTCGACCTTGACGTCGATGCTGGTCGTCCCGGTACCGAACACGTACCCTTCGAGAACGACGACCTCGCCCATCTCGATCGGGGCGATGAAGTCGACGTGGTCCATCGACGCCGTGACGACCTGGCTGCTGGCGAACCGCATGCCGGCGATCGCCCCGCATAGATCCATCCAGTGTAACACCGTCCCACCGAGCGCCCGTCCGAGGTTATTGGTGTGGTTCGGCAGCAGAAACTCCGTCATCTCGGTGTATGACTCCGCGAGCGTCGCCGTTTCCGTCATACCTTCCGTCGGTACCCCCGGAACTTGAAGCTACACTCCCGACGGTGGATGTGACCTGGTAGACGTGACCGTGGCGGTGCGTTACCGAACCGCGGAGAACGCTGACCGTTCACGGCTGTTCGTCCTCGCCGTCGTCGAAGCGGATCGAGTCGGGCGGGCGGCCCGCCTCCTCGACGACGGCGTCCGTGACGACGATGGGACAGTCGATCCGGACGGCAATCGCCAGCGCGTCCGAGGGGCGGGCGTCGAACACGAACCTATCCGGACGACCGTCGTCGTACCGTTCGGCGTCGATCTTCGCGTAGAACGTTCCCTCCGAGAGGTCGTCGATCCGAACCCGATCTATCGCACCCCCGAACTCGGTCACCACCTCGACGAGGAGGTCATGTGTGAGTGGTCGCTCGAACGGTTCGTCCTCGAGCACCATCCCGATCGAGCGCGCCTGATCGCCACTGACGAAGATCGGAACGTACTCGTCACGAACCGAGAGCACGACCGCCGGGACGTTTCCGCCGGGTGCGGAACCGGCGCCGACCCCGACCACCTCGGCCTCGTGTTCCATACAGATTTGATGGGCGTCCCGACATGAATACCTGTCCCCGTCCAGTCGGTGAGTACTCACGGAACGCGCGTTCGTCGGGACCGACGACCCTCACCGAACACGCGTCCGTCGGGATCGGTACCAGTACAGCCACGCCACGGTGAACACGACCGCCCCGCCGAGGAAGAACACGGGTCCGGGTTCGAGAAGGGACACCGCGTGTTCGGCCGTCGCATCGACGCCGTCAGTGATTGGATGGACGTCGTCGCCGGTCGCGTCCACCGCTTCCTCGTCGGGTAACGGGGTCTCCTCCGGGGCGTCCGCTGCCGTCGTGTCGGTATCGTCCGCGACGTCCTCGCCGGTCGGCTCGGCGTCCTCGGTCGTTGCGCCAGGCGCGGCGGCATCGTCCGTCACCGAGATCGAGAGCAGTCGCTGGACGACGATGGCGGCCATCCCGATGATCGCGTACCCGCCGAGCAGTCGCCTGAGTGCCGTCCGGATGCCGCTTTCTGACCTCGATCCGCCGGCGAAGAGGACGAGCGGCTCGTCAGCCGGGGCGTACACGTTCATCTCCCGTCCCTTTTCGGAGTAGGCGGTGTCGACGACGTCAATGATGTCGGCGTCCGACAGCTTCCGGAGGTGATACTGGACGTTCTGCAGCGACGTGTCGAGTTCCTCCGAGAGCTCGGACGTGGTCGCCGGTTCCTCGTGGAGCGTGGCGAGCAGGTCTCGGGCCGTTCCCGATCCGAGCGCCGCGATGAGTTCGTCCGCCTCATCGTCGTCGACGTCAACGACCCGAGGTTCCCGGTCGTCGGGCGCCGAGTCGGAGCGGGAGGGCAGCAGCCGGGACATATCGGCCAGTGGATCACGCACGGTTACAAACTTGTTGGGAATCGCGATCGCCGGACCGTGACGGATCTCCGACGATGTGCGTCTCCTCACGCCACACAACGGTCTCCCGTCTCGTGTCGGCATCACGTCCCGGATCGATCACGAAGCCGTCTCCGGTGCGTTCGCTTCCACCTCAAGGCTCTATGACAAACCCTAAACGCGACCGGGAAGTACGACCTGTCGATGACTGAAACGCCCGGAGGCTCCGGCGACGCGACGTCGGACGCCTCCGAGAGCACGCCCCGGGGCGCGACGGCCCCCGACGGGACCGATGCGTCCGAGCCCCGCGAGCCGGGCACCGTCACCGTCGTGGGGACGGCTCACGTCTCGGAGCGCTCCGTCGAGGAGGTCGAGGAGACGATCGACCGCGAACGTCCCGACGTCGTTGCGGTCGAACTCGACGAGGGGCGCTACCGACAACTACAGGGCGAGACTCCCGAGGACCTCGACGCCGGCGATCTGTTGCAAGGAAACACCGTATTCCAGTTTCTGGCTTACTGGATGCTGTCGTACGTGCAGACGCAGCTCGGTGAACGGTTCGACATCGAGCCCGGAGCGGACATGAAGGCCGCGATCGATATCGCCGAGGGGCTCGGCATCGACGTCGCGCTCGTCGACAGGGACATCCAGACGACGATACAACGGTTCTGGGCGCGGATGACGATCGTCGAGAAGCTCCGCATGGTTGGCGGGCTCGCGTTCGGGGTCACCGACTCGCGAGTGGCGGGAATCGTCGCCGGGCTGCTCGTCGGGATCGCCGCCGGCCCCGCGATCGGGCTGTTCGGCGGGACCTTCGGGATCACCGACGCCCTGCTGGCGAGCGTCACCGGGGGCGTGCTCACAGCGATCGTCGTCGGGCTCGGCGTCGACACCGTCGGCAAGGTCGGTCTCTCCCCCGACAGCCGACTGTATGCCGCCGTCGGGCTGGGCGTGGCGAGCGGCCTCGTCGTCGCCGCGCTCGGACTCGCCGACGGAATCGTAACCACGTATCTGGGCGGATTCACCGTCCGTGCGATCGGGAGTCTCGGACTCGGGATCGGGTTCGGTCTGGTCGTCGGCGTCGTCGCCGCCGGGCTGATCGGCGCGTTTGGCGGCCGCGAACCGGCCGAGTACGGCGGCATAGAGGACCTCGACGTCGACGATCTCACCGACACGGACGTGGTGACGATGATGATGGAGGAGTTCCGCCAGTTCTCACCGGGCGGTGCCGAGGCGCTCATCGACGAGCGTGACGCGTTTATCGCCCACCGACTCGTCGCACTCCGGAACGCCGGCCACGACGTCGTCGCGGTCGTCGGCGCGGGACACCGGGAGGGGATCGAGCGGTACCTCGCGGCCCCCGAGTCACTCCCCCCCGTCGACAGCCTGGTCGGCGAGGAGACCGGTCGCCGGTTCCCCTGGGGGAAAGCGATCGGCTACCTCGTCGCCATCGCGTTCGTCACGTTCTTCGTGTTGCTGGCGCTCGCCGGCGTCGAGGACGGGTTCCTGCTCCGGCTGTTCGGCGCGTGGTTCCTCATCAACGCCGTGTTCGCGTTCACGTTCGCGAAGATCGCCGGTGCCCGCTGGTCGTCGGCGGGCGTGGGTGGCGCGGTCGCGTGGATGACGTCGATCAATCCCATGCTCGCGCCCGGCTGGTTCGCCGGGTACGTCGAGCTGCGGAACCTGACGGTCAACGTCGGGGACATCGGAACGTTGAACGAGCTGCTCTCCGACGAGACGCGCTCGCCGTCCGAACTCGTCTCGGCAATGCTCGAGGTGCCGCTGTTCAAGCTCATCATGGTCGTCGCGATGACGAACGTGGGGAGCATCGTCGCGAGCTTCCTCTTTGCGGTGTACGTGCTTCCGGCGATGTTCGGCGCCGAGGTCGGTAGCGTCGACGAGGTCGGCCGGCTGATGGTCGACGGTGCTCGAAGCGGGGCGGAACTGATCGGCGGGCTGTTGACTGCGGCGACATGAGCACGGGCGTTCGCGGCCGCCGCATCGGCGGCCTCTACTTCAGTGGCACCGAACTCCGAGATCTCCTCGTGGCGTGGCTCGCGCTCGGCGTCGCGTTCATGCTGTTTTTCGTCGGCGGCACGGCCGGGTTCGAGCGATTACTCGCGGCCGGCGTGGTCGTCCCGCTCGTCGTGAGCCTGCTGACGGCAGGGATCGGATTCCTGTTACACGAGGTCGCACACAAGGTCGTGGCGGTGCATTACGATCAGGTCGCCGAGTTCCGCGCCGACAACGGTATGCTCTTTCTCGCCGTGATGAGTTCGTTGCTCGGGTTCATCTTTGCGGCCCCCGGCGCCGTCCATCACCGTGGACGGCTCACCGAGCGGGAACACGGTCATATCGCGCTGGCCGGCCCCGTCGTGAACCTCGCGTTGACAGTCCTGTTCGTGCCCGTCTTCGCCGTCGGCGTCATGATTGGCGACCCGGTCGTTGCGATCGTCGGCGAACGGGGGATCGCGATCAACGTCTTTCTCGCGGCGTTCAATCTGATCCCGTACGGCCCGCTCGACGGCAAAACCGTGATCGGGTGGAGCCGTGGCGTCTGGGCCATGACGTTCCTGCCGTCGGTCGGGCTCGCGATCGGGCTCGTCTTCGTTCTCGGGTTCGGCTTCGGCGGCCCGTTCTGATCGGTCCTCGACTCGGTTCGACCGACGTGGGCGACCGATGTCGGTCGGAGGCGACTGCGGCCCGATCAAACGGTGCGCTTTTGCTTCGGGAGCGACCTCACAGATACATGACCGAGGGCGAGAGCGGCGACGAGGAGGCACTCACCTACGCGGACGCGGGCGTCGACATCGACGCCAGCGACGCCGCGACCGCGGCGCTGGTCGAGGCGGTCGGCGACAGCGAGGGCGACTACGCCGGGCTGTTGGACATCGGCGACCGCTATCTGGCGCTGGCGACGGACGGCGTCGGCACGAAGCTGCTCGTTGCGGAGGCGCTCGGGGACTACTCCACGGTCGGTATCGACTGTATCGCGATGAACGTCAACGACCTCGTCGCCGCGGGGGTCCGACCCGTCGCGTTCGTCGATTACCTTGCGGTCGACGAGCCCGACGAACTGTTCGCCGAACAGGTCGGCGAGGGGCTCTCACAGGGTGCCGAGATAGCGGATCTGGAGCTCGTGGGCGGCGAAACCGCCGTGATGCCGGAGGTGGTGACCGGTCTCGACCTTGCCGGCACCTGTGCGGGGCTCGCGGCGAAGGAGGCGGTGTTCGACGGCGTCGCCGAGCCGGGTGACCGGCTCGTCGGATGGCGCTCCTCGGGGATCCACTCGAACGGACTGACGCTCGCGCGTGAGGCGACGACGCGGTCCCACGCGTACGCGGATCCGTGCCCGTTCGACGGCTACGGGACGCTGGGCGAGGCGCTGCTGGAGCCAACGCGGATCTACACCGATCTGCTCGACCCGATGCGGGCTCACGGCGTCCGCGGGGCGGCCCATGTCACTGGCGGGGGATGGACGAACCTCCAGCGGCTCGGCGAGCACGGCTACGTCATCGAGGACCCATTCGACCCGCAGCCGGTGTTCGAGTTCGTACAGTCAGCGGGCAACGTTTCGGACAAGGAGATGCACCGCACGTTCAACATGGGTACCGGTTTCGTCGCCGCGCTCGACCCGGACGCGGCGACGGGCCTGGCGGCGGCGACCGGGGGGCGCGTGATCGGCCGCGTCGAGGCCGGCGAGAGCGTCTCGATTCGAGGGCTGGAACTGTAAGATTCCTGCCCCGATATCGTCTGGGCATGGCGAACAGGCGGCGCGTGACCACGTTCCCGCGACGGCGCGCCACGCTCCCGCCCGGACCGTCGCGGTCGGACCTCAGACCACACGCCGTCTGGCTCGGTATCCAATATAAACGATCGCCGCCGTGTCCGGACACGTCGCTCGTTTTCGCCGTATCCGTGGTCGTGGCCGGAGGTCTGCGCACACGCGCCGCCGCCGATCCGATTCGAACGGACCGACCGCGTCGTCAGCCCGGGACCGACTCGCCGATCCGGGACCGATTCGTTCGTCGAACGGTCCCAAGCGGCAGCAGTACGGTCATCGATGGCTCACGAGAAGTGCGAGGCGATGTCGGCTTCGGTGATGATCCCAACGGTTTCGCCGCCTTCGGTGACGATCACCGCCTTGTAGTGGTCGAGCAGGTTTCGGATCTCGTCGACGGTCGCGTCGAGCGCAACGGTCGGGAACGACTCGCTCATCACCTCCGTGACCGGGTGCTCACCGACATTCTCGCCCGCGTGGATAACGTCGCCCTGGCTGATCGACCCGACTGGAACGCCGTTCTGGATCACCGGCAGCTGGGAGTACGCTTCCGACTTCATCAGGTCGACGGCGCTGCTCACGGCGTCGTCGGGCGCGACGCTGATCACGGTTTCGTTCATCAGATCGGCGGCACGGACGACCTCGCCTTCCGCTTCGTCCAGCGCGTTGACGATCCGGCGGAGCGTCGAGAGACGCGGGTCGACGTCCCCGCCCTCGATCCGCGCGATGAGCGGCTGGGAGACGCCTGCGGCGTCGGCGAGTTCGCTCTGCGTCAGTTCGAGGGTCGTTCGCCGCTCGCGTAGGTCCTGCGGCGTGGGGAGTTCCATACGGTTAATAACTATAGGTTATTAGAAAATCTTTCGGCGTCGGCCGACCTCGCCGCTCACCGGGTCGAGACGCGAGTCGGCACCGAGCTACTCGAGGTCGTTGTCCTCGTCGGCCTCGGTTTCCACGATCTCGATCACTTCGAGCGGGACGTCGCGGAGCGCGCCGCCGACCTCGCTTTTCGCGATCCGCTCGGCGTGCTCCTCGCCGTCCGCGTTGAAGATCTCGATCTCCAGGAGCAGCCCGACGAGCGCCGTGTTCGCCGCGAGGAAGGCGGCATCGAACGGCTCCCCGCAGGCGGGACAGCCGGTGACGCCGGGCTCGACCTCGACGTACTGCTTGTCCGTTTCGTTGAGTCGCTTTCCGGCTTCGCTGACCGCGACGCCGATGGCGTCGTCGGTCTCCTCGACGTCACGAACCAACCAGGCGGCCTCCATCGCGACCAAGTAGTTGCTCATACGCTCAGCGACGTACCGCAGGGTTTCGTGTCTTGTGGTTCGTTCCGATCCCCGATGCCCTTGCCGGTCGACACGCTGCAGTCGGCTACAGTCGATCGGCCCGATGGAGTCGGCTCAGGTCGATCGGTTCGACCGAGTCGACTACACGCGGTCGATCACGGCGGCCGCGAACTCGTCGGTCGTCGCGGAGCCACCGAGATCGCCCGTCCGCGGGCCGTCACGTAGCACCGCTTCGACGGCGTCACGCACCCGACCCCCCTCCTCGGTGTATCCGAGGTACTCAAGCAGCATCGCCGCCGAGAGGATCGCCGCGGCGGGGTTCGCGACGCCCTCGCCGGCGATGTCCGGCGCGGTTCCGTGAACCGGCTCGAACAGCGCGTTGTCGTGACCGACGTTCGCCGACGGGAGGAGACCGAGTCCGCCGACCAGTCCGGCCGCCAGATCGGACAGCACGTCGCCCGCGAGGTTCCCGCAGACGACGACGTCGTACGCGTCGGGGTGTAAGGGAAGCTCCGTCGCGAACGCGTCCATCAGCACCTCCTCCGCCTCTATCCCGCGCTCCTCGGCGACCGCAAGCACTTCCTCCCGGAACCGGCCGTCCGTCTCGCGCATCACGTTCGCCTTGTGTGCGACGGTGAACCCTTCGGTTCCTTCGGGACCGCGACCGTCCTCGACGAAGTCGCACGCGAACTCGGCGAGTTCGCGGGACGCCGAGGAGGTGATGACGCGAGTGAGCGTCGAGAGGTCCTCCGACAGTCGGTCCTCGTGACCCGAGTAGACGCCCTCGGTGTTCTCCCGGAGGAAGACGACGTTCGTCTCGGGGCGCACGGCGTCGACGCCCGGATACGCCTTCGCCGGGCGGACGTTGACGAACGAGTCGACGGCGTCGCGAAGCGGGAGGATCACGTCCGCGGCGGTCTCGCCGGCCGCGCCGAACAGCGTCGCGTCCGCGTTCGCGACTGTCTCGTACGTCTCCGTGGGAAGCGCCTCGCCGGTCGCCGACTTCACCGCGTCGCCAGCCTCGGCGTGTGTGTACTCGAAGCCCTCGATCGCGTCGCTTTCCGCGGCGATCGCGTCGAGCACGTCGACGGCCGCCGGAACGACCTCCCGGCCGATCCCGTCGCCCTCGATGACGGTGATGCGTTTGCTCATGTCGGACGTGTGCAGGACTGTACAAAGAGGGTGTCGATGTCTCGATGCCGAGCGGTGAATCGCCGCCGCGGCCGACCGATCCGGTCGGGGAGACCGACTCAGTCGTCGCCTTCGGCGTACGGCAGTCCCGCCACCGTCTCGTCGACCTTGCTCCGGTTGGAGTACATCAGCGCGGTCGTATCCCAGATGCCCTCGACGAGCGCCTCCTGCATCGCGTCATCGATGTCGACGTCGATCGTCACGTCGCCGTAGGTGACCGTCTCCGACTCGACGTCGATCTCGATGTCGCCGTTGGGGTTCGCCTCGATCCACTCCTGGAGACCCGTCACCGTCTCGTGGTCCGTCGTCACCGCGGGGATCCCGAGCGACTTGCAGTTGTCACGGAAGATCTCCGCGTACGACTCGCCGACGACGCCGTCGACGCCCCACCGCATCATCGCCTGCGGCGCGTGCTCCCGGGAGGAGCCGCAGCCGAAGTTGGAGTTGACGACCGCGATCGACGCGCCCTCGAAGCGGTTGAGCGGGTGATCGTTGAACTCGCCGTCGTCGTCGCGGCGGGCGTCGTAAAAGAGGTAGTCCGCCATGTTGTCGAACGTGACCTCCTTCATGAACCGCGCGGGGAGGATCTGGTCGGTGTCGACGTCGTCACCGGGAATCGGGACACCGGTTCCGGAGACGCCGGTGATGTGCTGGTCGTCGCTCATCAGTCCGCCACCTCCTCGACGCCGCCGGCACCGCCGGCCGGCTCGTCGTTCAGGTAGTCGCGTGCGTCGGCCACTGCCCCCTCGACGGCGGCGGCGGCGACCATGGCGGGGCTCATCAGCACGGTCCGGCCGTCCTTCGAGCCCTGTCGGCCAATGAAGTTCCGGTTCGACGAGGAGGCACACACCTCGTCGCCCTCCAGCGAGTCGTCGTTCATCGCGAGACACATCGAACAGCCGGCACGCCGCCACTGGAAGCCGGCGTTGATGAACACATCGTCGATGCCGCGCCGTTCACACTCCTCACGAACGGTCTCGGAGCCGGGCACCGCGAGCGCCCTCACGTCCTCGTCGACGGTGTTGCCACGGAGCACGTCCGCGGCCGCCTCGAAGTCCGAAACGCGGCCGTTCGTGCAGGTGCCGAGGAACGCGACGTCGACGTCATAGCCGAGCATCGACTGCCCGGGCTCGAGGTCCATGTGTTCGAGCGCCGTCTCCGCGGCCTCGCGATCCGTCCGTGAGTCGAACTCCTCGGGATGCGGAACGGCGTCGGAGATCTCGATCACCTGCCCCGGGTTGATCCCCCAGGTCAAAAGCGGGTCGATGCCGTCGGCGTCGACCGTGACGACGTCGTCGTACTCGGCGTCCTCGTCGGACGCGATCGACTCCCAGTACGCCTTGCGCTCCTCGAACGCCTCTCCCTCGGGAGCGTACTCCCGACCCCGGAGATACTCGTAGGTCGTCTCGTCGGGATTGACGTAGCCGGCGCGTGCACCGCCCTCGATCGACATGTTGCATACCGCCAGCCGACCCTCCATGTCGAGCGCCTCGATTGCCGGGCCGCCGTACTCGTACACGTGACCGACCCCGCCGTCGACGCCGAGATCCTGAATGATCTTCAGGATGACGTCCTTCGCGTACACGCCCTCGCCGAGTTCGCCCTCGACGTTGATGCGGCGCACCTTCTGTTTGTCCGCGGCGATACAGCCGGTGGCGAGCACGTCGCGGATCTGGCTCGTTCCGATGCCGACGCCGATGGACCCGAACGCCCCATGGGTGGCGGTGTGGCTGTCGCCGCAGGCCACCGTCATTCCCGGCTGGGACAGCCCCAGCTCGGGCGCGACGACGTGGGTGATCCCCTGTTTTCCGGACTCGAACCCGAAGTAGGTGATCCCGTTGTCGGAGACGTTCCGCTCCAAGGCGGACAGCATCTCCTCGGCCTGCCCGTCCGGCAGCGGTCGCTCCCGCTTGTCCGCCTCTGTCGGGGCGATATGGTCCGTCGTCGCGAACGTCCGGTTCGGATACGCGACGTCGAGTTCGCGCTCCCGTAGCATGCCGAACGCCTGCGGGCTGGTCACCTCGTGAACCAGATGCAGGCCGATGAACAGCTGATCCTGCCCGTTCGGCAGCTCGGTCACCTTATGTCTCTCCCACACCTTGTCGTACAGGGTTCCGTCGCTCATCGATCGTCCTCCGCGTCCGAGACCCCCCGGCCGCGCGTCCACACGTCGTTTACGTCTCCGCCGGGGACCGTGTGATCGACGTCATGCATCGACGCACCGTCAGTCCGAGTCGACTCTGACGCACCGTCGGTCGGCATCAGGCCTGCACCTCGGCTTTCTCCTCGTCCTCGGATTCCTCCTGCCAGGCGAACAGGCCGCGAAGCTCCTCGCCGACCGCCTCGATCTCGTGGTTCTTTTCGGCGTGACGCAGCTGCGTGTACGACGGCCGCCCGGCCTGGTTCTCGGCGATCCACTCGCGGGCGAACTGCCCGTTCTGGACCTTCGCTAAGACTTCCTCCATGTTCTCGCGGGCGTGCTCGTCGACGACCACGTCGCCCTGCGTGAGCCCGCCGTACTCGGCAGTGTCGGAAACGGAGTCCCACATCCCGCCGAGCCCGCCCTCGTACATCAGGTCGACGATGAGCTTCAGCTCGTTGAGACACTCGAAGTACGCCATCTCCGGCGAGTACCCGGCGTCGACGAGCGTCTCGTACCCCTGTTTCACCAGCGATGTGACGCCGCCACAGAGGACGGCCTGCTCGCCGAACAGGTCGGTCTCGGTCTCCTCGCGGAACGACGTCTCGACGACCCCGGCGCGGGTACAGCCGATCGCGGCCGCGTACGCGAGCGCCTCGTCGTGCGCCTCACCGGTGGCGTCTTGATACACCGCCAACAGACCGGGCGTCCCCTGGTCGTTCTCGTAGTTCCGGCGGACGA
>LFFM01002598.1_pt1 | contig 11829 bp, 11 predicted proteins | sample 643131 | NCBI WGS metagenome assembly LFFM01 (sample SAMN03777445, study PRJNA286221) | soda lake metagenome | biome: soda lake; feature: Kulunda steppe; material: water; isolation source: sample Tc-Br brine of Tanatar trona crystallizer | place: Russia: Kulunda steppe | collected 2011-07
ACTGAAAAAGAAAACACGGAATGGGCCAAGCAGTCAGAGCGGCTATAAAATACACTTTCGAACACCCCCAACAAGCGCTACTTATGCGGACTGAGAGCTATCAGACGGAAAGACGAGTGGACATGAATGAACGGTGGGAGATCATGCAGGAACACATTAGTGACGATGCACAAAACGCGCTTGACATCGGGTGTAATCAAGGAGGGATTACAAGACGAGCCGCCAATCAGGGGGGCTCTTCGCCATAGGAGTTGATCAGGGAGAGATATTGTTAGATGATGCTCGAAGATTGAGAGAACCAGAGCAGAGTTGTTACTTCCTTCATATGGTGGTTACTCCTGATAACGTTGGAAAATTACCTTCATTCGATGTTACATTCTTGCTAACAGTCTATTACCATTGGGGGGCAGCGTACGGTTGGGAAGAAGCTGAATCAATGCTTCACACCGTCGCTGAAAATACGGACACCTTATTTTTGCAAACACCCCAGACCGACAAATATATCGACAGCCCTGTATTTAAAAAATACTCCACACAATCTCCTGTTGAAATGCATATCGAATATCTAAAAGATATCTTAGATGGAATGACTGTAGAGCATATTGGAACAACAGACTACACGGGTGGGGACCGGAAAGACTCTATCTACATCATCGAATCGTCTCCGTCCAATAGGTAACTCTGTAGTAGAGAATCGGACGAATTTTCGCATAGGTCTTACCCTCCTATATATTACGGCGTTCACACAACCGTGTGGCCCGACGGTTGAATGGGTATGAAGGGTTTTGCTGGCATACCAGTAGACGAGTGTTCCATTACGAACTCAGAACCAGTGGTTCGTACCATTCTTTGTTTTGTTCGTACCATTCGATGAATTCACGAACGCCTTCGCGGATGTCGCGGCTTGGTTCGTAGCCGATTAAATCGGTGGCTTTCGAGATATCTGCGTGAGTGTGTTCGGCATCGCCTTCTCTGGCCTCGGTGTGTTCAATTGGCAGGTCGGGATTGATTTCGTCGCGGACGACCTCTGCGAGCGTTCTGATGTCGATGTTGTCGGTCGACCCGATGTTCATTGCCTCGCCATCGGCACTGTCGTCTTTGAGGAGGCGATGGTTGGCGTCGACGACATCGGCGATGTAGGTGAAATCACGGGTCTGTTTGCCGTCGCCATAGATTTCGGGGGGTTCGCCACGCATACACCGGGAGACGAAGTTACTGATCGCCATGTTGGGTCGCATGCGCGGGCCGTAGACAGTGAAGTAGCGTAGCGAGACGGTTGGGAGGCCGTAGACTTCGGTGTAGACGCGCATGTAGTGTTCGACGGCGACTTTCGAGGCTCCGTACGGTGAGACGGGTTCGTGGGGGTGGTCCTCATCATAGGGAAGATACTGTGGTTTGCCGTACACTGATGAAGAAGAGGCGTTGATGACACGGTTTACGTCGTGTTTGCGGGCGGCTTCGAGAATGGTCTGCGAGCCGTTGATGTTGTACTTCGTGACTTTGACTGGCTCCTCGACGCTGGCGCGAACGCCAGCCTGGGCGGCTTGGTGGTAGACGAGATCGATGTCTTCCATGATGTCGTCGACGAGGTCGGTGTCGGTCGTCGAGCCTTCAACGAACTCGTAGCTTCCGTTGTGTTGGGCTGCCTGGCGGGCCGCGTCGATGTTATGTTCTTTGAGGCCGGTGTCGTAGAACGGTTCGAGGATGTCGAGCGTGGTGACATCGTGGCCTTCTTTGACGAAGGATTCGGCAAGGTGGCCGCCGATGAAGCCGGCACCACCGGTGACGAGGATTCGCATACGTGGTGTTGAGAGAGTCGACAAATAGCAGTTGTGGTCCTCTGCGTCGAAGAGAGGGACATTTTGATTTCAGATTTGGCTGATGAGCGCGGACGAAGACAGCAGTGTTATATTTTGTAAGTCAATATGTCCTGCCACTCGAATGTCTACCGCTCCTGAAAACATCAGTCGACGAGAAAAATTAGAGGCACTCAGACGGGTTGCTCGCTACAACCCTGTGTTTACCTTCGGGCTCATCTGTTTGGGTACGGTTGTTGCCTTTCTTGAAGGGATCGGACTGAGTTTCATTTATCCAATTATTGAGGTCGCCCAGTCAGATGATCCATCACAGGCCAGCGGTCCAGTGATGGAGGCGTTCGTTGGAACTTACGAGTTCTTTGGTGTTCCATTCGCGCTGGGATATCTAATCATTGGGGTTGGTGTGGTGATGACGGTTCGATACACACTATCGTTTGTTGTGAAATGGTTGGGAGCGATGCTCGCAAAGCGGTACGAAAAACACCTAAGAACGCTCGCGTTTGATGGCGCGCTTGATGCGGAAGTTGGATATTATGACGATGCAGGAACGGACGACATTCTGAACGCGATTATTACTGAAACACGGTATTCTGGGAGAACGATTGAAAAGGGCGTGTCGATGAGCGAGACGCTGTTTCTTGTGTTGATGTATGTTGCCGTGATGCTCTACATTTCGCCGATGATGACAACATTTGCGATCATATTATTAGGTGGCATTACCGTCGTTCTCCGAGTTGTAATTGAACCAGCAGTCACCATTGGTTCACAGGTTGCTACCGCAAATGAGCACGTTCAGCAAACAGTGCAGGCTGGCACACAGGGTATTCGAGATGTGAAACTTTTCGGTCTTCGCCAAGAAGTATTCTCTAACTTTTCGGACTGGATAAAACAGTACGCGTCGTCGGAAGTTAATCTTGCTCGCAATGAGGCAGCCATCAAGAATTTTTACGAACTGTCTGCTGCAATTACAATCTTTGTGTTGATTTATATTGGCTTTACATTCACTGGTCTGTCACTCGGTGAACTCGGTATCTTTTTGATTGCGATGTTTCAGCTCGCACCAAAAGTCAGTGATCTCAATAGTAAGGTGTACAAGGTTGAGAGTTACATTTCACATCTCGTTCGAACACACGAGTTTTTAGATGAACTCGACCGACGAAGAGAGTCCAGTGGCGACCGTTCAGTGCCGACAGTCTCAAAAATAGAGTACGACAATGTGGAGTTCTCGTATACCGAAAACGAACCGGTTCTGCAGAGAATTTCGTTCAGTGTCGAGCGGGACGAGTTCATTGCGTTTGTTGGACAGTCCGGAGCGGGAAAATCAACTATTGTCTCGCTGCTGGTGCGGATGTACGATCCAGACTGTGGTGAGATTCGTGGTGATGGTGTCGACATCTCCGAATACGATATCGAACAGTGGCGAGAGCGAATCGCAATCGTGCGGCAGGATCCATACATCTTCAACGATACGTTGGCGAACAATGTGACGATTGGAAACCGAGAAGCAACGCAGCGTGATATCGAACGCGTCTGTGAGATTGCAAAGGTCAATGAGTTCCTCGATGAGTTGCCGAACGGGTATGACTCAGAATTGGGTGATGAGGGTGTTCGACTGTCTGGTGGCCAACAGCAGCGTGTGTCGCTTGCTCGGGCTCTCCTGAAAGATGCTGATTTCCTTGTGTTGGATGAGGCGACGAGTAATCTCGATTCAAATCTCGAAAAGGAGGTTCAGGCAGCGATCGAGTCAATGGATCGTGATTATGGAATTGTTGCGATTGCGCACCGCTTGTCGACGGTCAAGAATGCTGATCGAATTTATACGATTGAAGATGGACAAATTATTGAAGTAGGAGAGCACCACGAATTAATTTCTGCCGATGGAAAATATGCTGACTTGTATGCCACTCAGTCTGCCAGATGAATGTTGATAGAATATAAATTATTCTCCGATTAAGTCAATATCAGTCACACTAATAATACAATCACCAATGTCAGAACAAACTTTAGATCATCGATTGTCACGCCGTGGGTTTCTCCGATCTGGTGGTATTGTTATTTTCTCTGCTGGAGCCGGCTGTATTCAGTCAGTCGATGACAATGGAACTAATCGAGAGTCAATAGAGCGTGAAGAACTTACAAAAGAGATAACTCTGGTTGAGGAATCTCTCTTTGATCAATCTAAACGGACTGTTCGATCCATGGTGCATCGTGGTGAACGGATTTACGCGGCAGGCATGCAAGATACAGACGCGGCTCGGGGGGCTGGATATGGCCTCGAACTATGGACTAAACGGGGTGCAGACGAAGACTGGGAGCGAAATCAGTTGCTCGAACCTGACAAAATAACCCTCTCGATGACGAACGTATTCGGTGGACAAGATCCATCGGATCCAGTGTTCGTTTCATACAGCGCGCGTGGAGCGTACCGCGGTGGGGCCCACATCATGCGAGTTGAACCGTCGGGTGACAGCGCTGAGTTGTTCGTATACGATGAGAGTGGTGATAGTTTTCTTAACACGCAGGGAGTCCACACACCAGAAGAAGATCGTATCGACTTTTTTGTTCCAGACCGTGGCTCTCCTAACAACATCAGATGGTTTCAGTTAGATCCAGTTACCGGAGATGTGCTCTCTCGGACGAATATCGAGCACAGTGGTTTTGAGAGCCCGAGAATGTACGATACGACAGTCAGAGATGATGGGCGGATCGTTTTTCCGGTCGGAAATGCCCACGAAATGGATCTCGTCGCTGCGGACCCGGCAAACCAAGACTATGAAGTATCATTGGTTGAGGAGTACCGAAATATCGGAGAGCGCTCAGATACGGCACGCAGTTTTCGCCTGTTAGAGTACCCTGATAAGGAACTGTACGTCCTAACCGGGCTACTCCCTGCGGACTTTTCAAACCGGAGTAATAAGGGCTTGGTTGGAGAGGTGGTCGCACGGAGTGTGGATATGTACGATCTTGAGAGCATCGACAGAGAAGTCATTGGTGGGTTCAATGCTGAGAACGCGGCGACCCACTACACGGAAGGTGCCAGAATTAGTTCCGATGCTTTTGCACAGGCCTATACTACTGTAACAGGAGAACATGTATTTCATTTGTCTGAGGAACATGATAACTATGTTGAGGGAATTGTGACTGTCTGGGAGGTCAGCGACAATGGGACTTTTTCAGTACAGGCCGAACAGCAGACAGACCCGTTTTGGATGCCGAATCTGACTAGTACTAATAATGGCATGTTTCATGTGGTAGCTACTGAGGCCACTTCGCGAAACGCAATTTGGTATCAACAATGGGAGATTAATAAACATCTAGGACCGGTTTAGTTAGCGAACTCCTCAGCTGGCGTTCAATCACTTTGCGATTGATGCGGTAGACGGCAATTATAATGATGTATAAACTGCAAACACCAGCGTCGGGCGATCGACTGACTGCCAACCCACGAATTATACAAGTAATCGTTCCTCATTTTAAGTGTCTGGAACCATTTTTGATCAGGTTTTTATTTGTATACTCACGCCGACCACTAAGTCCTAATCGACCAAGGGTGTCTGATAGCCAAAGCCATCGACAAAAAACACGGTCTCTGGGAAGCGTTTCTCGGAGAGTCCATGCAGAAACGCACCAGCTGATTCGGTTCCGTGTATTCCGAACAGATCAGCACCCAAAATCAACCTGGTGTCGAGTTCTATTTCAGCAGACATTCAAGACCACTCGCGATTAATATTCACAGCTGTGCTGTCTACAGCGACCCGCTTCACACGGGTCGTGCACGCTGTCAGCAATTCGATGTACCGACTGAAAATTTGCATGGAGAAAGCATTTAACGTCGAATAGTCGAAAAATTTCTTATGTTTCTCTGAGCGAACAACTGGTAGCATGATGCTGCTGCTCTCACTCTTATAATTCACCGTATCCAAAGTCTCTCTGAGCAGTTCTGGCGACAGCATACATGACTCAACCCACAAACTGCTCACTTCTAAAATTGGCTTAATTAGATAATACCGAAAATGAATAAATATATTTATTTCGATATAAGTTGCCGAATACTGCGGCGTATTGTTTCAATAAGACCTCGACGTTGACAACTTGAATAAAATAATTCCAACAATTTTAATGTAGAACTGACATATATTAATTTTTTTGATAGTACTAGGGCGAGTGAATTCAAATTCGCGTTTGTGGGGCAATATATATTTCCCCTTGTTGGATAATAGAATAACCGTGGTTCGTTTGTCGTATTCATCCGAGTAGCAAGATCTCTTGCCTCAAATTCATCATCTGCTCCTTTATGAATAATTTTCACCTCGCCAGTTACTTGCATTGGCCAGGTACCTAGACAATTATACAGGTCTGAAAGAGCTAAATGATTAATTTCCAATTGGTAAATGGCTAACCGAAATGACGATTGATCCGTTGTTAACGAATCTTGATTTTCTTTATGTATTCTCTTCCACAATCGGAAAAGTTTCCCACATGCTTCTTTTTTATAACATATGACTCCGGTTTGGAAGATTGGTACAGCTTCAGATATATCGTCAAAATGAGAATCTTTTCGCATCCTACCACCCCATTCATTCGGATCAATAGTTGTGGCAATATCTACTTGGTCAAGTATTTCAAATAATTCAGGCACTTGACTCACCAAATGTGCATCTGTGTCAATGAATACTGTTTCATCGAATGGTGTCTTTCCAATATTTCTTGGCTTGTCAAAGAATGAGTATGTCGGGTCCTCATCTATAATAACTTCATCAAATAGCTTAGAATTCACTTCTCGATCGCTTATTAATGCAATTGGATGGTTTGAGTGCTGTTCTATACTCTTTGCAGTTGTTTTAGCTTCTTCAATATAGTCGTCTCCGGTTGCGATAATGAGGAATCCTCTACTTCCCATAAATTAGTATGTGTCACCACTGACTTGCAATTACCGATTTGACCGCATTCAAAATTGTTCTGTTTTTATAATAATGCAGCAATCTTACGATTAAAAATGTTTTAATTGGACAATTTGGAAGATCGTCCTTAGTAATCCGCCATTTTTTTCAGATATAATTCTTTTATTTTTTCGTCTATAATCGAGGCCGATTCATTAACATCTCCGGAATTATCAACAACAATTGCGTCAGTTTTGCCACCTGAATGCTCGCGAACACGTACACATGCTCTTTGAAATTCTTCTTGAATAGATAACAAATTCGAATATTCTTTAGGCATCATCTCAACCGAAGGAACGACCCTACCACGCCCCTGCTGTCTAGATAAACACGTATTACTATCTACATCAATATGAATAATGAGGTCAGGAGTTGGGATTGAATTAAAATACTCATCAAACTCCCATACAGAAGCTGATTTACGTGATTCAACCATCATGTGAGCTCCCAAGTGATGAAATGCTTCGTTTAAAACAAAAATATCTGATTCTTCCTTTGAGTCTATTCCTATTTGGTATCGTTCTGCGGCTGCCCTACACCATTTGAAAAATTGAACCTTTCGTTTGGTCGTCTCAGCACAATTAAAAAAGGCATGAAGAAAGTCTGGGTTGTCAGAAATGTACGTGTCAAATGCTTTTCTGCGGTAGTATGGTTCTATTACTCTTGACAATTTTGGATATAATTTAAAAAGTGGCTTGTGCCAGTTTTTATCAGAATTCTCCACCACATATTCTAAGAGATAGTCAGAATATGTGTGAATCGAAGTATTTCGTTCATTTTTAATATTAGATATAACTGTTGATTTTCCGGATCCTGGGGGGCCGATAAATTCAATAAACATAAATTTATTGAGATATTACGAGGAGAGGTTATATATCTATTTTGTTTCTGTTCAGTATTATTTGTGAGAAGACAACCGGTGCGAGACAGGCGTAAATATTTAAATCCATCCAGGATATTCTGTAGGCTATTTAAATTACAGAGATGTGAAACGGAGACCGACTCCGGTTAATTGATATAACTTGAAGTATGTTATATAAGTATGACAAAGCGAGTGCTCGTAGCAGGCGGGGCAGGGTTTCTTGGAAGCCATCTATGTGAGAGATTATTATCTGATGGATACGAAGTGATCTGTATTGATAATTTCGGTAGTGGGCAACAAAAAAACATCGAAGAGCTCGAGAACCATCCCTCATTCAAAATTATTGACCGCGACGTTCGCATCTCGGGAGCGCTCCCTTCAGTGGACCGGATCTACCACCTCGCATCACGGGCCTCTCCAGCAGACTTCACTGACTTCCCTGTCAATATTGCATTAGCGAATACGCAAGGGACACGCCGACTCTTGGACCACGCTCACGCCTGCGAAGCTCGAATGGTATTTGCTAGTACGAGTGAAATATATGGTGACCCAAAAGTACACCCACAAGCAGAAACCTATACAGGAAACGTAAATATTCGAGGAGTTCGGGGGTGCTATGACGAATCGAAAAGGTTTGGAGAAACGCTGACTGTCGCATATCAACGTAAGTACAATGTTGATGCTCGCACTGTACGGATTTTTAACACGTACGGCCCGCGAATGCGACCTAATGATGGACGAGTGGTCCCAACATTTGTCAGCCAAGCGCTTCGCGGTGACGATCTCACAATCTATGGTGATGGGGAACAGACCAGGAGTTTCTGCTATGTGGATGATCTGATTGAAGGTCTCGTCTTACTCATGCGGATAGACGATCCTGAACATGATGTCTACAATATCGGGAAAGAAAACGAACGCACTATCAAAGAACTGGCACACGAAATACTTGAATTAACCGATACAGAATCTGGTATTGTATATGAATCGTTACCCGAAGATGACCCAAATCAACGCAAACCAGATATTACTCGTGCAAAGAAAGAATTGAATTGGGAGCCTGAAATACCACTCCGATTAGGTCTACAAAAAACTATTCACTATTTTGAAAATTTGTAATTCGAAATTATAAATTAGCTTTATCTAAAAGAGAACATAGCTGGTTTATATCCACAATCATATTGTTCTGATCATTAGTCTCAACTATTAGAGAGTTGTATTCAAAATTTAGTATTTCTGAAAGCATACAAAAATGGGGGCGAAGAACATCATCTGGTAAGAGTTCTATAATTTTCGCATTGTCACTAAATATCAGATTCACTAACCCAGCTCCATGAGGTCCCATAACAACTTCTGATTCCATCATTATTCTGATCTGTTCGGCAAAAGAAAGTGATTCCATGACAAGTGGTTCAAACCCTCTTTTTTTTAGTTCATCAACTACTGGCTCATAATTGACTATTTTTCTTCCGCGATCTGCTTTTTGACGGGAAATGTATATTTTCCGGTTTTTTTTTGGTGTTGTAATGGCTTTCGAAGTCACTCGATCCCGTATCCAATTATAATCATCGAGTGAATGGAAAAATCCAGATTTGTTTGAATGTATTCTATGATTTGTCACGATAAGATTTCCAACTAATTTCTCATCAGGTTTCCATTCACTCCACCTATTTGATTTATAACCCATTAATTCAAGAGACTCAGTAACGAATGAAGCAGGGTTGGCAGGAATGAGAATAATTGGCTCAATATTTGTCTCTTTCTCATATTTTTCTAGTGCACGCAATTTTGGCAGATATTCAACAATCCAATGGTAATAATAGTGATTATAAAATGGAACAAGTGGGAAATAATAAGAAAAACTGTTCAATTTTTGTATGGGAGAGTCCAAATAAGATTTTGAAATAATACACTTGGTATTTATACTACCTAATATCAACGGGTGTCTCCTGACAAGGGTACTCTTATTTCCCGAAGCAGTTGCCAGAACCAATTTATTTTCATCAGTAAAACCTACGCAAGAATTACCAACAATTTGGCACGATGGGATCTCACAAACAATCCTCTGATCAATATAAGACATTGAATTATAATGAGCGAGATCAGTTGGCGCTCTGTCCTCGGTTGGGTCCGTATATTTGATCGACGATTCATTATTTATATACCAAATGTGATCTGAAAAATGAGGGAGTTGATCATCAGTAATGATATTATTGTTTGAAAAATGATATTTGACCAACCATTGTTGATAATCAAATGTCATTTGTTGTGGGTAATAATATAAATGTGATATTGCTTTTTTGGCTAAGTCAAAAGGACCATCTTCTTGAAGTATTTTGATACTACGTGCAATTTTATCTACCATAGACCAAAGTTATTATATCTATAGATTGTAGAGACTGAATATAATATTTGCTTTTTGTATACCTAAACATCTCAAGAATTGTTTTTATATATACAACTCATCCAATAACATGAATATGAATAAGTTGCAACTCAACTACCTTTGAAGCATGGTAGAACAAAAATACTAATCGTACGACCGATTACAGTCTATATGATGAATGATGTTGGCATCTACTATATCGCAACCGGAGAGCACTTTGTTCGGGAAGCAGAAATATCCGCAAAGTCTGTACGTGAATCAATGCCTAGTGTACCTATCGCAATTGCGACAGATGTCGAAACAAAATTTGAATTCGACCATGTGATTGATATCTCAAATCCGGCATTCGGGTTCGTTGATCAAATTGACAACTTAAAGTACTCACCATTTAATAAAACAATTCATTTTGATTCAGATATTTATGTAGGATCAGATATTATAGAGTTAGCTGATTTATTGTCTCAATTTGATATTGGTGTGGCGTACAATCATAACAGGGAGGCCTACAACCCATCTGGAATTCCAGACAGTTTCCCTGAGTACAACACGGGAGTTGTGATATATACAAATGATGATCAATTCCGAGATTTCACTCAAGAATGGAAAAAAAATTATATTGATTTAGTTACTGATAATAATACACAAAACCAACCGTCATTCCGGAAGACGCTTTTTGAATCAGACCTTAGAATTGCGACTCTGACACCAGAATACAATTGTATGGTTCGCTATCCAGGTCACGTTAGAAATAAGGTCAAAATTGCACACTCTAGAATATTGGACATCCAGACTCCTGGTGCGAGTAAGTCTGTTAATGTCGAGAAGTCAATTAATAAGCTTAATTCATATGAGGGTCATCGATTATATATACCTGATGGAGATAGCGGTGTGTCCGTGGTCTTTGGACGCCTTCCAAGGCAGGCTCCACTCCGTAAAAGAATAATAAATTCAATTCAAACAGACGGGCTAATTCATACTATGAAACAAGGAATTCCGTTTTTACGCAACCGTATGAGAAAAGCTAAAAATATTATAAGTAAATAATGATAGATATTGGTAATAAACAACTAATAGAGTCCGTTTGAATAACGTGGTTCGTGGCTTCTTCGGATATTAGTTTAATTACGAATGTAAACATGTTACGCCACAGAAAAAGAAATTTATAATTAGGGAATAATTGCTTGATAATACTGTTGAATCTAATTAATCACAGAATTTCTTGTTTTTCTAAAGGAAAAACTGTCGCACAGAACCGGATTGACCGCATCGAAATAAGCGTGACCGTCCAATCCCTTATCGACCAATTAAAAGTTGTTGTATTAAACGTTTTCTAAGCATTTCAAATGATAGTATCTACAATTCAACTCATGAACTGCGCGCTTCTCAAATTGTCTTAATTTGACGGTGAAGTACCAAATAAACACTCAATTATATGCAAAAGTCCACATTTAAATGCCACCTTGACGCCATCATTTATAAGTATATTTTCTATATGATATTGGTATGTCTCACGGTCACTTATTCTCAATATTGGTGTATTCAAGTATGATTTTCGTCGAAATATTCTCAAATGAGTAACCTGATTGATTTCTTCGGCTACATTTTCAATTCCTGCTCGGTGACGACCATGTAGAATCTTAGCTTCCCGTCCGAGTGCACCCCGACGATCACATCTGACGTTGTACTCCTGGGGTAGCGTACATCCGTTCTAGTTTAGTGGCGATCAAAAGCAAACTCACCTGATTCAACCTGTTTGCATAGCCGATCCCTGTGGGGATTTGGATTTTGCGACGCCCACAGCAACAACTCATCCAAATCCGGCAGTTC
>LFFM01002599.1_pt1 | contig 11825 bp, 10 predicted proteins | sample 643131 | NCBI WGS metagenome assembly LFFM01 (sample SAMN03777445, study PRJNA286221) | soda lake metagenome | biome: soda lake; feature: Kulunda steppe; material: water; isolation source: sample Tc-Br brine of Tanatar trona crystallizer | place: Russia: Kulunda steppe | collected 2011-07
CCGGCCGGCGCCCGTTTATCGGGCGTCGGCGGGGTTCAGATAGATTTAACGGAGGTTCATCATGGGCGAAGTCAATGTCACAAAAGTCGATCGGCTCAAACAGGGGCTATGGGAAAAATCATATATCCCCGAGATTCTTCGCGGGCTATCGGTAACGGCCAAACACTTCTTTCAGAATATCAGTCCCAACAAATCAAAGCGCACCATTTTCACCCGCGACTATCCCGATGAGGGTACGGATTATTATCCGGAGCGCTTTCGCGGCCTCCACCGATTGATGCTTCGCGACGACGGCCAGGTCCGATGTGTGGCCTGCATGTGCTGCTCGACGATCTGCCCCGCCGATTGCATCCATATCGAAGCCGCCGAGCACGATGATCCGAGCATCGAAAAATACCCCGACGTCTTTGTCATCGACGAGCTTCGCTGCATCGTCTGCGGACTCTGCGTCGAGGCCTGTCCTTGCGATGCGATTCGCATGGATACCGGCGTCCATATCCCGCCGTACACCGAGCGCGACGGCGCCTTCTACGAACGAGATCTGTTGATGCAACTCGGCGGTCTCTCCCAGGCCAAACAGGGCGGCAACACCAAGGCCGCCGCCGAATAACCGACGGACTTCCTTAGTGTCCAATTCATCTGCCAGGTCATCACTGGGCCCGCTATTTGCAGCGGGCCTGCTTTGTTTGGCCGCCTTCGGCTCCCTCTGCGCCCAGTGCCACTGCCACGGCGATCCCAGCGACGCCGACGACTGGCAAAGGGCGGCAGAGGCAACCGTCGAGATGGCCGAACCCACCGACGGGATTGCCGTCCACCCCGCCTGGTCGAAAGCACCGCTTCCGGACCTGCAACCGGTCGGCAATCTCATCGTTCCCCACGAACAACCACTGATCGAGGATCTGATCGGTGTGCGCCAACTGCTGGTCGTCAGCGAATCCAATCGTCGCTCCGATATCGTCGAACGCCTCCCTTTTGATGCCGAAGTCACCGACGACCACGACTTTGATAGCGTCGAAGTCCTCGAGATCCCGGTGCCCGCCACCTATCAGATCGACGACGATCTGAGTTCGACACTGGACGACGCCGATGTCGCCGTCGTCGACACCGACGGTGAGAGCCGCGACTGTCGCCAGCGGGCTACCGATGCAGGCCGGTGGCGCTGCGGTGATGACGTCGGCGAAGTGCGCTCGATACGGGCGGAAATCGAAGACCAGCCCCGCCGCTGCATCCGGGCCCATCCGCCCTCTGGTTCCCGCAAATTGGTCGTTGAAACAACCGTCGATGAGCCGGCCGATATCCTCCGGATTCGCGCCGGACTCGACAATCGCGCCGCCCGATTGGCCGCCGGCGACGACGTCATCTACCGCGTGATGGTCGACGGTGACCATATTGCCGACGAGCAGATCGACGGCCACCGCTCCCTGTGGCGCGCCCACGACGCCCGAACCGACGGCGACCAAGCCTCACTTCGCCTGGAGGTCGAATCCGTGGCCGATGAACCTCACGAGCGCCGGTTCTGCTTTAATGGCTGGAAACTGACCGACGAACAGGCCAGATAGTTTCGACCATAACCGGCGGCCAATCGACTCGCTTACAGTTGAACGCGCTGAATCGCTGTAAAGTCGACGCTGACCTCGATTGGGCGACGCGAATCGCCATCGTCGATTTCGAGTTCGTAGTCTCCGGGCCGAAGATAGGTCTGATAGGGCGTCGAACCCAGAAGTACACCGTCGCGATACAATTCGACGGGCTCCTGGCTGTCGATGACGACCACCCGTGCATCGTCGGTATGCTGCCATGTCGACGGGTCACCTTCGCCATCGTCGTGCTCGATGCCGGCCTCACTTGTCACATCTATCGGCTCCGCACTGGACCACAGTAGATAGCCCCCGGCGACACCGGCCAGGCTTACGGCCACCACGCCAAATAGGGCAACCACAATCGCCAGCGTCGTCATCGAGTTGCCGCCCCCGGCTCCATCGCCACCGGTGGACGTCGCCGCCGTTGGGTCCGGCGCAGGCGACGACGCCGATGGGCCGCCGCGATCGGTATCACCGGTGGCTCCACTCGCTTCGTTGGTCGTAATTCGAGGACTACTGCGCTCGACGCCCTGCTTTTCTTCGCCGAAGAGTTGCTCCGTCGGTTTCGGCGTCTCAATGCCGCGAAGTTGCCGGACCATCGTCGCCAGCTTGCGCTTTCCGTACACCCCGTCGACGCCCTTTAGATAGGATTCGACGGCGCGCTCCATCTCGGAGGCCGACGAAAACCGCTGTTGGCGGTCTCGTTGCAGGGCCTTGAGAATGATTCGGGCAATCGGCTCCGGGATATCGCTGCGATGACTTCTGGGGTCTGTGGCGTCGACAGAGGTGATACGGCTGACGGCCTGCAGCTCGTCGCCAAAGGGTTTTTGACCGGTGAGCAACTCGTAGAAGACCGCCCCCACTGCAAAGATATCGACGCGCTGGTCCAGCGACTGGCTCTCGATCTGTTCGGGCGCCATGTACGCAAATTTTCCTTTGACGGCCCCGGTCTCGGTCTTGGTCCGATTCAATTCGGTCTTGGCCACTCCGAAATCGACGAGTTTGACCACCCCCTCATTTGAAATCAACACATTTTGGGGCGAGATATCGCGGTGGATTAATTGAACCTGGTTGCCCTCATGGTCGGTAAAATTGTGGGCGTAGTCCAGAGCCTGCAACACGTCGCGAATGATTCGCGCTGCATGTGCCACCGGAATCTCGGCGCCCTCTCGCTGACACTGATCGCGGAGTTCTGCCAGGTCGAGGCCGTCGATAAACTCCATGGCGATAAAATAATCGCCGTCGTGTTCTCCCAATTCGAACACCTGACCGATATTGGGGTGAGTCAGTTGGGCGACAATACGGGCCTCGTCGACGAACATCTGGGCCATATCGCCCTGTTTGGCGAGATGCGGGAGGATGCGCTTGATGACCATCCGCTTGTTGAAACCGCCGGGACCGCGCTGTTCAGCGAGCCAAATCTCGGCCATGCCCCCGGTGGCCAACTGGCGAAGCAAGGTATATTTTCCAAACGTTTCGATACTCATCGCCGTCACCGCATTTGCTTATTCGATATCAGACCACACGCATCGCTCAGTTAGCGTTGGCGCTCTGGCACAGTCTCCCGCGTCCCATGGCCTGGGGCCACCACCGGCCTGACCGAACACTATGCTCCACACTGGTATGGACGGTACGAAAAGCCCCGGCCCCAGGCAACCGGCCACCACTTTGGGGGCGTAGCACTGAGAATATTCGCCGACCTCACCACCTCATGTTGCAATACTTGAAGCCCGGTCTTTCCTTCGCTAAGTATAGGTCAATCCTGTATTTGGAAGAACGATGATTTAGCCCCCCAAATGTGGCCACAAAATCATACTTTGACCCCAATGGGAGCAATCGATGTCCAATACCATCAGGTATACCGCCATATTCGCAGCGCTGTCCCTACTTACCGCCGCCATCGGATGTGGTGACCTTTCTGACGATGGCCCCACAATGACCGTCGATGTCACCTCCGATATCACCAGTGATACCGAATGGCAGTCGACGACTCGGTACATCGTCCAAGATGAAATCGAAGTCGACGCCGATCTGGTCGTTGAACCGGGTACCATCGTCGAATTCGAGGCCGGAGCCCACCTCGACGTGGAAAGTGATGGCTCATTGTCCGCCGACGGCACCGAGGAAGACCCGATCACCTTTACCGGCACCGAGGAGCAACGTGGGTGGTGGGACGGCATTCGATTTTTCACCAGCGAGCACCCCAATAACCAACTCAATCACGTCATTGTCGAGTACGCCGGCAATGGGTTCCCGGCCAGTGTCGTCATCGGTGATGGCAATTCCATTCGCGACGGCGGCGTGGAAATTCAGAACTCGACGATCCGTCACGGTGAAAATCGCGGCCTGTACATCTACGATGGATCGGAACTGCGAAACTCCGCCGATAATGAGTTCTATGAAAACGACATCCCGGTTCGCGTCGCCAAGCGCGGGATGGGGCAACTGGACGGCAACTCCACGTATGCCGGCAACGACAACGACTACATTCAGGTCCTGCGCGGTGGTGTCGGTGCTGATATCTCGTCGAGTATGACCCTGGACGCTCTCGATGTTCCCTATCGCGTCGACACCAGCGACACCGTCGAAATCGACGGCGGCGAAGTGGAGATCGAAGCCGGCACTGTCATGGAATTCGAGGCCGGTGGTTCGCTCCAGCTCACAGACGACGATTCGGCCCTGACCGCCGAGGGCACGGCCGACGATAATATCGTATTTACCGGCGTCGAAGAGCAGGCCGGCTGGTGGGACGGAGTCTGGATCCAGGACAGTGAGAACCCGCGCAACGTCCTGGAACACGTCGTCATTGAATACGGCGGCGGTGACAGTTCTCACCCCGGCAACCTCATCGTCGGCGACAGCAATTCCATTCGCAACGGCTCCGTGTCGATTTCGGACTCCATTCTGCGCCACAGCGCCGGATACGGTATCTACCTGTATGGCAGTGCCGAATTGACCTCGGAGAATAACGAATTCTCCGACAATCCCGACGGCGACAGCAACGACTGATCGACTCCTGACCACGGCCTGATCGATACGGACGGGCTCCGCGGGAGTCCGTCCGTCTTCGTTTCTTGGTACCCAACGCGCAACGAAGACCGGACGACATACAAAAAATTTTGCAACTCCGAGATCTCGGCTACACTGGCCGTCGAATCAGAGGTTCCACGGACGGAACATACCTCGGAGTAAGATCATGAATATTCAATACTGCGCCCCACTGATGATGCTGGCGCTTTTGCTCGTCGTTGTCCCCGGATGTGAGTCGACGTCATCGGCCCCCTTCCACATGTACTCCTCACCGCTTGTAGAGGGCGAGATGCAGGCGCCTCGCACCGGCACCGATGCCGACGGCGACGACTCCTCGCCGGGCGTCGAAGCGCGCCAGGTCTACACCTACCAGCGCTTTCACCCGGACGCCGCGCAGCCAAGCGCCCCGGGCCACCGCACGGCCGACCGCGGCAGCGGAAGTGGCGCGAGCTTCGATACCGTCCAGGCCCCCTCGGAGGCCGTACTGGCCAATTACCAACAGGAACCGACCGGCGATGCCGATACCACCAGCGAGTCCAGCGCCTCCCCCGGCCTCGCCACACCGCCGGACGACGACGACATCGACTCCGGCGACCGCGCCGCCTCTTCGGCGGGCTACATCTACGCGATCCTGGAGGCCAACGATTTGGATGTCGACGACGATGCCACCGACAGCATCCCCCAGTTGTACCGCTCCTGTCGCTCCCAGGGCGAGACCTTTCACTCCAGCCAGCCCAATATCGGCGACCTGGTCTTCTTCCACAATACCTACGACAAAAACGACGACGGTCGAAATAACGACTGGTACACCCTGGTCGGTATCGTCGAAGACCTTCGCTCCAACGGCACCATCGACTTCTTGGCCTATCACGACGGCGCCGTGCGCAGCCTCCAGATCAACCCGGACCGCCTCGACGACCATCAAACATCGGCCGGCGAGACCCTCAACAGTCAACTGCGCGAAGAGCGCGACGACGACCCGCCCTACACTCGCTATCTGGCCGGTGAACTCTTCGCCGGCTTCTGCGATATCCTCGGCGAGCAAAGTGAATTACTGCTCACCGAAGAGTGGTCGCCGCAGTAATTTTCTAAGCCCGGCTCCCGGAGGCGTGTCACGGCGAAAGCGACGGTGTGCTCCATCGACGACCGAGACTCTGGATATCAGATTTGCATCTGCCCGGCGGTTCTGGTCTGCTGCACTCGTCTATTCGACGCACAACTTGACGCTGAAACACTTCAGCACCCCTGCCCGAGTTCTGAGATTCGCCGGACATCTGATTTTCTAAAATCATCGGATGATTTTGAGACGTACCGGCTGTTGTATCGAGAATACTTTTGTGTCTGTACGATTCGGACACGGGCCCACTCCACGGAGCATGTCATGAACCGCAATTCCTTGTCTTTTCGCCGCGCATTCGGCGTTATTTCCATTCTCATTACAGCCCTTGCCCTGACCGCCTGCGTCACCGAGGACCCGGATGTCGACGACAATGACGACAACGACGAGCCGACCCAGAACGTCGATACCCACGATTGCCTGGCCCCCGGCGCCTTCCCCACCTCCATCGACGGCGATACCACCGTCGAAGCCGACTGCTACGAAATCGATTCCAACGTCACCATCGACGACGGCACACTGACACTGGAACCGGGCACGGTACTGGTGATGTATGAAGACCGACGGATCAGTGTCGAGGGCGACGGACGCCTCAACGCCGGGGGCACCGAAGACGAACCAATTGTCATTACGGCGCTTGAGGAACTGCCCGGCTTCTGGCGCGGGATTCGATTCCTCAACTCCAATAGTTCGGACAATGTCTTTCGCAATGTCGTCGTCGAATACGCCGGCGGAAACAGCTGGAGCCGCACCGAATCGGCCAATATTCAGATCGACCGCGCCCGGCTGGAACTAGAAGATACCCTGCTTCGCCACTCCGGCGGCTACGGACTTTTTGCACGAGATGGCGACCAGTCGCATCTGACGATGACCGGCGACAATGTCTTTACCGAAAACGAAGCCCCGATGCGCGTCGGCGACCCCAACTTCGTACAGTACTTCAGTACAGATACCGATCATACCGGAAACGACGAAGACGTGATCTACGTCGGCAGCGGCAAGGTCACCGATGAAGCGACCTGGGAGCCGCTGGATGTCCTGTATACGGTACGCGAAATCGGTATCGACGACGTGACGCTGACGGTGGCCGCCGGCAGCGAATTGGTCTTTCGTCAGGACGGAGAAGTCGACGTCAACGACGACGGTCGACTGACCATCAGCGGTACCGCCGACGATCCGGTTGAGCTTCGGGGACTGGAAGACATCGCCGGCTACTGGCGCGGTATCCGCTATATGGGAACCAACAGCACCGACAACCATCTGGAATACGTCGTCGTTCGCGACGGCGGAAGCAACGACTGGTCGCGGGCCAGTGAGGCAACGAATCTGATGGTCGACAACGCCCGCGTCAGCGGCAATAACATCACCCTGACCAACAGCGGCGGTGTCGGTATTGGAAGCGCACGAGACTCGATCATCGAGTTCGACTGCGACACCCTGACCAACGACGACGGCTCCACCGGCGACGATTACGGCTGCTAACAATCCGTTGCGACCCGAACCAACGCCTCCGGTGTCATTACGGCACCGGAGGCGTTGTCCCTTCTAGCGACCCTCGTCGCCCGCCACATTCTGCCCCCCACAAAGCGGATATTCGAACATCAACGGGCAGCGCTGGTCGGCGCTCAGTGCCAGAAGGGACTCCACGCGAGCCCTTCGATGAAAGATCCCCTCGGCCTGTTGCTCCAATACTCGCTGCCATCCCGACACACCGGGCGTACCAAATGCGATCGACACATGGGGCACCCAGCGCTCAGGTCGATACAGCGGATGAAGAGTGTGACCGGCTTCCACGAGTTTGAACATCACTTCCCGATGAAAGGCCTCCAGTTGAGGCGACCGTACGACCGTGATGTACAGCACCGGACGCGGCGATTTGAAGATGCCCAATCCGTCGAGTCGAATCGGTAGCGGCGCCCAGTGGTCGGTGAGTCGACGGAGCATTGCCTTGGTGGTCTCCGACGGCGGGCGCTCGAGCAACTGAAATGAGAGATGAGGGATGCGATACCGGGCCGGAATCGGCTGCTCGGAGCCGGCATCAATCGCGCGCCAGGCGTCGGCGATGTGGTTTTCGAGCCGCCGGGACAGTCGCCCGGCCACCGACGTATTGACTCCCTCGTCGTCGGACATATTCCCCCCTCCGATCCTCAGTCACTGACCTCGTACTCGCGCTGCGCCCGACGTCCACGCCAGCGCAACAAGGGCTCGACGAGGCGGGCCACATCGGGCATCAGTCCCGCCATTCGGGCCACCAACCCCCGGCTTTTGGGAAGTGTCACCTCCAGCGGTCTTCGCTCCAAGACCTCGTCGACGATCAACGCCTCCACATCCTCCAACTCCAGCGGGCGGCGGCCCGAAAAGGTCAAGGCCGCCTCTTGACACGACGCCTGTCGGTCGAGCATCGGCGTCTTGACCGCATCTAACAACACCACACTGACGTCGACGCCTCGGCTGCGCAACTCCTCGGCGGCCGCCAGCGAAAATCCGCGCACCGCAAACTTCGACCCTCCGTACAGACTCAGTCCCGGCACGGCGCTGAGTGAGGCCAGCGAACCGATATTGATAATGTGGCCGCTCTGTTGATCGACCATCTCCTCCGCCGCCGCCTGCGTTCCAAACATAACGCCCTTGACGTTGATGTCGACATGTCGGTCCACATCGGCGGCCGTGACATCACACAAATACCCCGGCCTTAGATAACCGGCGATATTCATCATGACATCGATATCGCCAAAGGTCTTCGTCGCCTCGCCGATGGCCCGTTTCCACTCCGTGGGTTGCCGAACGTCCAGTTTGCGCACCGCCACCTGCCCCGCCGAAACATCGGCCCGAGAGATCCAGCGCGTCATCGCTTCCCGATCGATATCCGTGCAAAATACCCGGTGACCGTCGTCGAGAAAACGCTTCGACAGATGCCGCCCGATGCCACTGGCACAGCCGGTCATAAATACGACCTTGCGCGGTCTTCTGCTCACAACTGTTCTCCCTGTTGCACACGACCAAATGACAGATCACCGAATTGGAACGTCGGCTCGATACCGACAAATGCCCAGTAGGCGGCCATCTCCGACGAACAGACCATATTGGGAAACCGGTCGTCGCGCCGGGAGCGACCGGCAATATTTTTCTCCATGACCATCGATACGTACTGATCGAGGCCTCGCTCCAGGGTGTTTCCGTTGAGAACCACTTCCATTCCCGTCGTCTCCGCGTACTGGCGCACGGCGTCGATCTCGCTGTGAAGCGGTTCGTAGGCGTCGGGCCCGACCCCGTTTTCACTGGTGACCATAACTCCTTCCGGGGTCCGAACGACCACGGAGTGATTGCCCTCGGTATGGCCCGGTGTTTGCACCAGTGCGACTCCGTCGCCGAGCATGACGTCCGTGTCGAGTCGAATGATGCGCTCCGGATCGACATCATCGATGCCGCCGGGACAATACCAGGGCTCTTGCGGAGGCAGTAGATTCTTCGTCGACACCCACTCCTGTTCCATCACCAACAGCCGGGCATTCGGAAATAAACCCCGCTCGTCACCGGCACCAAACCACCCGCGAATATCCTGGGTGTGAAGGTGATCGTAGGTAATGTAATCAATCTCTTCTGGCGCCAACCCGATCTGGTCGAGGGCATCGACAACGTCACGGCGCTGCGGTGCCATGAGCCGATCTCCCCACTTTTGAAAGGGGCCAAAGGACTCCGAGAGCCCTTTGAAGAACGGGGTTTCGCGATTGCGATCCGGGTCGGAGGGCGACACAAGCAGTGTCTTGAGCCCGTCAGGGCTATCAAATTGAACTACAAAGAGTCGGTTCACCAGGTGTATAAATGGGGACCAGAATCCATCGACGTCGTAAAAGGCAAAGCGCGTCGGATAGGGGACCCGGACCAATTCGAAGGACCGGTAACAGGGCACCGGGTCGCCGGCCATCATCACCTCGTGAAATTCTCGCCCCTGCCGACGCGCCGCTTCCAGACGTTTCTTCGGCGATGTGGCATCAAAGACTCCCTCCAGGACATCGATGGGTTCTATGATCGCTCGGTCTTCTCGGCTGCATCCATCCATATCGGGCCCGCTCCGTGGCTTCGATTCGTCCTATATCAGTCATCGTTCGCCATCGATGATGGCACACCCCCTGCTGGCGTCAACGACGTCTGCCGAGCTGCTTACCGACAGAACCATCATCGACCGGTCATGGAATGACATCGACGGGCTGCATGTAGTATATTTTGAAGTCAGTCTAAAAGATTATGCTCCTGGTTCAACAAACCGGTCACCGATCGGTACTTGCCGAAACGGTCATTCCGCTTATTTTGTCCGCCGTAGGGTCCGATTTGACGTGCTTGACATCGACCATGACCATTGACAGCCTGCGCCGGGCAGTTTGTACCGGTGATTCGGTATCGTCCTTGACCCGTTCGACACCGAGATTTCGCATCGTTTAGCCTATCCAACGGAGCCCCCATGAGTAAACGCGATTACTACGAAGTTCTGGGAGTCTCCCGGGACGCCTCCGACAAAAAACTCAAGAAGGCGTACCGCAAACTGGCCATGAAGTACCACCCCGACCGCAACGAAGGGGACAAAGAGGCCGAAAAGCGCTTCAAGGAAGCCTCCGAGGCCTACGAGGTCTTAAGTGATCCCGAAAAGCGCAAACTCTACGATAAATTCGGCCACGAAGGCCTGCGAGGTGCCGGCGGAGGCGGCCGCGGCGCGGCGGGCTTTGACGACATGGATGATATCTTCTCGCAATTCGGAGATATCTTCGGCGATATGTTCGGCTTCGGAGGCCAGCGCCGACGCGGCGGTCCTCAGCGCGGCGCCGATATGCGCTACGACCTGGAATTGTCCTTTGAAGAAGCGGCTTTCGGGACCACCAAAAACCTGACGATTCCCCGCCACGAACAATGCGAAGAATGTGATGGCTCCGGTGCCGAGCCGGGAACCTCACCGACGACCTGCCCGAGCTGTAACGGACGCGGCCAGGTCCACCATCAACAGGGATTTTTCACCCTGTCGTCGACCTGCCCGGAGTGCAAGGGATCCGGCGAACACATCTCCGATCCCTGCGCCGAGTGCGGCGGCGAGGGCCAGACCCGCGTCGAAAACGAAGTCGAGGTTCAGATACCGGCCGGCGTCGACTCCGGTACCCGCTTGCGACTTCGCCGCGAGGGTGAAAACGGCCAACGAGGCGCTCCCCGCGGTGACCTCTACGTCTTTTTGCACGTCGAGGAGAGCGACAAGTTCGAACGCGACGGCGCCGACCTCCACTACCGAAAAGAGATCTCTTTTGTTCAGGCCGCCCTGGGCTCCGAACTCGAGATCCCGACGCTGGAAGACGACACCGAATCCGTCACCATCAAGCCCGGCACCCAGCACGGCGACCGAAAGATCCTCAAAAACAAAGGCGTCGCCAAGGTCAAAGGCAAAGGCCTGGGCAACCTGATCGTCCACCTCGACGTCCAGATCCCCACCGATCTCTCCAAGCGCCAGCGAGAACTCCTCGAGGAATTTGCCGAGGAATCGGATATCGACGTCAAACCCGGTGGGTTCTTCAATAAAATGAAGGAAAAGCTCAGCAGCGGCTGAGTTGGGGCTGGCTCCTTGAAGGGGGTTCACGTTCGCGCGGCGCGCACCCGTGCGGACCGAATACCCATATCGTCAAAATCGGGCGACGATATCGGCGAATTCGCTGTCTTCGGCCCCTCCGGCCTCCGCCCCGTCCTCTCGGGGCGACTTGTCGAATTGTCGGGACATGGCGTGCCCTGTGGCGGCTGTCCTCGGGATGTGGTCCGTCGCGTCGAGACCGCATTTCGTCGACCCTGTGTTGCCGACCCGATGGGGGTCGTTGTCTCATCTCGTGACCCCTGTGAAGGGGCGGGTTTTTTAGCGCCCTTGCGGGTGACTGAAGACGCCCGCTTGCACCTCCCAAAGGAGGTGGTGTGGACCGCAACCGCTTTTTGGTGAGACAAGTTTTTTGGACCCCGTTAACGCCTTGATCCGAAGTGGACGGTAGCAGTCTGCAATGTCGAGATTGTGCTGGGCAAGGCGCGGCGACGAGGCGATGCCGGAGGCATCGTCGAGCGAGCCGCAACGCAGATCC
>LFFM01002601.1_pt1 | contig 11816 bp, 13 predicted proteins | sample 643131 | NCBI WGS metagenome assembly LFFM01 (sample SAMN03777445, study PRJNA286221) | soda lake metagenome | biome: soda lake; feature: Kulunda steppe; material: water; isolation source: sample Tc-Br brine of Tanatar trona crystallizer | place: Russia: Kulunda steppe | collected 2011-07
ATCCTGCCAAATGGAGTTGAATACCGAGCTTCATCAGAAATCGTGGTGTCGATTCTCGTTCCACAAAACCTAACTCAATCTCGTCCAAACAGCCGTTGAGGCGGTCGTTTTCGGGCATAGATCACTCAGAAAACGTACCGCCTCACTCTTTAGCCTTATCTGAACACCGCCCACTAAATATACAAATAGTTTTTATACTGTATCCACTACCCAAAACTGGCTGAAATCGCCCCCCGGTGCTGTGACACCGGGGAACAAGCGCTGCCAAGGATGACAGCAAAAGACACTAATCGTGTCGGGAGTGATAACTCTGTCTCTCGGTCGGTTGAGGGGACAGAGATCGTTACCGAACACGATACACGAAGCAGACGAATTGTTCACCACGCACGAGCCAGCGGCGGCTTAACGACGCGGAGAGATCTCCTTGCGAAGACCGATCTCTCCAACGATGAGCTGGAAGGCCTACTTCAACGGCTCGCAGATGGTGGCTACGTTGACCTGATCGGAGAAGCGGAACACGAAGCGATCGTATTGACGTGTCGCGGGGAGCATCTCGCCGGGGGGTTTCGATGACCGGAATTGATCACGGATACGCCATCCCCATCGATCCTGACGACGCGTTTAAAGCGGTCTCGAACAGTCGGCGACGTCAGATCCTTCTCTCGCTCGCCCAGTCGGAAGATCCCCTTACGGCGTCGGAGTTGGCCCTCGAAATCGCAGCCATCGAAAATCTCGTTGACCCCAGTGAGGTGACGAGTGAGCAGCGAACTAGGGTCTACATCTCGTTGATTCAATCACATTTGGACACACTCGATGAATTGGGAGTTGCCGAGTACGACGATCGTGGGAAGAAAATCAAGCCAACGGATGCTACACAACCGATTGCGCGTCACATTCGCACGATTACGACCGCGTGCTACAAGCCGGAGAGTGCGAACATCGAGGATTTGAGCGGAACTAACTATCAAACCAGCTCAATGCAGGAGGGAACCGATGGGACGCAGTGACGGATACCGTACGTTCCCATCCAACGTTCGGAAACAGATCCTGAAGCGGGACAACCATCAGTGCCAGGTGTGCGGCAGACTCGGCCCCGAACGCGGTGGGAACATCGACCTCGAAGCCCACCACATGCAGGAGGAACCGGAATTAGTTGATCGAGATCACCCAGACAACGGGACGACGATGTGCATCCCATGCCACCATCTGGTGACCCAACGGACGACTGCGGACGATCTCCCGTTCGACCTCGACGACGTCGCTGCCGAGGTCAATCTGTTGTATAAGGATATCGAGATCCTTGTCTACCTATACGAACACGGACCGGCGACGACGAGCGAAATCCGCGAGACGACGAGTGGGTCTGCGCGAACGTCGATCATCGAGCGGCTCTGGACGCTCATGTCCATCGACCGGGATGTGGACTCGCTGGATGGTCCGCTGATCGACAAGGATCTAGACACTGGCGAGTGGGGGTATCCCGACGACATTGGGAGGACCGTCCGCGGTCGGATCCCTGATGACGAAGAGGAGTTGGTGGATCGACTGCGGGACGAATTGCTCCGACGGCTACTTGACGCCGGCGTGAGTCGATCAACGCTCGCCTTGTTCTTCGGCCGCTCTCGCCGAGCGACGTTCTACATCAGCAAGCGAGCGGGAGCAGTTCGAGTGCCATTTGACGACGACGATCACCCTGATGCGCTGATGGATGAGGACGAATTCGAACGGGTGGTCGATGGAATGGGGCAGTTGTTCGAAGAGCTTGGTTCGAAATGACCGATAAGTATTCTAAATTGACTTGTGTAGGAACGAGAACGAACCAGTCGAACTTGGAACAACGGATGGAAGAAGCATTTGCACACCAGGAAGAACTGACGAAGCGATTGACCCTCCACGTCGGGGACGAGGAACGGTTGTTCGAGCGAGCACGCCGCTGTTCCCAGCCAACGGAACTCGTGGTCGCGCCAGTGGAGCTCCACCGACGAAACGTTCAGCGCCGTCTTCGTGAGCGAAACGCACCGAAGGACGCATTCACCTTCGACGATCCGGTGGGTATAAGCAAAGAAATCCTGAACGCCGCTAACGAACCGAGCAAAGCGATCGACCGCATCGACCGTCTCGCAATAGTCCGGTCCATACTGATTGAGCTAGCTGAAAGGGAGACGGACCCTCTCTCGCTACCACCGGGATTGTCATCATATGATTCCCAACATGTCGAACAGATCCGTACGGAAGTGGAGGCAGTCACTAACTTTCATCCGGAACGACTCGAAACGTGGAAACACGCTGCTGACGATCTGTACGCGCCAACTGATGCAAAAACCGAAGAGATCCTCAATCTCGTGCTCGCCGTCGAGCGTACGCTCTACAACCAAGCTGAGAAGGCGACCTCTGAGACTGATCTCGTACGGCGAGCGACGCGAGCCATCGTAGCGACGAATGGCTCTGCGTGGAGTAATGCATATTCGGAAATCGAACGCTTCACATTACTCGGTCTGAGCAGCTTCTCGGCTCCACACGCAGACCTGCTTCACGCGTTGTTGGCGACAACGTCGATGGACGTTCACGTCCACTTCCGTGAGGGAACCGGAGCGTACCTGAAGAGCCGTGTGCCTGCACTTCTCGACGTCAAGAGCCCTGGACAGGTGGTGTTCGAATGACGACCTCGGAACGACTGAAACTCTCTCGCCCATTCGATCCGCCAACGATTTCGACAGTCGAACTCGTGTCGCCAACGCGGCGGGAAGAAGCTCGAAGCGCCATGGCGATCGTTGCGGAGCTAAAAGATCAGGGCGTCCCAATACGAGATATTGCAGTCGTCGCCCGAGATCTCGACTCGTACGAGCAGCCACTCTTCAGAGCCGCCGTCCACTACGGACTCTCACCCGTGTTCTGGACGCAGCTCTACGTCACAAGAACGCGCCCGTATGCGCTCATTGAATCGATCTGTGAGGCACTCGACGCAGAGAAACTCGACCGGAGAACGCTCCTTCGTCCGCTCGAACACCGATGGACGCCGTCGAACGCGTCATCCGACGACTGGCCGATTGAACCGGCGACTCTGTATCGAGTCCAGCACCTGCTTCCTCAAGACGCACGCTCGACGGAACAGTGGATTGAGGTGCTAGAAACGATCGACGACATTGACGACCGTTTCACGACGTACGCGGAGTGGCTCGACGGCGTTCCAGAACCGAACCCGGAGACCGTCACGGCAGTTCTCGGCGACGTCGTCGAAGCATATGTCGATCACGGCCTCGCGGTAACCAAGGAGAACGATTCATCAGCACTACTCGATACCGAGACCGACGCGCGGGCGGTCGTCCGCGTTCGAACCCTCGTCCAACAACTTCGCTACAAATTCGCGGATCGACTTGACGAGGGGGCGCTCGAACGATCCTGGGGCGACGTCGCCGATCTCGCCAACGTGATCGCCACTCAACGCCCGGGACGACGGGAACACTCCAACGCTCGTGCACTAGACGTCCTCGAAGCAAACGACGTGTGGATGCTCAACATTCCGTACGTGATCGCTGTTGGGATGACCGCTGACGACTGGCCGCGGGCGACTGAATCGGCGGTTCCACCGGAGTTCCAAGAAATCGTTCTCCGGGGCGATGACGACACGTCGAAGCTCGCCCCTCGAACGGCGTGGACAGACGGGCGTGACCGTGACCAGTTTTTGGACGTGTTCCGAGCCGCTGGAACGGGCGTGATACTCACGCGTCACACTGAGACGGTCGATGGTGACGACGTCCATCCCTCGCCGTTTCTCGATCATCTCGATCTTGAAACAGTCGCCGAATCACGCTGTCAGCGACTGCTTAGCAAGGATCGAGAGCTACCCCCGGAAGTACAGGGATTCCTCGAAAAACGAGCGGAGGCGACCACCAATGAGTGACTCTGACGACGACCCGATTCGACTGAAGGGGGCACAAGGTGAGATTCGAGACGCCTACTTCGACAACGAGACCGGGTTATTCACCCTCAATTGCGTCCCTGGTTCGGGGAAATCAGTGGTCGCACACCACCTCGCTGCGGAGGACATCCTTCGTCGGTACGTCGCCGGTGATCCGACGCCTGAGCAGCATGTTGCGGTGATCTCGTTCAATCGGGACGAGGCCGCTGCGATCGTTCCTGAGGTCTGTGAACGGCTCCGAACGATCGTTGAGCACGAACTCGTTCCGCCGGCTACCGACGTGAGCGACGATGAACTGGAGTATTTGATCCAGCGCGTTCGTCGAGCGCCGTACGTCGGAACCATCGACAGCCTTCTTCGAGGCGTACTCCTAGAGATCGCGTCAGATGCAGGCTTCGAGGAGGTTCCCGCAATCGGAAACGAGGCGCTCCTGACGCAGGTCCACGTTGAGTGTTACGAGACCCTTCGTGACGATCCCCGGTATGCGACTCATCTCGAACGATTGGAGGCTGCCTACCCCGACGGCGAGTACGACTATGATGTCGCCAAGATGCTCATACAGGCTATCGAATACTGTCGTGACCAGCAACTCACCACGTCTGCGTTCCAGTCAGAACTCGAAAGGACGCGTAATTCGGTGTACGCGGAAGGCAAACCGGAGACGTTCAATGACGTCGTCGCCGCAGTTGAACGCTGCGTCGGCGACGACGAACGTATCGGGGAACGAGTCCGTGAGGCCGTCAGTGGCAAGAATCAAAACCGTGTCGTGGAGGCGGATCAAAAACTGTACGAAGCGTGGTATGGGCGTATTGATGACTTCTGTACGGTACTCTCGGCGTACCGAGATGCCTATCAGGAGGGGATACGAGAACACGGCGTCGTTTCACACACCGACGTCGCGTTCCTCGTGGCCAGGTATTTCGACGACTCTGCGCACCCAACAGCGTCTCTCGAAGTGTTCGACGACATTAACGAACAGCACCAAGGGCGTATTCTCCAGACGTACCGCGTCCGGTTGGCAAGTGTGATAATCGACGAGGCACAGGATGTTTCCGCTATCCAACACGCAGCTCTGTCTCATTTCGTCACGCCTGAGACGCGCGTCTGTGCGGTTGGTGACGCGCTCCAGGGGATCTATCTCTGGCGACACGCGGATCCGTCGTGGTTCGCAACCGCGACGAGGAACGGAACGTACCTTGGTGTCGATTGGACCACTCACGAGAATCGGACCGCGACGACGACGTACCGATGCGTTCCAGACGTGGCCACGGCGATCAACGCGATTTCCGAACCGATGTTTTCGGACCCGTCGCGCGGTAATCTCGGCACTCTCGATACGTCGCACTCTCCGCTGGAAGCTGCGCGTGAGGGGAATGATGAAACGGCGGTCCACATCTCCTCGTTCAAGGGCGTCGGTAAGCCAGGGTCACCAGACTGGGTGAATCCCGATGACGACGTCGGCGAGGCGAATATTCTGGCGACGCATCTCTCGCGTGGACTCGCTGATGGAACGTTCACAGATGACGAAGGTGTGCCGTTGGGGATCACCGTCCTCTTCCGAAGGCGGACGCGAATGAGTGAGTACGAGGCGGTGTTCGACGACGAGGGACTCCGCGTACGAAACGCGAGTGAGTCACTGTTCGACTGTCCTGCGGTCAGTACGGTGTTCGACGTCTGTGACTGGCTCGTTCAGCCAGGATCTCCTGCACGGACGAGAACGCTCATCAACGAATCCGCTCTGGGACTCGGCGCACTGGGAGATGCCTTCGCCGATCACGACTGGCAGCTTAGCGGTGTACTCGGCGATGCCGACCTTCACTCAGATCTCACAGAGGCACAACGACGCACGCTTATCGGTCTCCGTTACCTTCATGATAAGCGCGATACGTCCGAAATGCGATCTGCCGGGTCATACATCGAAGACATAGCTGAGACACTCGCACTTAGAGCGGACCCGAACGGGTACTTCACTGACTCCGATCCGGATCAACGCGTCGCAAACTTGGACGCCCTCGTCGAGACGGTCGCTCAATGGGTGGGTGATGATCACTACACTCTGGCCGATCTGATCAAGCTGGTCGCTCCGTTTCGGCAAGAACCGGATGATGGCCCGCCACAGCCCAGTACGGCGGGCTCCGAGTACGACGTGGAGTTCCAAACAGTGCATCGATCGAAAGGCGGCCAAGACGACGTCGTCGTTATCGCAGATCCTGGATTCAACCTCTGGGCACCCGGCCCACACAACCAGCGGTTCATCGCCCAGGGGTCTATCGTGGGCCTTGCACCGCCGGAGAATATCACTCTCCCTGGCGAGATCACCATCCCACCGTTCGAAGGAGGTCTGTTTGATCCGGCGAATAGCTGGGATCGTGATGCCGGACTACGATGGGTGAGCGCACTGTGGTGCGATTTCGTCACCGATTCAGCACCGAGAGACAGTCTTGTCGGGGCGGAACGGCTTTGTCAGGTCGCCAGAAACGAGCGCGCTGAAGGGTGGCGACTACTATACGTTGCACTCACCCGTGCGCGCGATCATCTCGTAATCCCTCTTCCACGGCTGGACCTGACCACTAACCGGCATCGTGATCGGTGGCTCGATACGATTCGAGACGAACTCGACTATCAGGGAGGAACCGACTCGTATACGCAGTCGGCTCCTGATATGGATACGAACACCAATTCAATCGAGATTGGCGTCAACGACGTCGATTTGCGCGCACAACGATCTGATGTGCGAGAGTCGACGCCGAACGCTGAGGTCGCCGTCTCCAGACCTCGTCGTGATCAACTTGACTCGTGGGTTCCGAGGTTCGTCAACCCAAGTACGATGTATCCCCTGACCGAGGATCTGGATGAGTACCTCATTGCTCACCTCCTCGGTGACTCACTCCACACCGAGACGAACGACATCCCCGATGACCTCCCGTTAGAGTTCAATCAATTAGGGCCTGATGAGGTCGGGTCATGTCTCCATAGCGTCCTCACCGAGTTAGTAGAGCGTGACGTTCCTGAGAACTCCTTACGAAGGATGGACGACGACGTTCGGCGAGTGTTCGACGAGAAAGTCAAGAAGGTGGCACCCAGGATTGGATCCGACGAACGCGAGGGACTGTTGGCGTTCTTCGCGGTGGTTCTCGACGATTTCCTCGCGTCAGATCTCTGGGACCGAATTCGAGATCCGCAAACCGTTGTAACAGTCGAACGCCCGGTTGATGGCCTCGCCACGATCGGCGACGTCGAGATCGAGCTTCACGGTGAGGCGGACTTCGTCGTCGAGTATCCGTCTGGCGAACGCCACATTACGGACGTCAAGATCGCCCTCACGGAACCGAATACGGATACAAGCCGCCGATATGATCTCCAAGTAGCGGCGTACGCGTACCTCTTTGAACAAGAAACGGCATCATCGAGTTCAGTACGACGAACTATCGAGACCTTTGGTGTTGCGTCAGAGACCGTCACGTCTTCGTGGCTACCCGAAATTGTCGACCGCCGGTTGGCGAAGCTTCTCGATAGATAGCCAGCCCTATGCCCTACATCGTCTTCTCCACTCCTATGGCCGCAACCGAAATAGAACCAGGATGGAGAGTCGGGTGGGCAACGCCAAAACCGCATAGCGATGGATACCTCGACAACTTAGTGTTGACTCGCGCCAAGGCGATTGAATACGGCGATGAACTCGTTCAGTCGTTGCGGATTGACGGGGAAATACTCCGATCATGGGGACTTGACCCTGAGGAACCGTTTGTGTGGAAGATCGAAAACGGGGAGGTAGTTACAAAACAGATTTCGCGTCAAGCGTTCGAGAGTGTTGCAGAGAGCGATCGGGACGATGCGTGCTACGCACAGACAGTATTGATGTATCGGGCGGAGCGGAGGCTTCGCAACTTATCGTAACACGAGACCGTATTGATTGGTCAGACCGACTTGAGCGACTTTAAGTCACCTAGTAGTTAGCAGTAGTTGGTAATACGGCTTCTTTATTCAGAAAGCGTCATGGAAGTAGATCGGTTGGGAGATACTGCGAGCAATCGACCGGGATTGCTTCCCATGCTGCCTGAATCGCTTGATACCCTGTCCAGCCTTCTCCTCGGAGCATTGCACCACATGCCTTGCAGAACTCCTCTACAGTACACTCATCCTTCTTTAACAAAAGGTATAGGAGAAATGGAGGGGCGACTGCTCGTCCTGTTGCTGTATCAGCGTCACCAAATACTCGGTTGATGGATTGTCGCCCGTGTTTGTCCATCAGGATCGCAAAGCGATAGTGATCTATATTCTGTTCAATCTCGGTCTGTAATGACTTTTCTCCGGCATCTTCTCCATGTGGGCGTGGAACGCACGTAACTACGGTGAACGAATCATTCTCATCGTCGTTGAACGGCTTGAGGGCAGTTTTGCTCCCATAGTGTAGTCTTCGCTCCCTCGTTCCTTCCGGAGCGTACTCTGAGTTTTCTCGAACATGGCGAGACAATTCTTGATAACAGACGTTTGTGGTCGTGATTTGGAGGGTTTCCACAATCCTCTCCCAAAGATCGGTGTCCGCTACTGCGATCAACGCATCTGTGTCAACAATAACTGGATGGCGTTTCTCGTCTCCTGCCATCCTTATTCTTGGTAGACTCCACTCGTATCAAATTCCATCGCGTCCTCAAAGGCTTCTTTCTCACGCTGTATCTCTTCTAAGCCGTCTCCGATTAGCACCTCTGCTACCTCATCAGAGATTTCTCCCTGCTTGTACCGTTGGTGAATCTCTATCTTCTCCTCGTCCGAAAGCGTTTCACGGAGTTTCTCCTGAAGGCCTTGTCGGGCAAGTTCACTGATGTTGATTCCCCCGAGACGCATCTGATCAACGACCTGCGAAGCCTCTTTCTCGGGTTTTCCCCGGAACTGGATTTTGTCGTTGTTTGCAGCCATCTTACCCTATCTTCTCCCTCTGTCTTCATAGATGTTGTGACACGCCATCCGTGTCAGTACAACTGCTCGCAGCAGGCACTAACATAACCTTCGTAGACAAACCTGAACAAAGAAACCGTGCTACTATCTACTGTTAGAAGAGGGTGCCATAGAACGATTCATATGAGGGCCCCTTTCATACTATTTGTCTGAACTATCCGATCACTACACGTGCGAACTGATCAAATTGCGCCGAAAGTAGCGGAAGTAGGATATTACATAAGGCGATCGGCGAATCCTTTTGTGCGTCAGTCCGAATCGTCATACTATGGGATGTGGGCTATCAGAGGCGGAAATACTGTTGGTAGAAGACAATCCCGGTGATGTTCGCCTCATAGAAGAAGCCTTCTCGGACGGCAACGTTGTAACCAACCTCAACGCCGTCACCGATGGTCAGGCTGCGCTCGATTTCATCCATCAACGCGGAGAGTATGAGGATGCGCCCCGACCAGATGTTGTACTACTTGACCTAAACTTGCCGAGAGTAGACGGTGAGGACGTTCTACATGAGATCAAAGATCACCCAAAGTTGGGTCATGTCCCGGTGATTATCCTGACTGGGTTGGATGAAAGTCTAATTGAATCACGTGACCTCGACCACGATGCGGACGAAGATGCAGTGCTGAAAAAACCTGTTGAGCCCAGCGAGTTCGTCGAGCTAATTCGGTCGTTCGAGCAGTTTCGGGTAGTGGTTATGCGAGAGGACTGAGGAGGGTAGCTTTTATGGCAACTCCTTCACCGACACAGAGCGATCAACCTCCCGTTGATCGACGACGAGTGGGAGCGCCGTGGATACTCCAGCAAGTCGGAGGGTATCCGTGACGCGCTGCGCGACTGGGTGATTCCGCCGGTGCAGCTCTCCGAGGAGACGCTGGCCGACCTGGAGGAGAGCCGCAAGCAGGCAGAGTGAGGCGAGACGGTGTCGGCAGAAGAAGCCCGTGAGCGGCTGGGTCTAAATAACGGGCGTCGAGTATACCAAGAAGGCCCTCAGCCACCTGGTGAACCTAGACCCGCAGGTCGCCGACCGGGCGGTGAACAAAGTCGACGAGTCGTCCGAGTGGACCGAGCACCACCTCAAACCACCGTTTGGGTACCCGTGCTACAAGCTCCGCGCAGGCGACTACCGGGCCATCATCACCTGAGACCGAAATACCGATCTCCTTTTCGTTGAGGCCGTCGGTCACCGCCGAAATGTCTATAATCGACACCTCACTCTCTGGGCCTACGATTTGACTGAAAACGCCGGGCAATAGCGATGTCCGGTCGCTGGTTCGACATCTCTTCGAGGAAGTGCTAAAACCTGAAAGTGCCGATAAACGCGCCGTGAACGGTTAGAGTCCCTCGTTCACAGAGTTTTATATGTAAATCGTTACTAAAATGTCTGATGTCAATCGACCTGCCCTCTCAAGCCACCTTCTGGGGGATTCGAGAGCCCGAACTCCGAATCCTCTATCTCATCACCTACTGGTTCAACGGCTTGCCCTTGACCATCAGGGATGAGAAGCGCCGAATCGCAACGCATCACGATCTCCCGCTCAAAGAACTCTTCCGCGCGACTGAATGGGACTATGAGCTGCACGAGCCTGCTCACCAGCGCCTGCTCAACAATGGGCTCCTCCAAGAAGAATATGTCTGCCGTCGAAAGATCGATTGGGGGCCGACCCAACAGGGGCGACAGGCCACCCGTGACGTCCTGAAGCCGTGGAGTGGGAATCTGCGACCCGATTGGGCCGACGAGACTGACTCCGGTCCGCTATATGGCGACCCGAATGAAGGTGTCGTCCACCGGAAGGGTGTCGAGATAGCCGGCCGCATGTTCCCAGCAATGCCCTGGGCGTGGGACATCGAGAACGTGAGCCCAACACCTAACTACGACGTTGAGTGGTACCCTACCGATCGCCGAGGCGAGTCCTGCCACGATTTACACGTCGAAACGAATGAATGGACGCCCGACGTCGGTGTTGAAGTCGTCACTGACTGCAATAATACCAGTCGCCTAGTGAGCAAGTGGAAGCGGTTCCAGAACGAAGACCTGGTCACATTTTGGGTCTTCGATAGACGAGAGACCGCATGCCGATTCTGGAACAAGCTCGACCTCCGTGGTGAGTTCTACCTTGACAGTCAGTTCCGAAACCATGGGAACTGGAGCGCAAAGGCTATCAACCGAAAGATCTGGAGGTCCTCAAAATCCTATCGCAACGAACCAGCTGGCGACATTGTTCTAACTGTGACTGGCCTCCTAGAAGGTGACAAGGACACCATTCAGGAGCCGTTCGTAGAGTACCACTCAACTAAATGATATACTGCGATGAAGCCAATTCTCAGGGTCTTCCAATCACCACACAGGATACACAGCAGTATGGAGCGTTACGGAGAATTTGTACATTTCTAGACGCCCGGCTCGGTCGTTCTCGCGGCTCCGTAACCGCGTATTCGGGTGGAGATCTCCCTGCGTAGAGATTGAAACCTGAATCTGACCCCCCTTTACGCAGGATTTTATCATTATTCGCTCACAAGAGTGGTGAAACATGTTCATGCTGTCAGTCCACCTCACCGATTCACAGCGCACTCCGTCTCGTCGTCATGTCGCACCTATAGCGAGGCGATGAATCTACCCCTGCCCTTCGGTAAGCTCCCTCAGCTGATCTGTATTTTCGCAAATAGTAGTTGGTGGCACAGTTTCTTTTCCAGTATAGACTCTGAATCAACATAGTGGGTTCGTAAGAGGTGTTCTTGTGGACTTGCTGCACACACAGTGCTTATTGACTAGCAAGTATTCTATCAGGTTTGAGTGAGGTTCGTAGCGTCGTGCTAAATACAGGGCGCGAATACAGTATCGAACCAACTTTCAATTCGGGTCAGTCAAATCGGTCAGTACAGAGAATGAAGACGACGAACAATACATATTCGTACAACGCTCTTCCGTAGGAGATTGTTGATA
>LFFM01002603.1_pt1 | contig 11813 bp, 13 predicted proteins | sample 643131 | NCBI WGS metagenome assembly LFFM01 (sample SAMN03777445, study PRJNA286221) | soda lake metagenome | biome: soda lake; feature: Kulunda steppe; material: water; isolation source: sample Tc-Br brine of Tanatar trona crystallizer | place: Russia: Kulunda steppe | collected 2011-07
AGCGAGGCGAATCCGCCCGGCTACCGCAAACACGGCGACAGCCGACCACGTTCCACGGTGACATTCAAAGAAGACGGGTTCAAACACGACCCTGAGAACAACCGGGTTCGACTCTCGAAAGGGTCGAATCTGAAAGAACACTTCTCGGATTTCCTGCTTTGCGAGTACCACACTCGACCTGATGTTGATCTCTCGGAAGTCAACAGCGTACAGAACGTTCGTGCTATCTGGAACGGTGACGAATGGGAACTCCACTTTGTCTGTAAAGTCGAGCTCGAATCTGCCGACACAGCAGGCGACGGTGTTGCGGGGATAGACCTCGGAATTACAAATATCGCCACGGTCGCGTTCCCGGACGAATACGTGTTGTACCCCGGCAACTCGCTCAAAGAAGACAAACACTACTTTACCAGAGCTGAGTACGACACCGAGGGAGAGAACGGCCCGTCAGAGAAGTCGATGTGGGCGCGTCGGAAACTCTCCGAACGTGAGACACAGTACTACCATACGGTGACGGACGCCATCATCACGGAGTGCGTTGATCGCGGTGTTGGCACGCTCGCGGTGAGCTGGCCGGAAGACGTCCGAGAGTCAGACTGGGGCAAGACCGGGAACAAGAAGCTCCACTCGTGGGCGTTCGACCGGATCTACCAGTACCTCGAATACAAAGGCGAGATGCGGGGTGTTGAGGTGCTGAAAGAGAACGAGTGGAACACCTCAAGGACGTGTTCCCGCTGTGGAGACGACACGAAATCGAACCGTGTCGAACGTGGGCTGTACGTCTGCTCATCGTGTGAGTTGGTAGCCAACGCGGATTGCAACGGGGCGGAGAATATGCGACAGAAGATAACTCCGAGTCCTCACGGTGAGGATAGGAGTAACGGCTGTGTGGCACAGCCATCGACACACTTGTTCGACCGCGAGAGCGGGACGTTTCACACGAGAGAACAGGTCGTGTCGTAGACCAGCAAATATCCCACCTGCGGTACGGGAAGCCTCGCCGTTTACGGCGAGGAGGATGTCACTTATATTCTACGAACCCAACCGATCCGTAATGGCAGAAGAATGCGTGTCAAGTATACGCGCTGCCGAAGATGGAACGATCGTCCATCGGTCTCAACACGACCTCCGAGACGAAACGAACCTGAGTACGAGCGTTCTCATCGCACTTAATTCAGGGTTGGGATACGATCTCGAGAACGGGGACACGGTCGTCTTCGATCATATCGATCTCGACGCGTTAGACGAGCTCTTTCAACCCGTGAACGGAACCCCACGCGAGGGACGAGTGACGTTCCCCGTCGACCAGTACGAGGTCACCGTAACGGCGGCCGGCGAAATAACGATCGTTGAGAGATAGCCCTCCGATCGGCTACCGGGCTGTTCCGCGTCTCGTGAACGGCCGAAGCCGTGGCTTGATCTCGTTCCTCCGTGGGTGAGCTGGCAACGAACGTAGCGGTAGGAGTTCCTTATATGAGCCAACAGAACAACACGGCCTCACGACGTTCCCGGGTCGTTGTCGTAACAACCCGGTAACGAACCCGACAGAACCGTTATTAACGGTAGAAACTACCTAACGCTCATGTACATGAGTACTGATCCGGTAGGCGATCAAAAACGGTCCACGCGTCTACGGAACAAGCCAGCCATCGAACGTCCCGGTCGCTTTCGGACGGAATCGGCCGACGACGCGCTCGTGTCGGGTGTACGCACATCGGTAACCTCAGTTTACGCTGGCACTCGCCAGGGACGACTGTAGTGAGCTCCTCTATCGGTGACGCCTGGGAGGACGCCGCGACGGACCCGGACCCACACGAGGACCTCGATTACGAGCTCCGACCGCTAACCGTCATCAAACTCGACGAACAGCGTGACGGAATGTACATGTTTCTCCCCGGGGAGGAGGACCACCTCTGTGACGAGGAGTTCATACTCGCAGATCCCGGGAGTATCTGTCGACTCGACGAGTGCCGGTGAGCACGCTACTCCTCGTTTTTCAGTAACCTCGATGGCAACTCCTGTTGTCGTCGTTTGCGCTGTCGGTACTGGACGACGGCCGAGAGACCGAACGCGATCATGAGGGCCAGCCCGAGTACCAGCGACGGGATAGACTCGATCACGGGGATGCCGACGAACGAAAGGACGAACAGCAGTCCACCGACCACCGAGAGGCCGAGGTAGTGTAGCTGCCAGGAGTACTCCGACTCCATGCTTGGTGTGAGGTATGAATCGATCTCTCCCACTCGGTCAGTGAGAAACACTTCCTCCCGTTCGTCGTCGTACTCGATGATCCCGATCTGTTCGAGTTTCGGGAGATGGGTCTGATACAGCGATACGTACACTCGTTTCCGTTGCTGGCGCGTCAGCTCCGATACCGGAACGTCGTTCTCGAGGGCTGCGGTCTGGTTAGCGAGCTCCTGAACGGTAGCCGAACCACCGTACTGTCGGAGGTGGTACAGCACCATTCGCCGGCGTGTGTTGCTGAGGATCTCGAAGACGAGATCCGGCGACATTTCGCCGGCAGTGTCAGCGTCCGAGCTCATGGTCGCTGACTCGTATACTCTCTCTCGGAACCGACATTTGGAGCTGACGCCATGTGGCGTTGATCAGTACGTATATCCTTTGTTACGGCCTAAATAATGGAGATACACCGTTCATACGTTCGCTTGCGGGTCGGGCTACTTTCGAGACGAACCACGGAGATCAACCGACTCGTGGACTGTTCGTCGCTTCCCAAACGGTGTGTAAAAAAGAGCAGCTACCGCGGCGTATGGAGTTCCTAACAAAGTGTGATGAATGAATGTGGTTGCACGGACCTCCATCGAGGATCACGCATCGATCGAAGAGACGAGCTATCGACAATAACGGGCGCATAGCGGACTACACGACCGGTTCGAAACTCCACTCACTGATGAATAAAAACGCTCTACCGGGCCCAAAACGACCGCCCTCGGGGGACGAACCCCGAACGCGAGCGCCGCACGAACGCGGGCATCGTCAGCCGCTCGCGAACGATCAGCCGACGGGTGGAGGAAGTAGTGGCTCCGATCGGGTTTCTGGCGCGGCAACTGTACGAAAATATCGCTCACGGCCAGCAGAACTAAGACGTGACGGAGACATCTTCGTGTATACGAAACCAGATCCGGTCGGTGTCGAGTTCGTCCATCCCATGCGGCGCCAAAAGGCGATTCGATACATAACAGCAATGACAGCCCAAAAAAACACACGCGGACGGAGAGCGGATAGCACAACCCGTGACTAACCCGTCGTCAGACACCGTCGCCGTGAGCGCCGAGGCCGATGAGGTCGATAAGGTCGACGAGTCCAACGAGGCCAACGAGGCCGACGAAGCCGACGAGGCCACCGATCTCGAGTCGGTATCAGTCGATGCGGAACCGGAGGCGGAAGAGCGAACGACGGAGCCGCTTCCCCTCGATCAGGTGTTCGGGATACTGAAAAACCAGCGCCGGCGATACGTATTAGAGTTCCTGAACGAGGCGGACGAGGAAGTGACTCTGAGCGAGGTAGCCGAGCAGATCTCGGCGTGGGAAAACGACAAGGACATCAGCCAGATCTCCTCGAAAGAGCGTAAACGCGTCTACGTGGGACTGTATCAGTGCCACCTCCCGAAGATGGACGCGATGGGTATCGTTTCGTTCAACAAACCACGGGGAGTGATCGAGCTCGGAGAGGACACCGAGGAAGTGTACAAATACCTAGAGATGTCCGAGGAGCCGGACGAGCCGCCTTGGTACGTCTACTCCGTGGCGCTGTCGGTTTCGGGGGCACTCGTCCTCGCCGGAGCCCTGCTGCTCCGATCGCTGACCACGGTCCCGGTCGTCGACGTCGCCGTCGTGTTACTTATTAGCGTGTTTCTGGTGTACGCGCTCGCTCACATCGCTTGGGTTCGTCGACACCGGACGGACGACGAGATCACCGGCGGATCCTGAACCCGTCGGCTTCGGTCTCCGTTCGCGGTGGATCCGATCGGGTCACCCACGACCCGTGATCGAAGCCGCACGGAAGGTGATGAATAACAAAGCCTACCACACGAATACGCACCTTTCGCGAGGGGTCCGTTCAGATCCCACCACACGGAGACACTAATGACGACAACAACAACCGAAACCGACCCGGCTTCGTCCGCGGTACACGTCGACTATCGGGTTTCAGAGGTACCGTTCATCGACCGTCGGGTGCGTAGATGACTCGTGTCGAACTCGGCGACAACGTCCACCTCGACGAGGAAGTGACCGTCGGGTACGAATACGATACGGACGTGGGTCCCACGGTCATCGGCGAGGACTCGACGATCCGTTCCGGAGCGACGATCTACGCGGACGTCGAATTGGGCCGCGGGTTCGTCACCGGACATGACGTGCTCGTTAGGGAGGGGACGACCGTCGGAGACCACGTCGTTCTCGGTACGAAAGCAGTACTGGACGGATCGGTCACCGTCGGATCCGACGTAAGCATACAGACCGGCGTCTACGTACCGCCGAAAACGGAGATCGGCGATAGAGTGTTTCTCGGCCCGAACGCCGTGATGACGAACGACCCGTATCCGCTTCGGGTCGACGACGGACTCGTGGGGCCGACCATCGAGGACGACGTGTCGATCGGCGCGAACGCGACGATCCTCCCGGACGTCACGGTCGGGGAGGGGGCGTTCGTCGCGGCCGGGGCCGTCGTCATCGAGGACGTCCCGCCGAGAACGCTCGCCGTCGGCGTGCCCGCCGAGCATCGCTCGCTTCCAGACGAACTCGGATCGGGGAACGTGTTGGCATGATATCACTCGCCGATCCGCAGTTCGGAGACGAAGAGATCGAGGCCGTTCGTTCGATCCTCGAGGACGGCATGGTGGCCGACGGGCCCGAGGTTCGCCGCTTCGAGTCGTCGTTCGCGGAGTACTGTGGCGCTGACCACGCCGTCGGCGTCGCGAACGGGACTGCCGCTCTCCACGCCGCACTTGAGGGGCTCGGCATCGGCGACGGCGACCGGGTCGTCACCACGCCGCTGTCGTTCGTCGCCAGCGCGAACGCGATCCGGCTTGCGGGTGCGACGCCCGTCTTCGCGGACGTCGACCCGCACACCTACAACCTCGATCCCGACGCCGCGCGACGAGCCGTCCGTGAGACGAACGCGGACGCGATACTGGCCGTCCACCTCTACGGCCTCCCGGCGGAGATGGACGCGTTCCAGGAGATCGCAACCGACGAGGACGTGTTCCTCGTCGAGGACGCCGCACAGGCACACGGGGCGCGCTACCGGGGCGAGCCGGTCGGTTCGTTCGGGGACGCCGCCGCGTTCTCGTTTTATCCGACGAAGAACATGACGACCGGTGAGGGGGGGATGGTGCTTACGAACGACGAGGAGGTGGCCGAGCGCGCGGCGAGCTACGTCAACCACGGACGCACCGGCGACGGGACGTACGCACACGCCCGTCTCGGACACAACTATCGGATGACCAGTATCGCTGCGGCGATGGGACGCGTCCAGCTCGAGCGGCTTCCGGAGTGGGTCGAGAGCCGCCGAGCGAACGCCCGCCGGCTGACAGAGGGTCTCGAGGACGTGCCGGGCATCGAACCGCCCACCGAACCCACGACGCGTGACCACGCGTATCACCAGTACACGGTACGCTGTGAGAACCGGGACGAGCTGCGCGAGCGACTGGCGGACGACGGGATCGGATCAGGCGTGTACTATCCGACGACGATCCATCAGCTCGGCGCGTACGAGGGATACGACGACGTCACACCGATCGCCGAACGAGCTACCGAGGAGGTACTCTCGCTACCCGTCCACCCCACCCTGACGGACGGTGACCTCGAACGGATCGTCGAGGCCGTTGAGGAGACCATGCGGCGGATACCGTCGTGAGGATCCGGTAAATGTGGCCCTGGGAGCACGCGGCGGCGGGGTATCTGCTGTACTCGCTCGCACTTCGTGTCCTCGGGAAGGAGCCGCCCTCCGACACCGGTGCGTGGCTGTTGCTGTTCGGCACACAGCTACCCGACCTCATCGACAAACCGCTCTCGTGGGGGCTGGGGGTGTTTCCCACCGGGTACGCGCTCGGCCACTCGGTGTTCTTCGCGGTCCCAGTCGGCGCGGCGATGTTGGCTGCGGCGATGCGCGTCGATCGGCGGCGGCTCGGGATCGCGTTCGTCGTCGGATACTGGTCGCACCTCGTCACGGACGTATTGAATCCCCTCCGGCACGGCGGCGCTCCCCTCCCGGAACGCGTCCTGTGGCCGGTCGTCCCCGGAACTCCCTACGAACGAGACCTCGGAATCGGCCGAGGAGTGACCTACGTCACCGACTTTCTCGACGCTCTGGGAGCGATGGATCCGGTCACGCTGGTCGTGGCGTATCTCCTCGTCCCGTTCGTGACCGTCGTGCTGTGGATACGCGATGGGGCTCCTGGACTCGCGCTCGTCGGACGCGTCGTCACAGCGGTTTCACAGCCGAAGCGGTAGCTTGTGTCGAAAGCACCTTTCCCGGCGTAGCTACCCGTTGAATCCTGGTAAGCAATCAATTACTACCGGTATTCGTTCCGTCCGACGAGTCGGAATGGCCGAACAACTCAATCAATCACTGGAGGACGTCGAGTTCACCCACCACTGGTATCGCGGGCTGCTCCAGCGCCTGCTGGCAAGCGGGTACGCTTTCCGGGGGTTTTCGGACGAGATCGGGAGCGGTGACGTGCTCCTTCGACACGACATCGATCTGTCGATCGATGCCGCCGTGACGATGGCCCGCATCGAAGCGGAGCTCGACGTCCGTTCGACCTACTGTGTCCTGCTTACCTCCTCGCTGTACAATCCGTTCGAGGAGGAGTACCGAGAGGCTCTCCGAGAGATCGAGTCGCTCGGGCACGACGTCGCGCTTCATTTCAGTACCCACGAGTACTGGTCCGAGGATGAACCGCCGAGCGAGGCGGCGATCGAGAATCGGGTCCGCGAGGAGCGCGACGTACTGGAAACGCTCGTTTCCCCGACCGAGACGGTGTCGTTCCACCGACCGCCGTCGTGGGTGCTCGACCGGTCCTTCGACGGCTTCGAGAGCACGTACGCGCCCGCTCACTTCAGCGAGATAGGCTACGTTGCCGACTCGAGTCAGCGCTGGCGCGAGGAGCCACCCGTCATCGAGGAGTTCCCGGAGACGATACAGCTGCTTACTCACCCCGGACTGTGGGGCGAGACCGATCACGGGTTCGATCATCGAGTCGAGCGTGCCATCTCCGACGCCTGTCGTCACGGCGAACGAAACGCACGCAACGAGTTCACCGACGGAGACGAAGTCAGATGAGAGACACCACGAGAACGAGAGACGCTACTGGATCGAGCGCACACGGGCGAGGCCAGCGACGGAGTACCGTCACGGAGGTCGACGGTGTATAAGGACATGAGCGTCGCCGTCGTCGTGCCCGCGTACAACGAGGAGGGGTTCGTCGGCGAGGTCATCGACGACCTACCCTCGTTCGTCGATCGGGCATACGTCGTCGACGACGGGTCGACCGACGGAACCTGGCGGGAGATCTGCGACCGGAGCGAGATCCGCAACGCGGCTCACGACGGCCACTTCGACGAACTGGTCGTTCCGATCCGTCACGAGTCGAACCGGGGGGTCGGCGGCGCGATCAAAACGGGGTACCAGCGCGCTCGAGAGGAGGAGATCGACGCCACGGCCGTCCTGGGCGGGGACGATCAGATGAACCCGGACGTACTCAGGCAGTATCTCGACCCGATCGCTGACGGTGCCGCCGAGTACACCAAGGGGAACCGCTTCGCGCGACCGGAGGACTGGGCGGAGATGCCCCGCTTCCGCCTGGTCGGGAACGTGATACTCTCGTATCTCACGAAGGTAGCCAGCGGGTACTGGGAGACGATGGACTCACAGAACGGCTACACCGCCATCTCCCTACAGGCGCTCCGAGACACCGACATCGAGGGGATGTACGAGTACTACGGCTACTGTAACGACCTCCTCGTCCGCCTCAATGCGGCCGACGTCCGGATAGCGGACGTGCCTCGGTCCTCGGAGTACGCCTACACGGAGGGATGGAAGAGCCACATCGATTACACCGAATACATCCCACGCGTCTCGGGGATGTTGTTTCGGAGTTTCCTCTGGCGGCTCCGGCGGAAGTACTTACTGACGAGCTACAACCCGGTCGCGCCGATGTACCTGCTCGGAATGACCGTGCTCGGTGCCAGCCTGCTGGGGCTGGTGAGATCGGTCGTCAGCCGGGACGGTGACAGCGGTTCATGGATGCTCTCGTCTACGGTCGGTGTACTGGCGCTGTTTCACGCGACGGTACTCGACCGGGAGGACAACGAGCACCTGGAGACCCGGATCGAGTCCGACGAGGCGATCACGGTCGAGGACGGCCCGCAGCTCGGACCCGGCGGGACGAGCAACGACGGAGAGTCGGGTGCGGAAGGGGAGTCGTTCGACGACCAACGGGACACGCCGGCCGGAACGATCGAGACGAGGAACGGATCGGCGGACGAATCGGGGAACGGCACGCTGCCGGTGGAGGAGTGAATGACACGACACAGCACGGACCACTTGAATCCCACGAGCGCGAAGGGATCGACGAACGGAGAGAACCTGACGGTGATCATGACGGGTGCCGGCGCACCGGGTGCTTCCGGCATCGTTAGGAGCCTCCGATCGACGGACGAACGAGACATCGACATCGTCGGCGTCGACATGGACGAGGAGGCCTATGGGTTCGCGCTCGTCGACGAGACGTACACGGTCCCGCCGGGGGATGCCGACGACTACGTGTCCCGAATGGCCGACATCGCACGATGGGAAGACGCGGACGTGATACTGCCGCTCACTACGGCGGAGATCGAACCGCTGGCAGCCGATCGGGAGGTCTTCGACGCGACCGTGATGGTCTCGGAGTCCGACGCCCTGCGCGTGGCAAACGACAAGACGAAACTGTACGAGTTCCTCGAGGACGGGGGGTTCGAGTCGGCCCCGGCGTACCACCGCGTCGACGAGAGGGAGGCGTTCGTCGACGCCGTCGAGGCGCTCGGATATCCGGACCGACCGGTCTGTTTCAAACCACCCGTTGCGAGCGGCATGCGCGGGTTCCGCGTCCTCGACGACCGGACCGACCGATTGACTCGGCTCCTAGAGGAGAAACCCGACACCGCCGTCACGACGTTACAGGAAGTGCTGCCGGTGCTCTCCTCGGCCGACGAGTTCCCGGAACTGGCCGTGATGGAGTACCTACCCGGCGAGGAGTACAGCGTCGACGTCCTCGCGATGGACGGCGACGTCGGCCCGGTCGTCCCGCGCTCGCGAGCACGGACTCGCGCAGGGATCTCGTTTGAAGGGGTTATCGAGCAGCGGCAGGAGCTCATCGACGAGGCCGCCGCGATCTGTCGCGACCTCGGCGTCGAATACAACGTTAACGTCCAGTTCAAATACGACGCCGCAGGCGACCCGAAGGTGATCGAGATCAACCCGCGGGTCTCCGGGACGATCATCATGTGTGTCGGTGCGGGCGCGAACATGCCGTATCTCGGCGTGAAGTACGCTCTCGGGGAGTCGATCCCGCCGGTGGACGTCGACTGGGGGACCAGAATGGTTCGCTACTGGCAGGAACTGTTTCGGTCACCCGACGGTCGGGAGTTCCACGTCGATCCCGAGGCCGATACCCAACTACGACGGTCCCACCCACAATGATACAGCCAATCGAACACACCCGTTTCGATCCCACTGATACGCGGTGACGCTCCCAATGGAATCCGTCTGCTTCGACCTCGACGACACGCTGTTCGATTACGAACAGTACGCACGCGCGGGCTTGGAGTCGGCTGCCGACCGTCTCGCGGAACTCACCGGACGGCGGCACCACGAGGAGCTGCTGGAAACGTACTTCGACGACGGAATCACCGAAGGCACCTTCGACGTGCTCGCGAACCGGTACGACCTCTCCTCGGAGATAGTCGACGGGTTGATCGAGGCGTATCACGACTCCAGCGGACCGCTCATGCCGTATCCGGAGACCGAACGAACCCTCGAACGACTCGGTGACGAGTACCGGTTGGGCCTCATTACGGACGGGCGCGGCGGTCACGCGAAACTACACCGGCTGGGCATCGAGCACTTCTTCGACGAAGTGCTCGTCACGCCGGTCGTGGGGCGCTCGAAAGCCGAACCAGCCGTCTTCGAACACGTCCTCGCGAAGCTGTCGGTGCCGCCGGAAGCGGCCGTCTACGTCGGAGACGACCCGCGTGTCGATTTCCGGGAGCCGAACGAGTTCGGCATGGGAACCGTTCGGATCCGCCGTGGTCGGTTCGTCGATATCGAGCCTCCGGGAGCGGAGTTCGCTCCCGACCACGAGATCCGCCGACTGGACGAAGTGATCGACCTCCTCGACGGGGAGACGACTCCCGAGAAACGAGAACGACACTCGGTGCGATCACGGAGGACCAATGGACGATAACTGGGACGAGGTTAGTTACGTCATCAGTTCGTCGTACCGCGTCGTCGTGTTAGAGCGACTCGCGGACTCCCCTGCGACCCCGTCGCGGATCGCCCAAGACAGCGACAGAGCCATCACCCACGTCTCACGGGCGCTACAGGGGTTGCGGGACCACGACCTCGTCGACCTGCTCGTCTCGGAAGACAGACAGAAAGGTCGCGTGTACGGAATCACCGAGCACGGGGAGACGGTCTGGCAGACGATCGAGGCACAGAACCTCGCCTAAGGAGCGTTGGGAAGGGTGGCTCCGTTGGGACCCTCAACAAGCGAGTACTCGTGCCGGTTGCGGTCGATACGGAGACCCACGTATCGATGCCGAACACGAAGATAAAATAGCGAGCGCTCCGCATCAGTTGTATGGCCGTACCACGCCTCGTGTACGACGACGAATGCGGGTTCTGTATGTACATGACTCGGTGGCTGTTGCGGTTCGGCGAGTTCGATCCTGTCGGGTTCAGCGAACTCACACCGGATCAGAAAGCCCGACTCCCGGACGAATACGAGACCTGTATGCACCTGTTGACCGATGAAGCGGTGTACTCCTGTGGCCACGCTCTCGAGCAGTGCGTTAGCCGCTGTGGGATCGTCGGTGGATCCATCGTTCGCGCGGCGCGTCTGCTCCCGTACTCGGGATGGATTCGGGAACGCGGCTACCGATTCGTCGCCGATCGCCGAGGGATTTGGGGACGTTTTCGGTCCTGCGAGCACGTCGAAGGGAGTCTTTCCGGTTCACGATCCGATTGACATCCTCCTCCGCGTGAACGCGCTTGAAGCGCTAGATATTCATTTATAAGTCGTTGCTAGCGGATCGGCGGCGGCGACGCCACCGCACCGTTCAATTATAAATATTCGTCGCCGCCGCCCGTACTCGTTTTAAATACGATCTCGTCGCCAGCGATCTAATACACTCACTCCCGCTATCGATCGCTGCCATGTCTGTGGTAACCGGAACTGAAGTAGAACTGTAATTTTCTAGGAATTCAAGTATACCCAATACGTTGAGAGGGCTCTGTTGAAATCCTTAGGAAGTGATATATTCTGACCGGGTTGCGGTCAATACAGGTAGAGACGAGAAAGTAGACGTGAAATATAGTATAATAACGGGAAAATTTTTGATTCTTCCCGTACAACACGAGAGTACACCATGTCAAAATCGACGGACGAACGAGGGCGGATTTACCTCCCGAAAGACGTCCGAGAGAGGTTCGGTACCCAGTACCGCATCGTCGAACTCCCGAGTCATGTCGCTCTCTTCCCCGTCGACGAGGATCCGATAGCGGGGCTCCGAGCTGCCGTTGGCGATGCG
>LFFM01002604.1_pt1 | contig 11812 bp, 10 predicted proteins | sample 643131 | NCBI WGS metagenome assembly LFFM01 (sample SAMN03777445, study PRJNA286221) | soda lake metagenome | biome: soda lake; feature: Kulunda steppe; material: water; isolation source: sample Tc-Br brine of Tanatar trona crystallizer | place: Russia: Kulunda steppe | collected 2011-07
CACGCCGTCTTGCATCTCCTCGAAATGCTCGCGGGTGATCACGTCGCGGTTGCCCGTCGTCGTGATGAACACGTCGCCCTTCTTTGCGGCCTCGACCATCGGGAGCACTTCGTACCCCTCCATGTGGGCTTCCAGTGCCTTTCGCGGGTCGACCTCACAGACGATCACGTTCGCGTTCTGCCCGGCGGCCTTCTTCGCGACGCCCTTTCCGCACTGGCCGTAGCCGCCGACGACGACGTTCTTGCTCGCCCACGAGAGGTTCGTCGTCATCGCGATGGTCGCGAGCGACGACTCGCCCGTGCCGTGGACGTTGTCGAACAGCTGTTTCATCGGCGTGTCGTTGACGGCGAAGACGGGGTAGTGGAGCTCACCGTCCGCGTCCATCGCGCGCAGGCGGTCGACGCCGGTGGTCGTCTCTTCGGCCCCGCCGATGATGGAGTCGATCAGGTCCGGGTACTCCTCGTGGATGAGCTTCACCATGTCCATCCCGTCGTCGACGGTGATCGTCGGCTCGTGGGCGACACACGCGTGCATCGCGTCGTAGTACTCGTCGTCGTCGACGCCCCTGACCGCGTAGGAGGTGATCGACTCGTGGGTGTCGAGTGCGGCCGACACGTCGTCGTGCGTCGAGAGCGGGTTACAGCCGGTGATCGCGACCTCGGCGCCGCCGTCGGCGAGCAGCTCGACGAGGTTCGCCGTCTTCGCTTCCACGTGCATCGCCATCGCGACGACCTCTCCCTCTAGGGGCTGCTCGTCGAGGAACTCCTCGCGGAGCGCGTTCAGAATCGGCATGTGCTGGAGCGCCCAGTCCATCTTCCGACGCCCTTCCGATTGGGCGGCTTCGAGGTCCGAGAGGTGCTGTGACACCGGCGGATACGCGGTTTCGCTCATACGATTCTCTTCGCTCACGCCGCACTAAACCCTGCCGACACGCGGCGCCTCAGAAAAGGAGAACCGCTCCGTGATATCGTCCTGGCAACCTACGGCGGGCCGTTGCCCTGTCCGTTACCGGCCCCGCCGTTTCCGCTGTTTCCATCGTCGGCATCGCTATCGGTGTCGTCATCGCTGTCGGCGTCGTCGGCATTGCCGCCACCGTTTCCAGCGTGGTCAGGCGGTCCCTGTTCGCCGTCGCTGTCGTTGCCCGGTCCGGCGTGGTCGGGTGCGTTACCGGGTGCGTCGCTGTCGTTGCTCGCGTTGTCCGGTCCGGCGTGGTCGGGTGCGTTACCGGGTGCGTCGCTGGCAGTACCGGGTGCGTCGCTGGCGTTACCAGCCGCGTCGTCCGGGCCGCCCGGACTTCCGGCGTGATCAGGTGCGTTACCCGGGTTGTTCTCCGTCACGAAGTCGGAGACAGCGGCGCCGATGCCGCCCTCACGGTCCTGAAGCCCGTCGATGAAGTCGCGGACGAGCTGCCCGAACGGCTGCTCTTCGTCCGCCTCGTCGCCGTCGCCCGCGGCGATCAGGTCGACGGTCGTCGAGGCAGTCTCGTTCTCGAACGCCGCGACGGCGTCGACGGTGACGTTCTCCTCGGCGGCTGAGAGCGTCACCGTTCCGTTCTCGTCGGTCGTGTAGTCGCCTTCGCCCACGTAGGTGGCGTTCTGATCGTCGGCGGTCGTGACGTTCACTGAGGCGTTCTCGACCGGCTCGTCGCTGTCACTCACGGTGACGAGCGGCTCGCCGTCGGTGTTCGTCACGTCGACAGCGAACCCGGCGGGCGCTTCGAGCTCAACGGTCGTTGAGGCGGTCTCGTTCTCGTATTCGGCGGTGAGCTCAACCGTTACGTTCTCCTCGGCGGCGGGGAGCGTCACCGTGCCGTTCTCGTCGGTGGTGTACTCGCCCGCTCCCGCGTACGACTCGTTTGCCGGGTCGACGACGCTCACGTTCACTGAGGCGTTCTCGACTGTGGTGTCGTTCTCGGTCACGGTGACCGTCGGTTCGCCGTCCGCGTCGTCAACGGTCACGCCGAGGTCGCCCTCGGCGGCCGCGACGCCGGTCATCGCGCCGAGCGCGACGACCGCAATCAACAGTAGCCCAATCGTGCGTTTGCTCATGTGCGTTCGGTCCCTGACACCGTTACCGTATAAAAAGGGAGCTCCGTTAAGCCGGTTTAAATCGGATTGTATTCGGGTTAACAGCGTTGACTCGGCTGTTCGGCGATTCGCCGGGGCCGGGTGGTTGATCGACTCGGATCCGGCCTAATTCGCACTCGGACAGAGCCGATCCGCGGCTCGGGCGCGCCTCGATCACCAACCGAGAGTGTCGGTGGTGAGTCAGATTGGGTGGGGTGTATTGAGGCTGTGGGAACGCTGTTCACGCGTTTTTCGCGTCTTTCGCGCCCAGTACCGTCTCGCGGACCGCGTCGACGCCCTCGTCGTGGAGCAGGTCTCCGACGACGATCACGTCGCTGTGGGCGGCCATCTCGTTGGCCGACTCGTAATCGTGAATGCCGCCGCCGTAAAACAGCGTGGCGTCGTCGAGCGCGTCGTGGGCGGCTCCGACCTTTTCGGTGTCGCCGAAGGTGCCCGAGTACTCGACGTAGATTATCTCCTGACCGAACATGCGCTCGGCGACTTTCGCGTACGCCGCGACGTCGTCTGCGGCGAGATCGCAGTTCGCGTCCGTCAGTTCCGCGACTGCGGCGTCGGGGTTCATCACGATGTACGCCTCGGTGTGTGTCCGATCCCAGTCGAGGTCGTCGATGCGGACCCACTCTTTGTGTGCGCCGGTGATCCAGAACGGGCCGCCCGCGTTGAACACGGTCGGGATCAGGTAGCCGTCGAGCGCCGGTGAGTCGATAACGACCCCGGGATTCGACGGCTCCTGATAGAGGGGCACGTCGTATTCGGCGGCGGCGTCGACGACGCGAGTCATCTTCTCCGCGGTGATATCGAGGGTTCCGCCGATCTCGATCGCGTCGGTCCCAGTCCGGCACACGTCCTCGAAGGTGTCGCTCCCGAGCAGCTCCTTGTCGGGATCGACCTTCAGCACGTGGTCCCAGTCGTCCCACGGGTTTCTCATCGGACTGGAGTCCTCCGGCAGGAACCAAAAAGGTGCGGAACCTGCTCCGCCGGTATGTCGGAGCCGAAGCGCGACTGTGACTCGGCCGAGATCCAGTCAGGACCCGATCAACACCGGGTAGATCCGATCAGAGCAAGTCGTCGAGCTCGTCGTTTTCGAACGCCGCCGCGGGGTCCGGCTGTACTTCCGGCTCGTCGCGTACCGCCTGTCGAGCCCGTTCGAGGAACGTCTCGATTCGCCGCGAGCGCTCAACGCCCGCAAGCAACACGAGCGTGGCGATTCGATCGGAGTCGAGCGGGAAGTCACCGCCCCGAACTTGCATCGAGCCGGTCTCCTCTTGGAGCCACCTGCGCGCCTTCTCTGCTCCCTTCCGAGAGATGCGGCCCGGGTCGCCGGCGACGGCGATCAACCCGGCATCGGCCGCCGTGGCGTTCGGAAGCGACATCCCCGTCATCACCGCGCTCCGAGCCGTGCTCATCACCGTCGTCACGTTCTCTTCCGGGTCCTCGGCAGCAGGCGCCGAGGCGAATCCGACGGCCGCCATCCCGCCAGCGCGAAGTGTATTTATCACCTCGCTCGTATCGACGACGGATTCGGCCACACCCTCCACTGACTCACCGGCCGCCAGCAGGAGACCGACGCGCTTCGCCATCGACTCGTTGATCGCGGCGTAGCCGCCCTGAACCGACTCGTCCGAAGAGCGCCACGCGTCGTTGTCGAGCAGGATCGTTGCGTCGGCCTCGCGAACCAGCGTCTTCAGCGATCGGCCGGCGTTCACCTGATACATCGCGCCCTCGTCGCGCCCGGGGAGCACGCCGATCGCATACACGGGAACGTCGTACACGCGGTTCAGCTCCCGGACGAGGACGGGCGCCCCCCCGGATCCGGTGCCGCCGCCGAGCCCGGCGATGACAAACAGCGCCTCGGCCTCGGCCGTCACCTTCGGTGCGAGCGCGTCCAACACCTCGATCGCGTCCTCGTCCATCACTTCCGCGCCGAGTTCGTTATCGCCGCCGACACCGTGGCCGCTCACGCGCGACTGGCCGACGAGCACGGTGTCGAGCGGTAGCGGATCCAAATCCGCTACGGCCGTGTTCACCGCGAGCGCGTCGCGCACCGCGCCGTATCCGGCGTCGGAATCGAATTCGGCGAGCGCTGTCGTGAGCTTTCCGCCCGCCTGTCCGACGCCGAGGAGGACCGCTTTCATACTATCGTGCTATCCAGTGTGGTCGTAATACGTTTTCCCCCGATTTTTAAATACGAACCCACGGCCAACCCGCGGTGTGCCCAGCGACACCAACGACGCCGACCGGCAGCTCGCAGACGCCCGGGCGACAGCGACGACGACGCCCAACGAGACCGGGACAGGATCACAGGCGAACGACCGGTCGGAAACAGACGGCCGATCGGCGGCAGGCAATCGGAACACAACCGACGGAAGAGCGGTCACACAGCGGCTTCGTGCGGTTGAACGCGCAATCACGGGCTCCAACGCGTCGATCCCCGACATTGCCGACGACGCGACGGCGACCGTAGAGCGAGAAGCGATCGAATCACGGCTCGACGACCTCGAGTCGCGCGTCGAAGAGTTAGAGGCCGCGACACAGGCAATCAGGGGATACGTCGGCTCGATCCGGGCGGTTAACCGCGAGGTTGAGCGGCGGGCCGACCTTGCACTCGCGAGAGCGAGCGACGGTGCCGAGGCCGCTGAGGCGAACTACCAAGCCGCCACTTCGGACGACAGCGAGCGGCGTGACAACGCGACGGCGGCGGACGAACCGATCGAAAGCGTACCGAGCGATGCCGCACTGAACGCGGCGCTCCCTTCGGATCGACGCTGCGAGAGTGGCGGCGAGGGGGCTGCTACGGGTTCGATGTCGCGGCGGGCCGACCGCGACTCACTCGATCGGACGGCTGATACCGACGGATCCTGGCGTGACGACGCGCTCGCTCGACTTCGTGAATCCCTGTGAACTGCCCGTGGAGGGTGCAACGTGATCCGGGTCGTTCTCACGGTCCTCGTCGCCGTCGCGCTCCTCGGCGCGTCGCTACCGGCGTTAGAGAGCGCTCGATCCGCCACGACCGTCGAGCGACTCGATTCAGAGAGCGATCGTCTTGAGCGGGCCGTCGCAAGCGTAACGGCCGAATCCGTCGCTGTCGGGGATCCGGCGCTCGCCGCACGGACAACAGTACGTGTTCGCGCTCCGAGCGGCCTCACCGCGGCACCGCTCGCTCGTCTCGCGCTCGTCGACAGCGCAGCACACACGAGTGACTCCACTGAGGCGACCGACGCGCGTGGGACCGCCGAGACACCCAACGCGGGCGGTGTGACCGACACGGACGTCGCGCTGCTGTATCGGATCGACGGCGGTCCCGATCGTACCGTGTCGATCGTGCCGGACACGACGGTCGCGACTGCCGACGTCGTCGATGGACCGGTCGAACTTCGCCCGAACGGACAGAGCCGGCTCGAACTCCGCTTCGTCGACGACGAGGGACCAACGGTTCGTATCTCGCGAGCGGGGTAAGGGTTTATATATAAAACCGCGGCCACCCACGCCATGAGCTTCGATCTCCCCTCGTTTTCGAGGATCACGGGACAGGACATCTCAGTTCAGTCGCTCCCATGGACGGCCGGAGAGCCGGGTGACTGTCGATGCGACCCGTCGTTCAGAGAGCCGATCGGAACGGGTGTCGACGACCGCGTCGTGCTTTCGGTCGACGCGGACGACTGCCCGGGACGGGGCGATCTGGCCGCTAGTTCGGAGTGTCTGGCGACAGTGATCAAGACGTTGACCGAACGAGACGCCGACGTGATCAGGACGCGACACGAGGGGAGAGAACGGGCATACACTGGCCGAGCCGCGGCGTGTCTTATCGCTGCCGGACGGTTTCGGGAGCAGGTCAGGTTCCACGAGACGCGGCTTGCGGACCGCGTAACGCGTGACCCCGTTGGAGCCGCTCGGGAAGCGAGCGGCCGCAGCGGACCACCGAGCCGGATCGTCGCGGAGACCGGGCTCGCCGAAGTCGTTGCCGGCACAGAAGAGACCACAGACGTGGTGCGACCACACGTCGGTCCGACGATCGCTTCCACCCGTGTCGCAACGGAACCGCCGCCGAAAGCCGTGCTCGCCGACAGTTGGGAGATCGACACGGGAGCAACCGTTCGGCTGTACGACGGTGCCGCACCGCTTCGGACGTACCAGCTCACGCCACCGTCGGCACGGCTCGACGATGACGCGATCGCGCGTCTCGCAGCCGCTAAAACCCGACTCCTCGATGATCCGTGCGGTGGTGACAGAGCCCCAGGGAGAGCCGTACGAGCGGTTGCAGAGCGCGGAGATCCAGTGTCCACGCTGAGCGAAGTGCTCGGCCGTCACACGCACGGCTACGGTGCATTAGAGCACGTGTTCGCGGACGATCGGGTGAGCGACGCGACGCTATCTGCGCCCGTCACCGAGAATCCCCTTCGGGTCGTCGTCGACGGGGAGCGCTGCCGGACGAATGTCAGACTCCCTCCTGAAGGGGCAGCCACACTGGCCTCTCGGCTCAGACGAACGAGCGGTCGTGGGTTTTCACGCGCGAGTCCGACACTCGATGCCACGCTCGACGCCGAGGGCGGACGGGTGCGGGTCGCCGCGACGACGGACCCGGCCAGCGATGGGCTCTCGTTCACCTTCCGGCGCGGAGACCCGGAGGCGTGGACGCTCTCTCGGCTCGTGAACGTCGAGACGATGACGCCGCAGGCCGCCGGGCTGCTCTCGGTTGCCGTGGAGCGCGGCGTGACCGGGATCGTTGCCGGCGGTCGGGGTGCCGGGAAGACGACCGCTCTCGGATCGCTCCTGTGGGAGCTCCCCGCGGAGACGCGGTCGATACTGATCGAGGACACGCCTGAACTCCCAGCGGCAGCGCTCACCGCCGTCGGACGCGACACGCAGCGCCTTCGAGTCGGAGACGGCGCAGAGCTACCGCCGAGCGAGGCTGTTCGAACGGCGCTCCGGCTCGGTGGCGGCGCGATCGTTGTGGGAGAAGTTCGCGGTGAGGAAGCGCAAGCGCTGTACGAGGCGATGCGCGTCGGTGCGGCCGGTGAGACGGTGCTCGGGACGGTACACGGAGAGGACCCCGCTGCGGTCCAGGAACGAGTCGTCACCGATTTCGGCGTCTCGTCGGCCTCGTTCGCCGCGACCGACTTGATCGTCGTTCTCGATCGCCACCGGGTCGATACGATTGTTGAAGTGGTCGGTCACGATGATGAACCCGCGTTCGAGCCGCTGTTTGAACGGACGGGTGACGGGTTAGTCGCGACGGGACGAGTTGATCGCGGCGAGAGCCGCCTCATCGGTGGTCTCGCTGCGGCGGGAGAGTCGTATGCGGCCGTGAGAGAGGCGATCGGGCGCCGGACGGAACGGGTCGAGGACGCCGTGGCTACCGGTCGAATCACCCCGGAGCAGTATCTCTGTGAGGAACGGACCAACGGCAGTGACTCTCGTGAGATCGCTCTGGGCGGTGACACACGGTGACCGACCAGATGGAGGCCTCAGGCGAACCGTTCGGACAGGAACCGATCGATGACTCGGAAGCGTCGTCAGAGCTGCGCCGCGCGGTCGCGTTCCTCGGCTGGGACCTCACTGTCGACTGGATCGTCGAGACGGGATATCGAATCGGGATCGGATTCGGGCTCGGCTGTGCCGTCCTCGTCTCGCTCGTCGGCGGTCCCGTTCCCGGACTGCTGGCCGGATTGGCCGGGGGGATCACTGCGACGCACATCGTCCACCGCGGACCGGTCTGGATCGCCTCCCTTCGACGGACGCGTGCGCTCGGTGCTGCGCCCGGGCTTGTTGGGCGACTCGTGTTGCGGATGCGGTTGGATCCCTCAACTGAGCGGGCCGTCCGCTTCGCCGCTCGGACCGGCGACGGACCGCTGACGGAGGGATTGGCCCGTCACCAGCGCGGAACCGCCGACGGACCGACGAGCGGACTTCGGACGTTCGCTCGCGAATGGCAACCCTGGTTTCCGGCTATCGACCGGGCCGCCGCGCTCGTCCGAACGGCTGCGTCGGCGCCGCCGGAGCGACGGGGGCGTTGTCTGGACCGTGCTCTCGATGCGACGATCGCCGGTGCAACCGACCGGCTTGCAGCGTTCGTCGGTGACGTGCGGGCTCCCGTCTCAGCGCTGTACGCCTTCGGCGTGCTCCTTCCGCTGGCACTGATCGCCCTGCTCCCCGCGGCTGCCGCGGCCGGTGTTCCGGTCGGACCTGAAGCGATCGCAGGGATCTACCTCGTCGCGCTACCGCTCGGGCTGATCGCGGCGTCGACATGGCTGCTCTCCCAGCGGCCGGTGGCGTTTCCACCACCGTCGATCAACCGTGACCACCCGAATATCGACGGGCGAACACCGCATGCTGTCGTCGCTGGGATGACCTCTGGAATAATCGCGGCTGCCGGCACCGCATGGATCGTCGCCGGGTGGGCGGCGCCGGTGGCCGCTATCGGTGTCGGGCTCGGTACCGCCCTGCTCGTCGACGTTCGACAACGCCGGGCAGTGTTATCGGAGATCAGGGCCGTCGAACGGGGGCTTCCGGACGCAATGACGGTGATCGGCGGCGACGTTGCAGAAGGCGTTGCCGTCGAAACTGCCGTTGCGAACGCCGGGAAGCGACTCGACGGCGCGACCGGAGACGTATTCGAGCGGGCCGGACGTCGGAGCGAAACGCTCCGTGTCGGTGTCCGTGAGGCGTTTCTCGGACGGGGCGGTCCGGCCGTATCGGTTCCATCACCACGGGTCCGCGGTACAATCGCACTGCTCGCCGTCGCCGCGAGAGAGGGTCGACCGGCGGGGGACGTGCTTCTCGAACTGGCGGACCAGCTGGAGGCCCTTCGAGAGCTGGAAGGGGACGCGCGTCGCCAGCTCGCGACGGTAACGGGGACGCTAACGAACACGGCTGCGGTGTTCGCACCGCTTGTTGGGGGTGCGACAGTCGCACTCGCAACCGGAATCGGTGCGGCCGACGTCAGCGGAATGGGAGCCGAGGCGACGGCGAGCGCTGACGCAGTCGGGCTCGGTGGTGCTGGAGGGAACGAAGCGGCCGGCGAATCCATCGGCACTGACGGATCTGACGAAGCGGGGAGTTCCGGACCGCTCTCTGTCCCGGTTCTCGGACAGATCGTCGGCGCGTACGTGTTGCTCCTCGCGGCACTGCTCACCGCGCTGGCGACCGGCCTGGAACGAGGGTTCGACCGGACGCTCGTGATGTACCGCGTCGGGATCGCGTTGCCGACCGCCGCCGCAACGTACCTCGTCGCATTCGTCGGAGCCGGACTACTCTTGTGAACCATGCACGGCGATCTTTTAAATACGAAGCCGCGGCCAACCGGCCCATGTTCGAGACCCACCTCGACGCGACGTACGCGTGGCTCGGCCTCGCGCTTGTGAGCGTTGCGACGGCCGGCGTCGCCGCTGCACTGCCGGCCTCACCGCCGCCGGACGCGAACGGTGTCGCACAGACGATCGACTCGGTCGCCGACGGTACGCATCCGGCGACGGCCGAACACGGACTCGCTGCAACCCGAATTCGCCTCACGACTCGGTCTGTGACGCTTGACGGGAGCGGCGGGACGGCCCGAGCGACGCTTCATGGGCCTCGAATCGCGCCCGTCTCGCCGGCTGACGGAGGCGGATCGGCCGAAGCTGATCTTCGACGCGTTCTCGACGGTGTGCCGCCGACTGCCGCGTTCGAGGATCCCGGGTCGTTCGCGGCGGCCGTCGAGCGCGCGCGAACCACTGATCACGAGTGGCGTCTGGCCCCGGAGCGGCTCACCGTGAGGCAGGTTCATTATGAGGGAGTCCATGTCACGCTCGTCGGGTGAGCGGCTCCTCGCCGAGGATCGCGCCGCGGTCGAACCGATCGCAGCGCTCGTCGCGGTATTAGCCGTCGGAGCGGCACTCGGCCTGTATACCGTCGCTCTCGACGACGCGGCGCCCGATCGCGACCGGCCGACAGCCGAAGGGACGCTCGATCGCCTCGAACCGGTGGTGACCACTGGTGGAGTTACCGAGCCAGAGCGGCTACACGATATCGATGCGTTCCGGTTCGCAACAGTCGTCGAAATCGAAGCGGACGGCGAGGTGTGGCGAGTCGCGTCAGGCGAGAATTTTGAACGGGAGTCGCTCCGGGAGCCGGAGACGGCCGCCGTTGCCGAGCGGACGGTCACGGTCCGCGTCGAGCCGGGGCGAAACGCTCGAGGCACCCTTCGAGTGGTGGTACAACGATGACGAGCACTGTCCTTGACGTAACGGTGTTGTTGCTGTGTGTCTCCGCGAGCGTCGTCGCGCTCGGTGCGGCGGGAGATGGCATCGGACGCGAGGGACCGACCGCAGACGACGCTGCGGATCGCCTCGTGACAGAGACCGTGACGGTGACGTATCAGGCGCCGGCGGCGCCGAACGACACGCGAACCGTCCATTGGACTCGTGCCGAGCTACTGGCGGCTATTGCGACCGAAAGGAAGAGCGACGGCGACGGAACCGTCGGAGGTGAGCGCTTCGAATCGGATGCGAGATCGACAATCGCCGACGGATTAGGGCCACGAACGCAGATCACAGCCCATACTCCGTTGACAACGACTGATACGGAGATCGGCGGAAACCGTGACCGCGCGAACGACGAATCCCCCGAGAGCCGGACGTCACCCGAGACCGATTTCACGGCGAATCAGCCACGGGCCACACCGGAGGAAACCCACCCGTCGGAAGACAGCACCAGTACAGCGGACACCGGTGAACAGCCGTGGTGGGGGTCTGACACGGATGGGACACCGTGGTGGTTGGATGGGACAAAGGAAGCGCCGTGGGACTCAGAAGCAGAGGCCGATCCAGCGATGCAATCGGAACCACTGAGCGAGCCGCAATCCGATTCGAAAGAGGCTCAAGAGCCGGTCAGTATCGGGGGCGAGCCGCCGCGGACTGCCGATGTCACGACAGCAGTCGTCACACAACCAACACCGAGCGAGTCGAAAACGACCGGTCCTGTCACAATCGTGATCAGGCGGTGGTGAGGATACGTGAAGCGATCCGTCGACGGTGTCACGAGCAGTGGAGGCGTTTCGGTCGCACTCTCGCTGCGGACGAGCGGGCACGGGTTCCGTTCGCGCTGATCGGCATCCTGCTGCTCGTGACGAGCTCTGCGTACGCCGCAGGAATCGCAGACCAAGGTCTTGTCGGAGAGGATCGAAGCGTCGAGCGGGCGGTCGAGCGTGTCGACGCAGACGCGACGACCGCACTCAGGATCGCAGCCCGAGAGGCGGCACACGACGCGGCAACGAATCCAGTGACAAAGCCACCGGTGCAGCACAGCGAAGGGACAGCCGCCGTGCGTGAAGAATCGGCGTTCGAGGACGCGTTCCGAGTTCGACTCGCGATCGCCGGCGGCGAGGCGTTGTCGGCGGTCGACGCTGAGGTGGACGTCGTCACCGCGACGGCGTCACTACCGACCGTTGACGATCCGAGCGAGCTGGAGGGTGCCCGAGACCGCGTTCACGTCGAGCCGATTGCAAACGGAACCGCCACGCAGGTGACGTTCGAAGCGGTTGAGACGACGGCAACACGAGACGGTCGAACAGTCGCGGAGCGGACCGAGAACCGGACCGTCGTCGTGGCCGTTCCGACGTTGGCCGCCCACGAACGGACAGCGCGGTTCGAGGAGCGTCTTGATCGAGGGCCGGTGGAGGGGCCCGGGCTGGGACGCCAGATCACGGCGAGTCTCTATCCGATGACGTGGGCGCGCGGCTACGCCCAGTA
>LFFM01002606.1_pt1 | contig 11806 bp, 11 predicted proteins | sample 643131 | NCBI WGS metagenome assembly LFFM01 (sample SAMN03777445, study PRJNA286221) | soda lake metagenome | biome: soda lake; feature: Kulunda steppe; material: water; isolation source: sample Tc-Br brine of Tanatar trona crystallizer | place: Russia: Kulunda steppe | collected 2011-07
GACAGCAAATGTAAGCTTGCTGATCATTTCCTTTAAGGTTGGATCTAAAGATCACATCGGTTCTGTGCTGATCAAAATCCCTGTCAACGTAGGATTCTTCCATGGTGTTTAGGGTGTCTAAGTCAATCCTTTCTAGATCTTCTGGTGGTAATATATTTTCCAATAGATCAATAGCATTCCTGTTTCTGCCAAAGGTTTTCCTGAAATATTTGTCATGTACCTTAGTTAGTTAGTTCATTTTTCTCTTCCATATATATAAGCAGCTCTTTAATATTTAAATTCACTAAAGACTGTTAAATACCTTCTTTACATTTTTAATTATATCATAAATACTTTCTAATTAACACCACTTTCGCGAACAGATGTACCTCTTTTGCACCTAAAATGCCGGCAATGTCTGCAATGCTGGCTAGGTGCTGGCAAAGCCAGAACTGCCGGCAGTTCACCAGGGAAATGAAGAAGTTCTGTAATCTCTACGGCCTGGATAGAGAAGTCTTCAAGGACGGCCAGCGCTACAGCTTCAAACCGCTCTGGAATGAGATATTCCTGGTCCACTTCGCAGCCAGGGACTTACACCCGATGGCTCACGGAAACAAAGACTCTAGAAATGTGGGAGAGGTTGAAAGAGAAGATCTGGATACCGAGATTTTAAGGTTCGTCGAAAAATACATAGACAGTGAGGTTGAAAAGAAAATCAAAGCACATCAAACCTCGGGGCTGGCCAGGATACGCGGTGTCCTTAGGAAGAAACGGTCAAATGCACTACAAATGCAACCGGGGTAAGGGTTTTTACAACCAGGCAAATATATCTTGCTTAAAAATATGGTTTCTGTGCTAATTTATTTTGCTTATAATACTATCTGGTATATCTAAAAACCAGAATATTACAGTGATATTAAAGTAATATTACAGTTAAATCAAAGCAATATTAAAGTCAAATATAAGTGAAATATGACTCATCATATTAGATTTTAAGGTAAAATAGATATGAAATTATTATAATAATAACTGTAACTTATAAGAATAATAGTTTGAAAATTTAAAAATTATATCAAAGCAGAATGGCCATTGCCTTACAGAGCATTTGCTCATTTGCATTTGAATCAATTAATAAAAAGATTAAAAAAAGAGAAAAGAGAAAAAGAAAGATTAACAAAGAGCTAGAAAGGCTATTGTTAGAGTTTGTAAAGGCAATGCAATCAAGAAAAACCGGCAAACAAATTAGAATTAGAGAAGGTAAGATTAAAGTAGTTAAGTTTAAAAATGTTAAGTTTAAAGTAGTTAAGTTTAAAGATGTTAAAATCAAAGAAGTTAAGATCAAATAAGGTGAGATTAAAGAAGTTAAGTTTAAAAAAGTTAAGACTGGAGGAGTTAAGAAGAGAGGAGAAGAGTGAAAATGAAAAAATTATTAACCCTATTGATTGTTATAACTTTTGCCGTATTTGGATTGACAGCCTGTGATACTTCCGATAGCCCCGCAACAACTAAATCAGTCTACACGATGACTATGGAAACACCCCTGGGAGAGGGCACGGTAACGCCTGCAGTGGGAACTCACGAATATGAAGAGGATGTGATGGTCGATCTGGAAGCTGTACCGGACTCAGGATGGTATTTTTCTCAGTGGGAGGGAGAGGTGCAGAATAATAATGCTGCCTCTACCAGAATTAAAATGGATAAAAATCAGACCGTAAGGGCAGTATTCACCGATCAGGACCCCACCATCCCGGCCACGGGCTATAATTTGAGTGTAAAAGTGGTGGACCTACAGGAAATGCCTATTTCCGGAGTGGAAGTCTCTTTTGCTGGTGTAGATATAGATGATTTCACCAGGGTCACTGACGGCGATGGCTATGTTGTTCTCTCAAACTCAAAAATAACAGCGATGAGTCGCGATGCCATCTCAGAAGAAAGATTGGATGAACGAAGAGTGAGAGGTGCAGATGAGCAGAGTGTTTTGGAATTTGAATTCAGTCTTTTAGGTGACGTAACAATAACTCCCTCTCTGGAGAATTGGGCCTTTGCCCCCACCAGTGCCACCGTTAATCAGGCAGATGCCGGTAGCACTATTGAGTTTGTGGGAACTGACCTGCTTGACCCCAGCTATCAGCTAGGTGGAACTGTGGAGGATATTCATGGTAAGGGTGTTGTCGGAGCTCAGGTGCTGTTGACTGGTGATGATTTCGATGAAAGCACTCTGGGCGAAATTATAACTGATTCCGATGGCAACTGGGGTCCAGTAGTGGTTGAGGGGACTGTTGATATCACTGCTGCTAAAGACCACTGGACCTTTACCCCCATTACAGTCCAGACAGGAGACCTTAATCTTGTTATCAGCGGTGAAATTTTTAAAGATGCAGTTAAAAAGCCTCTGGTAACTCCTGGAACTATATCCCTGGCCCAGTCTACGGAAGTAACTTTTAATGTGGAGGTCGATATTAACCCGGCCTTTTTAGCTTTATTGGAATCCGAACATGCCACCCCGGTTTCTCTGTACAGGAAAACTAATTCTAATAACTGGGAGTTTATAGATAATTTATACGATGACGGCGATTATATAAATCACGGAGACGATATAGCTGGCGATAGAATTTACTCCAATATCATCGATTTTTATGAAGAAGAAGCCCAAAATATCCCCCTAAAAATAGTTGTTAATACAGCAGAAAATCATGTCATAGAAGTAAAATTTAATCTGGAAGCAGCCTCAGTGGCCGAAGATATAGAAGGAAAAATTCTCAGTATTCATGAGGAAGCAGAAAGCGAATTGAATGAAATTCTTTTAGCTGACCCCAGTCTTACAGCGGCAGAGAGCCTCAATTTACTGAAAAACAAACTACTGGATAAGGAAGAGATAACATCAATAGTTCAAAACAATAATCTTTTACAGTTAGATTATGAATTTATTGAGCCTGGCGATAATTTTACTGCTGTAAGTTTCATTATGGTGGAGGAAACTGAAGAGGATGCCGGCTTCTTAAGGGGAGGCAACGGAGAACGAAGAACAGCTCCTGCCACTTCTCCCTCCGGGCAGACAACTGGCAAGCCCATATCCTTTCAGTATACTCCTCTAAATGAAGAACTGGAATTTATCGGTAGCCGTAATATCTTAATTTGGGCTCCCTTTGCTGAAGAATTTTCTCCCTGGGATGAAACTGAAGGAGTCCAGGATAGATTTAATGCCTCTGAACTGGGTTTTGACTACTCGGTATACCAAAACTTTGCTGCCGATGTTAACTCTTTGCGCCACATTAATGATTACGGTATGGTTATTTTGGCCACTCACGGCACTGGTGGCCGCTGGCTGGCCACAGGAGAAGTGGTTCTCGATGATAACAAGTATTCTCTGGACCTTACAGGAGGAAGAATGGCTATCTGGCAAAACATGATGACCGTTGAAGCCGGTGGAGTCACCAGCAAAATGCCGGTTTATGCAGTCAATGATAACTGGTTTAACCATCATATTAGTGGCAGTTTTAATAATTCCGTTATTGTCAATAACTCCTGTGAAAGTCTGATCACAGACAGACTCTGGAATACTTTTTCTGCTCTAGGAGCAGGGGCATATTATGGTTATGATGCTATAGTTACCAGTCGCTTTGCCGTAGAGCAGGTTTACGAGCTGGTTGAAGGAATGCGAAACGGAATGATCACCACCGGCGAGGCTTATCAGGGCAAAAATGACCCTTACAGTGGTCACAATGCTCGCTGGCTCATGCGTGGTAACGAAGACCTGGTATTTCCCGCCGGTTTAATTAACGGTTCCTTTGAAGATGGACTAACAGCCTGGCTTAGAGATGGAGATGGCAGGGCTATTTCAGCACTTTCATTTTTGGAGCCCACCGATGGCAATGTCATGGGCATAATTTCATCTGGCCTGGGTAGAACAGTAAGACATGGAAGTTTACAGCAGACTTTCCGAGTAGATGACGAAGCCGAGAAGCTTTATTTTGACTATAATTATCTCTCCGAAGAATTTCTGGAGTGGATAGGCTCGGTATACCAGGATCCCTTCCAGGTTAGCATTGAATCAGAATCCGGTACAGAAGTAATACTTTATCTTACCGTCGATGGAATAGCAGCTGACTATGGAGCCAGTTACTGTGCTTCTCATACCAAACCAGCCTTTGAGTGTATTAAAGCCAGCAATAGTGGCAGTTTGATTCCCGTTTCTCCCTATATTACCTTTGATATGGGAGATGTCTGGATGACGGGCTGGCAGCCCTTTGCCTATGATATATCACATTATCAGGGTGAAGTAATAACTCTTAAGTTTATGGCTGAAGATGAAGGCGACACCGCTTATGACACCGCAGTCTTACTGGATAATATACGCATAGAAGATACTGCCGTAACAGAAGAGGAGTTTATCCTCACAATCAATAAAACTGGAGATGGTGAAACCCAACCCGTTCCCGGAAGTTATAGTTATCCCGCTGGAACTATGGTAGATATCAGTGCTTTGCCTGCTGGAGGAGCGGAGTTTTATACCTGGCACGGCAGTTCAGTGACTGATGCTGAAGCTTTAGAGACCACAGTGTTAATGGATGGACACAAAACAGTAACAGCGGTTTTCCTCTCTCCGCAGCCTTCAACGTCTTTTGTTTATTGGGTTTTCGATGTTGATCTACCGGTCTCAGAGGCCGGTCAGGAGCAGACTCTCAACTTTGAATATTATGTTAATCTGGGCGATGTTAATCATTACTTCACCGCCACTTTGTTGAATTATGATACCCTGGAAGAGACAACCTATTCTAACTTTATCAGCGAATCTGGCTATTATGAAGGAGAGCTCAGCTATACCGCTCCAGAAGTAGATGACCCAGCAGAAGCAATCCATGTGGTGCAGGAGCTAGAGTTATCAGGTCAGATGACAGCCTCCTCAGTACCGGAAGCTAATGCCGATACTTCCACAGTATATTTCACCGTTGGATTTATCGCTGAATAAAATAATCTATTTATTGTGATGATGGGATTAGAAATAAAATCAGAATTTCATCACAGATATTAAGTTAAAGGTTTCTCTTGTTGTTAAAATTAAATTGAAGGTTTCTCTTGTTGTTTAAATTATATGAGCTTTGGAGGTATTGGGGGGAATTATTGTGCAGATAACTTCCAGAGGTTTTATATCAGCGATATTGATCCTTTTATTGCTGGTGATTTGGCCGGTTGGGCTGGTCGGATTAACTGGGCCAGCCGGATTAGCCTGGCCAGCCGGATCAATTGGACCAGTCCGACCAGTTGGGTCAGCTGGGTTAACCGGGTTAGCCTGGTCAGCCGGATCAATTGGACCAGTCCGGCCAGTTGGGTCAGCTGGGTTAACCGGGTTAGCCTGGCCAGCCGGATTATCTGAACCAGCTGAAGTTCTGGCCTGTGAGGATGAGTATTGCGATTATTGCGATTACTGCGATTATGTGGGAATAGAATATGTAACAATGATAGGGAAAATTTCCCTTACAGGCTCAGAGCCTCTGGTAGTTCCTGTTATAATAGTAGAAGAGGCTGCTTATAGCATTTCAGGTGAAAAAAGAAGTGAACTAATGAAATTATCCGGGGCAGAAGTCAAAATTACCGGCAAAACTATTAAAGCTATTTACCCCCAAACTGAAGGGGATATTGATGTTAGCATTTATAAGATTATAGACCCCGGGCTGCCGCCGCATTTAGATTGGGCAGTAGGTGAGCTCCAGATAGATTGTAAAGGCCCGGTCATTATAGGAGATGACCAGATAATTTATAGGCTTAACGGGGTTGAAAAATTGTCGCTACCAGAAAAACCTGGTTCTCGAATTCTGGTAGCAGGAAATATTGAATCCAGTGACAAAATAATAAACAAGTGCAACAAGATAATGAAGAAGTGTAATATTATGAAGAAGTGTAATATTATGAAGAAGTGTAATATTGAAAACAGCGAGAATACGAAATTAAAGGATAATTTAATGATTGAAGAAAAAACTAAGGCCTTAAAAGAGGTGACGAGAAAATTTGAAGCTTTTATGGAGGTGACCAGTTATAAAATGCTGCAGGAGAAAAATTCTTATGAGCTTTATCTATATGAGGATAATGAAAGAAAGAAGATGGAGCAGGAATTAGAACAAAAAGAGGTGGAGAATATTATCGCTGCTTTGATTTTAACTCTGGAAACAGCAGTAGAGGAGAGATACAGGCTCTATATTGATCTGGATGATGTCCAGGAACAGCTCGAGCAGGAGCAGGAAAAAGCCCTTGAAGTTTATTTTCCAGCAGGGAAAAGCGTGGAAATAGGCCAGTCTAAAATGGAACAAATTGAAGGCCAAAAGTTAAGCCGTATTATGCTTTTCTTCACCGGTCGATTCGCCAGTGGGCTGGAGTCTCAACTGGTGACCCTGCTTACCATGACCCAAGATGGCAGCTGGCAGGTTTGGGGCTGTGACCTGCAGCAGCGCGAACTTTTTCAAGACTTTTGAATGCTTTTTAACGAGGAACCAGGGTGACGGGCAGTTGTAAAAATGTTGATTCAATAATGTAATGTAATGTAATTTGATATTAATTATGATATAATTTATTCAGGAGATAGTAGATATAAAAATAGAGGTGTTAATTTGCATGGATATAGAAGAGATTGTAAAATTAATTGAATCAGAGAAGATCAACTGGAGTCGACATATTTTATAAAGAATGCATAAAAGAAGAATTAAAATTGACGAAATTATACATGTAGTTAAAAACGGTGAAATAATAAGGCGTTATCCTGATGATACTCCTTATCCTAGTTGTCTAATACTGGGATTTACTACTGATAATGAACCTATACATGTAGTCTGTGCTGTAGCCGAGAACAATTTAAGTATGATAACTGCTTATCATCCAAGCAGGGAAGAATGGGAAGATGATTTTAAATCTCGGAGGTGAACACTAATGAATAAATGCTCATTATGCAGTGGCAGTTTACAGGAAGGCAAGGTAAATCACGTTGTGGATCTAAATGATTTTATTATTATTATTAAAAATGTACCGGCAAATGTGTGCAATCAGTGCGGAGAATATTATTTAGATCATGAAGTAGCAAAAAAAATAGAGCATATAGTGGAAAATTTCAGAGAGAATGCAGCAGAAGTTGTTATAGTTAATTATTATGATTTGGTTGCTTAATTATATTTGTGATAATTTTTAGATTTTTCCCGAAATTTACGGTAAACTTAAGTACTGGTTATTTACAGTAATTAGTTGAACACTAAAGTAAAGTTATTAACTGAAAAGACAATGCTTAATATTGTATTACTATTAACAGAAACAGTTACTAATAAAAGATATAATTACCTATGGATACGGATGAGGGGTATCTAGAATAAAGCATCTAGACTAAAACATCCAGACTAAAACATCCAGACTAAGACTTCTAGGCTAAAACATCTAAAGTAAGGCATCTAGGCTAAAACATCTAAAGTAAGGCATCTAAAATAAGGCATATAATTTAAAATTTAAAATTTTAAAAAGCTTAAATTTCCCTGTTAGTTTAAACCAACAACTTTGCAGATAAAATCAGAAAAAGCAAATATTTACGCAAATAATTTATTTACGTAAATAATTAGATTAAACTTAGAGCAAACAAAGATCAAACTTAAATAAACCCCAAATTTAGATAAATCCCAAAACCTAGATTAACCCCAAACCTAGATAAACCCTTAAATCCAAGTAAAATATTATATCCATAGGAGATGATTATTATTTTAAACGTAAATTCCCAAAGCAAAGAAAGCTTGAAATTTAAAGAAAGCTTGAAATTTAAAGAAAGCTTGAAATTTAAAAAAGACGCAACCTTTAAAAAAGACTCAATCTTGAAGGGAAGCCTATCGCTAACCTCAAACCTCAAAAAAGGTCTGGCGGTTTCCTTAGCACTTATCTTTCTATTGACAGGGGCATTGTTTATAGGCGCTGGCAATCAGGAAGCCCAAGCTCAGGAATCCTTCGGCTTAATTGCCGATCTTATGATGTTAGAAGATCAAAGTCGCTATGATTTTGATGAAACAGTTGAGAGATTCAGGGAAGAGATTGATGCTGCTGGCTGGGGAATTCTCAATTATCATGATATGCAGGAAGTCAAGGCATCCCATGGTTATGAAGTGATGAATGTCAAAGTATTTGACCTTTGCTCGGCTGAATACTCATATAATATTCTGAGGTTAGATGATGAAAGAATAGTCTCGCCCATGATGCCCTGTAGGATTTCAATTTACGAAAAAAGCGACGGCAATACCTATATAGCCAGAATGAATTCACCTCTGGTTGCTAGATTCTTTGGCGGCGAAATAGATGAAACCATGCAAATTGCAGCTGCTGAAACGGAAGAGGTCGTTGATAAGCTGATAACCGGCGAGAGAATTCCTGGAAGTTCAGCCTTTGAGTTCTTCGGCGGTTTTGGTTATGCTCTCTTTGCTGAAGATGATTTAGATGATGCTTTTGGATTTTATCTGGGCAGCAAAGTGAATCTAACCAGAACTATTGGACTGGCAGCTGAATATGAAAGATATAGTCCCTCGACTCATACTTTAAATGGGCTTGTCTTTACAGGAAGTTTTGACCTGGTTCAGAGCGATGATGAATTACCAGTAACATTATCGGCCCTGCTTGGTACCGGTTATTACTTTGGTTCAGTGGAAGATGATGACTTTGAAGCAGGTTTAGGAGTTAAGCTGGGTTCAGAACTCAACGTTGAAGTTCAGGACCAGCTGGATTTTATGGGTAGAGTAAATTATAGAAGCCTTGATCTTGATGCTGATGATGGTGAGAGTTATAATCTCTCGGGATTTGAAATTAAAACCGGTTTGACCTACACTTTTTAGAGAGCTGCTGGAGAAATAATGTTTAACAGATAGTTGAGTCGTCCGGCAGCCTGGCAATATTTTGGAGATAAAATCTAGTAAATGGAGATATAAATATACAAAATATAAACATAGATATAATTATAGCTAATTAACCCGGGTATCCGGTATCTTCTGGGGTTTGCTTTCTGAGTTTATAGAGTTACGCTTTGAATTCCAGATGCCGGTTACCTTTTTTTAATCTCAGGTGAAATACATAAAAATATATGTTATTATTTGATTAAGAGATAATAAAAATGATTTAGATATCGGTGATTATAAGTAAGCAAGAAATTAAAGACATTAGCAAAAGCAAATTTGAAAAAATACCTCCTTATACTCATAATATTGCCAAATTGGCAGAAAAAAATTGAGGTTTATGACTCATTAAAAGAAGAAGAGAAAGATTTATTTGATATTTTAGGTCCTATGAATATTGAAGCCAGGTATCCATCTGACAAAGAAAAAATGCTTGAATATCTAAGCGAAGAAAACTGTGAAGAATTAATAAGTAAAACAGAAGAGTTGATAACATGGATAAACAAGAAGCTTTAGAGCTGGCAAAAGATTATGCTAATATAGTTATCGAACATTTTGCAGTGAAAGAAATTATTTTATATGGTTCTTATGCTAATAATAGGGCTCATGAGTATTCTGATATAGATATTGCAGTTATAGTTGATAATATAGATCAAAATATATTGGAGGCACAGGCAAAATTATTTAAATTAAGAAGGGAGCTTGATTTGAGAATTGAACCTGTTTTAATAGTGGAAGGAAATGACAAAAGCGGTTTTGCAGAAGAAGTTCTAGAAACGGGAATTAAAGTATATTCTTCAGGTGTTGTTGTGGATTAGATTAAAAATACACCTCATCAAATTATAAAATTTCGCCTTGAATTTCAGATGCAGATGCCGGTTACCTTTTAATTTTTTTAGCTATATATCTGCTATATATCTATTTATCTATCTATCCGATCGTGTTTATTTGCTCGAAGATTTCTAAATTTTAAATTAGCTTCAAATAACTCTTTAAAATATCTTCGAGATCAGAAAGGTTACAGGTCAGGACTTTGTAAACTATTTCCTTTTCCACTTCCAGATAGTCATGGACTAAAATATTTCTCATGCCGACTATTTTAATAAACTCTTTTTTTTCCTGTTCATCAAGATAACCATTCTCAAAAAGAATTTGAGGTATATCTCGATATTGATCAACACTGCCAAGGTTTTCAGAACTGATAATATGATTTCCTATATCTAAAAGGGTTTCAATGGCAAGATGAAGAAAACGTTCAGAGCTGCCATAAATCATTTTATCACTTTTGAACTCCGTAAAGCTATATTCTTCGCCAATTTCTTTTAGAAATTCAAGGTATTCCTGGGCCTTTTCCGCTCTCTTTTGTAATACTTCAATATTTACCATTGAGGATTCTCTCCTTAATATTAACCATTGAGGATTCTCTTCTTTAAATATTTTCTCTGTACCTTTAGATAAGGTTTAAAATCTAGGTATTTGCGTATTATTAAGGAAAAATAACTGTGAGGATCAAAGTCTTCCCTCTGATAGATTATTTTATTATGCTTAACCACTTCATATTGACCCAGAATTGACATGTTATTCAAAATAGCTAGATCAACATTATCGTAACCAAGCTCTATCAGGTCACCTAAGATTTCAAGTTTTAGCTCAGGTAATTTATGAGATAATTTAGCAAGCGATTCAGTATAATCCTGACTAATTTCAGATTTAGGATAAGTACTATCAGCCTGACAATTTTCAGATTTAGCAGATTTAGTATAAGAATCATTTGCCATAGCTTGAGAATCATTTGCCATAGCTTGAGAATCATTTGCCATAGCTTGAGAATTATCTGTTATAACTTGAGAATCTTTTGTTAGGTGATTATAAGTCAGGTGGTCTGGTAAAAGAACTGCGATATCCAGGTCACTCATTCTGCCAGCTTCTCCTGAGGCCTGAGAGCCAAAAAGGTAAGCCACTCTAATTTCCGGAAAGCGACAGAAACAATTTGACAATTTATTTGATAGCTTTAAAAAGAACTCCTGGGAGTTTTCCTCCATGCAAACCACCTCCAAGTCACCTTCCAATATTATTTAGAAGACACTTTTAAATATAGAAGACACTTTTAAATAACCTTTTTAATATAGAAGACACTTTTAAATAACCTTTTTAATATAGAAGACACTTTTAAATAACCTTTAAATAACCTTTTTATTTTTTATCTGGCGTTATTATGATACCTTATGTTGCTCTCCCTTATGTTGCTCTCATTACTAAAAGAACTCCTGGGAGTTTTCTGTGTTGCTCTGATTATGTCTTATGTCGCTCTCATTACTATATGTCGCTCTCATTACTATATTATACCACTATAGTTAGCAAAAGTGCAAAGGTATCGTCATAACTCAATTGTTACCGGGTTAGGCTCGATATTTGTCGCAAATTGAGTTAACCTTGATGATTGCGTTGGTTGCAGAGATTTTAGCCAATAAAGTTAAAACGACATAATTCGAGCTTAACCCGGTTAAAGTGATAAAACTGTGTAACTTTGAAACATTGGAAGGTTATTTACAAGCCATTGAGAGCTTTTCAAAGTTCAAAGTTATTAAATTATTTTAGTTAGCTCTAGATTACCTTCAATTCGATTACCTTCAACTCTTTCATTCTTAACATTTACACTTATTGATACTTTTTTAGTTCGACAAATTTCTGACAAATTTCGAGTCTAACCGGGAGAGTGTCGAATCTCAAGCGTTAATTTAACTAAAATCAAATCTCACTATCACTAAAATCTCAAATCTCACTATCACTAAAATCTCAAATATCACAAATATCACTAAAAATCTGTAAAATCACGCTAAAAATCTGTAACATCCGTCAGCCAAAACATATCAATATCCCCTTCTACAAAGGTGCGATAAGCTGCTCGTCTATTAAAACTAAAAAAC